>QMCE01006442.1_pt1 | contig 10851 bp, 6 predicted proteins | sample 1821851 | NCBI WGS metagenome assembly QMCE01 (sample SAMN09453174, study PRJNA476694) | Termite gut metagenome, whole genome shotgun sequencing project. | isolation source: worker | host: Odontotermes sp. | place: South Africa:Pretoria | collected 2016-01-28
CAGATGGGGGGGAATTCGATCATCGTGCCGCGCAGCCGCGTGCGGCCGCTGGACATGTCGTTCGAGGACGGGATGAAGATCGCGATATCCGGCTTTGTTCTGGGCGGGGAGGAGCATCCCTCGGATTCGCAGACTCTCCCGCCGATCCTCAGAAAATCCCTTCAAATGGAGAAGAGCGCGCACAAGGCGTAATGCAGGTTGCGACGATGTTTTTTCCCCCATGCCGTCAACGTGGCGGCGTCGGTCATGGAGTCCGCCTCGCTGGCCGGCATGCCATCATGATCACGCCCCGCGCCCCCCGTCTCCGATAAAAATGGTCAACCCAAACCCAAAAACTGTCGATACCCCTCAAGAGGTTCTCCATGTTCCGCAACCGGCGCGGGAGGCATTGTGGATTCGGCATACGGGGGCATTGGCTATTTCTGGGCCGCCGTCGCGCTGGTGGAGCATCTGGGCATGGGCGTCCCCGCTCCGGCAGAGTTCGACGTTTTCCTGCACCTCGCCACCCTTCTGGTCGTGATCGCGTATTTCCGCCGCGCGATCCTCTGGTATGTGCAAAACGATCCGCCGGTTCTGCTCTATGTCGCGCTGGCGAGCGTGCCGACAGGGCTTGTCGGCATCCTGTGCAAAGAATATCTCGAAGCGCTGCGGCTGGCTCCAAACATGATCTGCCTCGGCCTTCTGATCACAGCCGCCTTCCTGCTCGCGGCCGAATTGGGACACGGCCCCGGATACCAAATCCGCGATCTCGGCTGGTTCGGCGCGGCGACCCTCGGCGTCTGCCAGGCGCTCGCCATCGTGCCCGGCATCAGCCGCAGCGGCGCGACCATAGCGGGAGCCGTTCTGTGCGGGACGGATCGGAAGGAGGCGTTCGGGTTCAGCTTCATCCTGTCCATTCCGGCCATTCTTGGAGCGGCGGCGCTGCATGCCATGGATATGATCAGGGCCGGCGGGGCGGGGGCGTTTCTTGAGCAGACGTCCATCGGGCCGCTCCTCGTCGGATGCGCCGTCGCGGCCGCGGCGGGATACGCAGCCCTGCGGATTCTCGAACGCATCGTCATCGCCGGACGCCTGGCATGGTTTGCCGCGTACTGCTGCCTTGTCGCCGCGGCCGGCCTCGCGTATTTCAATTTGTTCAACTGAACCGCATGAAACAGCTTCATGGATCATCTCAAGGAGGAAAAATGCCGCAAGCCGCAGCAACGAGGGAATCGCGCGGACGTTTCGCCGGAGGCGTGTTCGCCGCCTGCATCGGCCTGGCCCTGGCGGGACTGGGCGCGTTCATGGCGCTGTCCTTCGTCACCGGCGACGTGGGCGTGGACCCGCGCGAATCGGCGAAAACCTGCTGGACTGGCCTTCTCGGCGCATGGATGGCCTATGGCGGACTGTTCACCCTCGGGCGCGTCCCGGCTCTCCTCATGGCTGTCCTGATTTTCCTGTGGGGGCTGCATGTCGCGAAAACCATGCGGCTCGCAGCCACCTGGCCGCAGGTTTTCGGCGGCGTCCTGATCGTGGCCGCGACCTCTCTGGGCGTCTGCGCGTTCGCCGACAGCTACGACATGAATACAGGCGGTCTGTTGACCGTGTACGCATCCCCCCCCGCGATCCTCTATTTCGGCCGCTGGGGATTGATTGTGGCCGCAGTCGGCGTGATGGTTCTGGGGATTCTCCTTGCTTTCGGGGAGGCTGCTGTGAATACGGCGCATCGTGTGTTGTTTCTTGTGCGGGACGCTGTTCTCGGGCTGTTCGGCATGGGCGTTCGCGTCTTTGAATTGTTCCGCCTGCTTGCGAGCCCCCGTCTCGCGGTCGCGGGCGCGAACGGGGCGGCTTTCGAGCCTCCCGCATCCGCATCGCCCGCTCCCGCTGTCGAGCCGGAAAAGCCGGAAGAGCGGAAGGAAGCTGAACCTGCCGCGCCCGCCGTGAACAGAACGGCTGTCAGGGAATGGAAGCTGCGCGAAGGCTTTCAGTCCCGTTTTCTGGACGCCGCTCCCGCCGCTCCGGAGGAACCCGCCGGCATGGCTGTCGCGTCCGCGCCGATCTCGGACGTCATCGTGGACATGGACGCCGTGATGGAGGAATCGGATGTCGTCGACAGCCTGTTCATCGCGCCCTCCGCGCTCTCCGCGCCTGCCGCGCCGAAGAGCGAAGCGCCCAAAGCCGGGCTGAGGATCGAAGCCCCCCCTCCGCGTCCCGCCGCAGCCGCGCCCGCCCGTCCGGGCGCGTACGGCGACCAGTCCAGACAGAGCCAGGCGGCGCCCGTGAAATCGGACATGGCGGAATACAGCCTGCCGCCTCTGGAAATCCTCGATCCGCCCGAACCGCCCGTGATGGAGGACGCGGGGCTGATCGAGGCGAAGGCGCGGATACTTGAGCAGACTCTGGGCGAGTTCAAGATCGAGGGCAGGGTGGTGCATATCGAGCGCGGCCCGCGCGTGACCATGTACGAACTGAACCTCGCCCCCGGCATCCGCCTGAGCAAGGTCACGTCCCTCGCGGACAACATCGCCATGCAGCTTCAGGCCGAATCGGTCCGCATCATCGCGCCGATTCCGGGCAAAAACACCATCGGCATCGAGATACCGAACACCTGCAAGGAACTGGTGTCGCTCAAGGAAATCGTGGGCGCGGTCAACCGCGAAAAGCGTCGCCAGGCCCTTCCCGTCTGTCTCGGGAAGGACGTCTCCGGGCAGGCTCTGGTGGCCGATCTGGCGCGCATGCCGCATCTGCTTATCGCGGGCGCGACAGGCAGCGGCAAATCCGTCTGCATCAATTCCATCATCATGTCGGTCATGATGTGCTGCCGCCCGGACGAGACGCAGCTTATCATGGTCGATCCGAAGGTGGTCGAGCTCTCCCGCTTCAAGGACATCCCCCACCTGATGAGCCCGGTCATCACCGACATGAAGCGGGCCGTCTCCGTCCTGGACTGGATTTGCCAGAAGATGGACGAGCGCTACGAGCAGATGTCCCAGGTCTCGGTCAACAACATAGCCAAATTCAACGCTCTCGGCGAGGAGGGCATCCGCGATCGCCTGGACGAATTCGCCAGCCTTGAGGACATCGAGGCTTTCCCCAAGAAAATGCCGTACATGGTGGTCATCATCGACGAACTGGCCGATCTCATGATGGTGGCGGGAAAGGAAGTCGAGCAGCACATCACCCGCCTCGCGGCGAAGAGCCGCGCGGTCGGCATCCACCTCATTCTCGCGACGCAGCGCCCCTCGGTGGACGTCATCACCGGCCTCATCAAGGCGAACATGCCCTGCCGCATCGCCTTTCAGGTCGCGAGCCGGGTGGACAGCCGCACCATTCTGGACGGCAACGGGGCGGAGACGCTTCTGGGACAGGGCGACATGCTCTATCTCCCTCCCGGCGTCGGCAAGCTCACCCGCGCGCAGGGCGTTTTCGTCTCGGACGAGGAACTGTTCCGCGTGGTGGATTTCATCAAGGCCGAAGCCGCGCCGCAATACCATGAGGATTTGCTGGGGCCGGTCATCGGCGGCAATTCGGGCGCTGTGGACGTGTCGAAATTTGACGATCTGTTCCTCGAATCGGGAGCGGCCATCATCGAGAACCAGCGGGGGTCGGTGTCGCTTCTCCAGCGGAAGTTCGGCATAGGCTACGGCCGCGCGAGCCGCATCATCGATCAACTGGCGTCTGTCGGTCTTCTCGGGCCGTTCCGCGACGGCAAGGCCAGGGAGATTCTCCTCACGCTGGAAGAGTTCCGCGCCCGGTTCGGCGGCGGTTCGGGCGGCTCAGGCGCGCCGTGGGACGAAGACGGCGATGACGGCGAATACGCCATGGCCGGCCTCCGCGACGACGAGCGGGAACGCCCGCGGGAGGATTGGGACGACGACAATGAAGCCGGATAGACAGGGCAGGGCCCGCGCGCTGATCCTGACCGGGCCGGGAAAAGGCAAGACGACGGCTGCGCTGGGAGTGATCCTGCGCAGTTTGTCGTATGGCAAGAGGGCGCTGCTGGTTCGCTTCGCGAAAGCGCGCCGCAGCGGCGAACTGGACATTCTGGAGCGTCAGCCCGGCATGCGGATTCTCGGCGGGCGGTTCGGGATGACGCCTTCGCCGGATCATCCGGAGTATCCGGATCACGCGGCAGCCGCACGGGAGTTGTTTCGCGAAGCGGAAGAACTCGCGCCTGATTTTGATCTCATCGTCCTGGATGAAATATGCGGCCTGACCTCGCGGGGGATGCTGGATGAACGCGCGGTCGCGGCGTTTGTCGAGAGCCTCGGCCCGGCGCAAAGCGTTGTCCTCACCGGCCGCGGCGCGGGAAGCGCCCTCATCGCCGTCGCAGACACGGTGAGCGAAATCGCCTGCGTCAAGCACGGCTATGCGAGGGGAATCCCGGCGCAAGAAGGGATTGAGCTATAGAAGAGCTTTCAGGAGAAAAGCATGGCGAGAACCGCGCGGATGGTGACTGTCGGCGGCGTGCGGATCGGGGGCGGGGCGGACGTCAGCGTTCAGTCCATGGCCCGCGCACCGTGGGAGGACGTGGAGGCCAATCTGGCGGAGATCGCGGCGGCGGCCGACGCGGGGTGTCAAATAATGCGGCTGGCCGTCCCCAGCGTCCACGCGGCGAACGGGCGCGTCGCGGCCCGTTCGCCGCTCCCCCTGGTCGCGGACACGCATTTCGACTGGAAGACGACCCTCGCCGCCATCAGCGAGGGCGCGGCCAAGGTGCGCATCAATCCGGGAAACATGGACCCAGGCGGCCTCCGCCGCGTGGCCGGCGCGGCGGGCGAACGGGGGATTCCGGTGCGCATCGGGGGAAATGCGGGCTCGATACTGCATCGCCGGGGGGACAGAGCCGGAGCAGACGCAGATGTGGCGAAAGCCATGGCGGACGAGGCGCTTCTCTGGGCGGGGAAAATGGAGGACATGGGCTTCAGGGACATCGTGCTGTCCCTCAAATGCCACGACGCGGCAGGCACGGTGCGGGCGAACCGCCTTGTCGCGGAACAGTCCGCGTATCCGCTGCACCTCGGGGTGACGCACGCAGGCTGCGCGGAGGAGGCGCTCCTCAAATCAGCCGCCGCGCTGGGCTCGCTGCTGCTGGACGGCATAGGGGAGACGATCCGGATCAGCTTCACCGGGGACATGCCCGGGGAAATCAGGGCCGGGATCGATCTGCTGCGGGCTGTCGGCCTGCGCCGGGACGGAGTCGAGATCATTTCCTGCCCCGCCTGCGGGCGGTGCAGGGTCGCCCTGCCCGAACTGGCCCGCCAGGTCAGGGAACGGCTTGCAGGCATCGACGCCCCGCTCCGCGTCGCGGTGATGGGATGCGAGGTCAACGGGCCGGGAGAGGCGAAGGCTGCGGATTTGGGAATCGCGTCCGCGGGAGGGACGATGTATCTTTTCGCGCGGGGGGAGGTGATTGAAAAAGTCGCCGCGCACGAAGCTGTGGAACGTCTGGCGCGGGAAGCGGAACTGATGGCGCGGGAAGCGCGGCAATCCGAACAGTAGAGCTTTCTAAAAACCGCGAATCGCTTCGAGGCAGGATTCCTCGCGGCCGACGGTGTCGAGACGGAAACTGACAATGCCGTCATAGCCGAGCTCCTCGTCCAGCGCCCGGCGCAGACGGGAAAAGCTTTCCGGATCGCCCCCGACGCGGACATACGCGACAACGTCGCGGTATCGCCGGAGATTCTCCAGAGCGATTCCTTCCAGGGCGTCGCCCCGCCGCGTTTCGTAGAGCAACCGCAGGGCGGGGGAATTGACCGCTTTTACCGCGTCGCCGACAGACGGCAGATCGCACAGGCGGCGGGTTCCGCCCCCGGCGCTGGAGACGGGCCTGACCAGAAGCGTCATGCCCGCCCGCGCCGCCTTGAGCGCCGCGGCTGTCAGCGAGTGGATGATCTCGGCCGTCCCGCCGGAGCCCCTTTCGCAGGCGACGACGATATTCGAACAGGCAAATGATTTGGCGACGGCGATGGACTGGGACAGGAATTCAAGGAAATCCTCGCGCTGATCCGGGTCGTCGAGAAAATGGTTCCGCGCGCCCGAAAGGCTGGTGAGGGAAAGGCTGTTTTCGAGAAGAAGCGCTTTGGCGCGGGTGATGTCCAGATCGCTCCAGTCGTCGAATTCAACGCAGTCGAAACCCGCCGCCCGCGTTTTCGCGAAACGATCCTCAAACGGCGCGTCGCTGAACATGGTTTCGATGCAAAGCGATTTTTTCACCGCTGCGTCTCCCAAACACGTCAATGCGGATGGTTTTAACGTTTTCACGGCGTTTCCGGATCATAGCCACGGAGAGCGCCCTCTCCGGAAGAAACCGCCATACCCTCTCTATCGACCCGTATGCAGTCCCGAATCCAGTCCGGATGGAAAATTTTCCCGATAAACTTCTCGATCCGCCCCCCCCTTCCGGGATATACTGAGAGGTTCGGCCAACGCTTTCCATCGATGGAGCCAAAGACGCGCACATGTCCACCCGAAACAGCGCCCACGCCCTTCTCGACAAATACAACGCACTCGCCGTCGCCGATCACATGCTTTTACAGGCGCTCTCCATCCTGTACGAAGAGGCGTCCGCAACGCTCGTCTCCTCCTGCCTCGCCGGAGCCGGGTGCAGGGAGTCGCCGCTCCGCGCATTCAATCCGCAAAACGTCGCCACGCGCCTCGCCCGGCTGACAAAAGCCGGATTCGCCTCCGACCGGACAGCCGAGAACAGGGGACAGAAAACACGCCTCTGGCGGTGCAGGCCCGAAGCGGCCGAAATCGCCGTCCGCCACGCCATCCGCGACGGGCGGTTTCTGCCCATGGCAAAAGCCGCCCTCACCGAAACGCGCGGCAGGGACTGGCGGGGCGCCGGCTCGGAGGACAGCCCGCGCCGCCGCTTCCGCCTCGCGTTCCATGCAGGCGACTGGCGGCTGGCCGACAGGGAATTGCCCGCCGTCTCCGCCGGCGCTCCCGGACAGGGCGGCCTGCTCCTCGCCTTGCTTGTCAAGCTCCAGCCCGACGATTCCTGGCGGCGCGCGGCCAAACCCGTTCTCTTCGCGCCTGTTCTCGCGGCGGCGTACCGGGATTTGTCCGCTGGGCTGGGCGATCCGTCGCCCCTGGACGACATCGCCCGGGAAACGCTGGAAAAGAGCGACCAGGCAGTCCGCGACGCTCTCGCCCCCGCCCTGATCGAAAACCTGACGCTCCGGGGCAAACTCCGCGACGCCGACAAAATCGCGCAGAGCGTCGACCCCGATGCGCGAAGCGCCGCCCTCGTCATGCCCGCCCTTGCCGAAGGCCGCGCGGACGCGGCCGAACTGGCTGAAAACGCCCTTGCCCGCCGCCGCGCGCGTCTGGGCGCGCGCGACGCCCTGCCCGCCGACGGGAACGCGGTCTGGCAGACCCTCGCCGTCATGTCCGGGGACAATCCCGACGCGGTCGAGACAATGCTCCGCAGGCTGTCCTCTCCGGGAGCGCAGGCCAATCCCCTGTCGGGCGCGCTCTCGTCGCTCCGGCACGCCCTTCTGTTCATGGCCGGACAGGTCTCGGCCGCGCGGGCCCTCGCCGACGCCCCGCCGGACAGCCATCCGCTGACCATCCTCGCCCATGCCCTCGCCATGCTCCGCATCGATCCGCGGCGCATGGCAGCCCTCGCGCCCGGCCTCGAATCCATGGCGAAACAGGCCCTGTCCGGCGGCTACCGCTGGCTGGCGGAACAGATGCGCCTCCTCGCCTGCGCCGCGCGGGGCGGAGAGGAGGATCGGGACAATCCCGGCCGCTGGCCAGGCCTCGCCCGCTTCTTCACGACAGACGACGCCTGGCGGCGGTCGCTCCGCGCCCTCGACGATCTCGCGGCGGACGAGGGAGAGGACGGCGCCGAACAGAAAAAGCGTCTGGCCTGGCTTCTCCATTTCCCCGAGAAGCCGGAAAACCCCTACGTCCCCTTCGAACTGCAACCGGTCGAACAGACGCTGGCCAGGGACGGCGTCTGGTCCAGGGGGAGGAATGTGGCGTTGAAACGGATTTTCCAGCGCGCCGGCGATCTGCGCTATGCGACGGATCAGGATCGGATGGTCTTTTCCACTCTTCGCTACGACCACGACGGTTTCAGCCAGGGATTTCATTTCGACGCGGCCGCCGCCCTTCCGCACATGATCGGGCACCCCCTGGCATACCGGGGCGACGCGGGGGGGGCGAAGCTGGAGATCGTCGCCGGGCAGTTCGAATTGTCCGTCAGCGGCGGCGATGACGGCGGCTGCGAGATCGGCATGGAGCCGAATCTGGGCGATTTCCTGCAAGCCGGCTCCGGCGGCCCTTCGGATGCGATGACCGCGCCCGGCCGCGACGACCCGCCCGGAACAGCCGCCCGCCTCGAAACGCCGACTCGCCTCCGCGTCTACCCCCTGGGCGGGCGCGAGCGCCGTCTCGCGCGGGTCGTCGGCGACGGGCTCTCCGTTCCCGCGCGGGGGCGGGACGAGGCGCTCGCCACGCTGGGGAGGCTTTCGGGGAAAATCCGCATCCATTCGGACATCCCCGAACTCGCGGGCGAAGGGGAGGCGGTCGAAGCCGATTCCCGGCCGCGCTTCCACATCATGCCGCAAAACCCCGGAATAAAGGTGGAAGTCTGGTCCCACCCCCTCGGGGACGACGGCCCGGCGTACCGGCCGGGAAAGGGCGGGCGCGTCCTCACCGCCGACACGGGCGGCCGCACCGTGCGCACGACGCGCGACACGGCGCGGGAAAAGGAACTCGCGTCCGAAGCCGTCCGCGCCTGCCCCGCGCTTCAGGGCAAAGAGGACGGCGATCTGAGCTGGCTTCTCGATCACCCCGAGGACGCGCTGACCTTCCTTGCCGAGACGGAGGACCTGGACGGGCGGGCAGTCCTGACCTGGCCGAAGGGCGGGCGCTTCCGCGTGCGGCGTTTCAGGGGGCCGGGAGGGCTCAGCATCCGGGTCAACAGCTCCTCCGAATGGTTCGAAGTCGACGGCTCGCTTGCGGTGGACGAGGGGCTGGTCATCGGCATGGACAAGCTGCTGGCCGCGCTCCGCGACTCTTCCGGCCGTTTCATCGAAATCGGCGAAGGCGAATACCTCGCCCTCACCGGTGAACTCCGCCGGCAGCTTGGCGACATCGAGGCGCTGGGCGAATTCCACAACGGCGCATTCCGCCTGCCCTCGCTCGCCGGAGCCGTCCTTGAGGAGCTTGAGGACACGGGCGCGGACATCCGCGCCGACGCGGCATGGCGCGACCGCCTGCTGCGGCGGCGGGAACTGGCCGGCTTCACGCCCGAAATTCCCTCCGATTTCCGCGCGGAACTGCGGCCCTATCAGCTGGAAGGCTTCCGCTGGATGGCCCGCCTCGCGGAATGGGGCGCGGGCGCGTGCCTCGCAGACGACATGGGCCTGGGCAAGACAGTGCAGGCTCTGGCGGCGCTGGCGCGGCGGGGCGGACTGGGCCCGGCCCTGGTGATCGCGCCGACAAGCGTCTGCCACAACTGGATCGCGGAAACCGGCCGCTTCGCCCCGAACCTCCGCATCACGCCCCTCGGGGACGGCGACAGGGCGGAGCAAATCGCCGGCCTCGGCCCGGGCGACGTCCTGATCGCGAGCTACAGCCTGCTCCGCCGTGAGGACGCGCTTCTGACAGGGATCAAATGGGCGACCGTCGTTCTGGACGAGGCGCAGGCGATCAAGAACGTGGCGGCGAAACGCTCGAAGGCGGCCATGGCTCTCGACGCCGGCTTCCGCCTCATCACGACGGGGACGCCCATCGAGAACCACCTGGGCGAACTGTGGAATCTCTTCCGCTTCATCAATCCGCGCCTTCTCGGATCGTGGCGGCGGTTTCAGGAGCGTTTCGCCGTCCCCATCGAACGTTTCCGCGACAGGGAGGCGGCTGATCGCCTGCGCCGGATCATCAGGCCGTTCATTCTGCGGCGCGTCAAAAGCCAGGTGCTTGATTCATTGCCGCCCAAGACGGAGATAACGCTCGCCGTGGAACTGGGCGACAGGGAGCGGGCGTTTTACGAATCGCTCCGCCGGGGCGCGCTGGAGCGGCTGGATTCGGACGGGGAATCGGAGGCGCCCGAAACGAAACGCTTCCGGATTCTCGCCGAAATCATGCGGCTCCGCCGCGCATGCTGTTCGCCCGAACTGATCCAGGGCGGCGCGGGCATTCAGTCGGCGAAGCAGGAGCAGTTCCGCGTCACGCTCGGGGAGCTGGTGGAGAACGGGCACAAGGCGCTGGTCTTCAGCCAGTTCGTCGATCATCTCTCCATCATCAGAAAGCATCTGGAAAAGAGCGGCTACGCCTACCAGTACCTCGACGGATCGACTCCGGCGAAAGCCCGCAAAAAGGCTGTCGGGGACTTCCAGTCCGGCAAGGGCGACGTGTTCCTGATCAGCCTCAAGGCGGGCGGCCTCGGATTGAACCTGACGGCGGCGGATTACGTCATCCACATGGACCCGTGGTGGAACCCGGCTGTCGAGGATCAGGCGTCGGACAGAGCCCACCGCATCGGGCAGGACAAGCCGGTGACGGTGTACAGGCTGGTCGCGGCGAACACGATAGAAGAGAAGATCGTGCGGCTCCACCACGACAAGCGCGACCTCGCGGACAATCTTCTCGCCGGAGCGGATCAGGCCTCGACGCTGGACATGGACGAGATCATGCGGCTGCTGCGGGATGAATAAGTATTGCATAGGTGCGAAGCGGCGCCGGGCAAGATTGAGTGCCGACGACGGAAAACACCTCACGATGCCTACAGGGACAGGCTCTAAGGATAAACCTTTTCATTGCAACAAGTAAGAACATGAGGATTTCGGGGACATGACCCAATTATTCGGCGGTTTGAATATTTGGGCTCGTGTCCCCGAATTCCGGCTCCTTGAGAAG
>QMCE01005152.1_pt1 | contig 10849 bp, 10 predicted proteins | sample 1821851 | NCBI WGS metagenome assembly QMCE01 (sample SAMN09453174, study PRJNA476694) | Termite gut metagenome, whole genome shotgun sequencing project. | isolation source: worker | host: Odontotermes sp. | place: South Africa:Pretoria | collected 2016-01-28
GCGTCCTGATACGCCCCGTGGGTATCGACGAGCCTGTCGCCCTCGAAGTTACGCCGCACGATGGATGTGAACAGCACCGGATGAGCGCCTTTCGCCCTGGCTTCGGCAACGAACCGTCCGAGGTTATCGTCGAACGTCGAGCCGGGATCGGTGTGCCTCTCGGCGTCGGGTTTTTGGTCGTTGTGGCCGAACTGGATGAAGAGATAATCGCCCTCGCTCAGGCGCGACAACACCGTTTCCCATCGTCCCTGGTCTATGAAACTTTTGGTGCTCCGGCCATTCACGGCGTGGTTTTCGACCCTGATATCCGCATCGAGGCAACCGGGCAGCATCTGCCCCCATCCCCGTTCGGGATTACCGCCGTCGAGAGGTTTGTCGGCCATAGTCGAGTCGCCGATCATGTAGATGGTAGCGGGCCGGCCGAGCGGTTTCGACCCCGACGTACCCGCCGCAGCCACGGAACCGGAGGCCGACAGCAGCAACGCCGCTCCGGCCAAAAAGACAGATATATGTTTCATAGTTGTTCGGTTACGACGCAAAGGTACAAAGACCCTTGGTGTGATTTGTGGAAATATTGACGTAAAATGTGTAGAAATTTGATATTACCGACAATTTCGGGCGGAAATTTGGATTTTTGATTTTTATATTTAACTTTGCGATTAAATATGCCTATTAAACAATGAACACGGACGAAAAAAACATGGAGAAGCGCATCCTGAAAGCAGCCGAAGAGCTCTTTCTGGAGCAGGGTTTCGCCAAAACCACAACGGGACAGATCGCGAAACTTGCCGGTTGCAATCAAGCGCTCGTACACTATTATTACCGCACAAAAGAGAGGCTGTTCGAGCAGGTTTTCGAGGAGAAGATCAGTTACATAGCGGGCAACATTCTCGCTATCGACGCGGGCGAAGGCCCTTTCGAGGAGAAGATCGCACAGATGGTCGGGGCACATTTCGATTTCCTTGTGCAAAATCCCCTTTTCGTTCCTTTCATCGTCGGCGAACTGCTCGCCAACCCCGAGCGTTTCGTGCCGGTGCTCGACAAACACGGGCATTATCCGCAGGGGATTTTCGCGAAGTTGGACGCCGAAGTTCAAAAAGAGGCGGCGCGGGGAACCATTCGACCGATAGCGACCTTCGACCTCGTTACGACGGTCATGTCGCTAAATGTCACGCCGTTTCTTGCGCTGCCCGCGTTACGCAAATTGACCACACTGCCGGAGGGAACTATCGAAGCATGGTTCGCGGCGCGGCGGCAGGAGAACATAGACACGGTTTTATCACGCATAAAGTTATGAGAAAATTTGTTTTGACAATCGCGTTTGCCGGATGGGCGGCAGTTGCATTGGCACAACCGCAGCGGGTTACAATAGAAGATTGTTACCGGATGGCGCGGGAGAACTATCCGCTCGTCCGGCAGTACGACCTGATCGACAAGACGGCGGAGTACAACCTTGCGAATGCCGCCAAGGGGTGGTTGCCGCGGGTCACGTTCTCGGCTCAGGCTTCGTATCAATCCGACGTCACTCGGATGCCGTTCGACCCGGCGCAGTTGGGTTTTGCGGGAGTGAGCTTTCCGACCCTCAGCCGCGACCAATATGGTGCGAGGGTTGAAGTGAGCCAAACCATTTGGGACGGCGGGGCTATCGGAGCGGGACGCGATGGTGTTCGTGCGGCTGCCGAGGCTGAGCGGGCGACGACCGAAGCGAACCTTTATGTGCTGAACGAGCGGGTGAACGGCCTCTTTTTCGGGGCCCTGCTCGCCGAGGGCAGGCTCGAACAGACAGCCATCCTGGAGGAGGATCTGGAGAGGGGCCGCGAACGTGTCGAGGCTTTGGTTCGCGGCGGATTGGCGATGCAGGCCGACCTCGACGCCATTCGCATCGAGCAGTTGAAGGCCGCGCAGCAAAAAGCACAGCTCCATGCCACCCGTCGCGCCTATCTCGAAATGTTGTCGCGGCTGGTCGGGATGGAACTCGGCACGGGAACGGAACTTGTCAAACCACCCTCCGATCTGCATGGGTTTCGCGTAGCCAAATCCGCTACGGGTATTCCCGCCCGTCCAGAACTCGCGATGTTCGACGCTCAGGTTCGGAGCATCGAAGCGCGCGAACGGCAACTCGACGCCGCCGTCACACCCCGTTTGGGGCTTTTCGCCACGGGCGGCTACGGTAAGCCGGGACTCGATATGCTGTCGGACAAATTCGAGGCCTATTATGTCGTGGGCGCGCGCCTCTCGTGGAATATCGGAGGATTGTACACCCGCAAGAACGACAGGCGGAGGATCGCGACCGACATCAGGGGCGTCGAACTTCGGCGCGACGTTTTCCTGCTGAACATCGACCTCGACGTCGTGCAGAAGAGCGCCGACATCGACCGCCTGCACAAACAACTTGCCTACGATGACGAGATCATTGCACTGCGCGGTTCGGTGCGGCGTTCCTCGGAGGCGAAAATGGAGAACGGGACCCTCTCGGGCAGCGACCTTGCGCGGGACATCAACGCCGAAAGCGCGGCGCGACAGGATAAAGTGTTGCACGAAATGGAACTGCTGATGGCGATATACAACCTAAAATTCGTAACGAATAATTGAAAGATATGAGACGGTATTTCATTGTTGTCGCGCTTTTTCTCGCGGCGTGTGCGGGCAAAAACAAAGAGTATTTCGCTTCGGGCGTTTTCGAGGCCACCGAGGTGATGGTTTCGGCGCGCGGAACGGGCGAGTTGGTGCGCTTCGATCTGCACGAGGGACAAACCGTCGCAGCGGGCGAGGCGGTCGGTTTGATAGACACGGCCCAACTGTACCTTCGCAAAGTGCAGCTATTCGGCACTCTAAAGGCGGTGGATGCCCGGCGGTTCAATGTCGAACGGCAACTCGCATCACTGCGCCGACAGATAGCAACGCAGCGCAGCGAGCAGGCGCGGTTCGAGAACCTCGTGCGCGAAAACGCCGCCACGCAAAAACAGTTGGACGACATAACGGCCGGGCTTGGCGTGCTCGAAAGTCAGTTGGCCGCCCAGACCGAAACGCTGACGAGCGGCAACGCAAGCCTCGACGGCGAGACCCAGGCTATCTCGGCGCAGTTGGCGCAGTTGGAAGACCAGATCGCCAAAAGCATCGTCGTAAGCCCCATCGAGGGCGTGGCGCTGAGCAAATATGCCGAGGCAGGAGAGTTGGCCGCCCAAGGGCGTGCGTTGTTCAAGGTGGCCGATATGACGAACATTTTTCTGCGCGCCTACATCACCGCCGACCAACTCACTTCGTTGCAACTCGGCCAAAAGGTGCGGGTATTCGCCGATTGGGGCGAAAAAGATCGGCGCGAATATGAAGGCACGGTCAGTTGGATCTCGGACAAGGCGGAATTCACCCCGAAAACCATTCAGACCCGCAACGAACGCGCCAATCTGGTCTATGCCGTGAAGGTCGCCGTCACCAACGACGGATATATCAAAACCGGAATGTACGGAGAGGTGGGAACGCCCACAGCGGTGGCAACGGCCACAGCGGTGGCAACGGCCACAGCGAAATAGGTTGCATTATGGATGCAGTCAAGGTAAATAACCTGTCGAAATCTTATGGCCAGGTCGCGGCACTCAAAGGACTGAGTTTCGAGGTGCGGCGCGGCGAGATCTACGGCATCATCGGCCCCGACGGAGCAGGCAAGACGACACTGTTCCGCATCCTCACCACGCTGATGCTTGCCGACAGCGGCACGGCCACGGTGGACGGGCTGGACGTGGTGCGCGACTATCGTGAAGTCCGTCGCCGGATCGGTTACATGCCCGGACGGTTCTCGCTTTATCAGGATTTGACCGTGGAGGAGAACCTCGACTTTTTCGCCACGCTGTTCGGCACGACCGTCTCCGCGAACCGTCACCTCGTCGAAGATATTTACAGGCAGATCGAGCCTTTCAAGAAGCGCAAAGCGGGCAAACTTTCGGGCGGTATGAAACAAAAACTCGCGCTCAGTTGCGCCCTCATTCACAAGCCGACGGTGTTGTTCCTCGACGAGCCGACCACGGGTGTCGATCCGGTCTCGCGCAAGGAGTTTTGGGAGATGCTGCGGCGGCTCCGCGAACAGGACATCACCATTCTCGTGTCTACACCCTACATGGATGAAGCGGGCCTGTGCGACCGCATCGCCCTCGTACAGAACGGCGAATTTATGACGGTCGATACCCCCGGGAACATTATCGCCGCCTATCCCGACACGTTATGGAGCGTGCGCAGCGACCGGATGCACGGTTTGTTGGCCGATCTGCGCGGTTGGCCGCAGGTGGGAACAGCATTTTCGTTCGGCGACAGCGTTCACATCACAGCCGGCTCCATCGACGGCATCGAGGACCATCTGAATGCAAAAGGCCACTCAGGTATCGAGATCAGCCCTGTACGACCAACCGTCGAGGACTGTTTTATGCGATTGAGCAGATGAAAGACAAGGTCATATACACGGAAGGGCTGACCAAACGGTTCGGCGATTTCACGGCGGTCGATGCCATCAGTTTCGAGGTCGAGCGGGGCGAGATATTCGGCTTTCTCGGTGCCAACGGCGCGGGAAAAACGACCGCGATGAGAATGCTGTGCGGCCTGTCGCGCCCCACCTCGGGGCGGGGTGTGGTGGCAGGGTTCGATATCGCCCGCGAAGCCGAACAGGTCAAAAAGAACATAGGCTACATGAGCCAAAAGTTCTCGCTCTATGAAGATCTGAAGGTGTGGGAAAACCTGCGGCTGTTCGGCGGCATCTACGGGATGAAGCCCCGTGAGATCGTTGAAAAAACCGACCGGATGCTTGTGGAATTGGGTTTCGGGACGGAACGGGACACACTCGTGAAAGCCCTGCCGTTAGGATGGAAACAGAAACTCGCCTTCTCGGTGGCTATCTTCCACGAGCCGAAGGTGGTGTTCCTCGACGAACCCACGGGCGGGGTCGATCCCGTTACCCGCCGCCAATTCTGGGAGCTCATTTACGCCGCCGCCGAGCGGGGCATCACGGTATTCGTGACGACACACTATATGGACGAAGCGGAGTATTGCGACCGCGTGTCGATCATGGTCGATGGCCGCATCGCCGCCCTCGACACCCCGGCAGATCTGCGCCGCACGTTCGACGCCGCCACGATGGACGATGTTTTCCAAAAACTTGCCCGAAAAGCCACCCGGAAAGGAGATTAATATGAAGCAGTTCGCAGCATTCGTAAAAAAGGAGTTCCGGCACATCCTCCGCGACCGTCGCACGTTGCTGATCCTGTTAGGTATGCCCATCGCGCAGATATTGCTGTTCGGGTTCGCCATCACCACCGAGGTGAAGAACACACAGGTTGCCGTGTTCGACCCCACGCCGAGCGTCGAGACGCGGCGCATCACGGAGCGCATCGACGCGAGCGGTTATTTCACCGTCACCGAGCACCTCGCCTCGCCGGAGCAGATAAACGACATCTTCAAATATGGGCGCGTTGGCTTAGTTATCGTTTTCAGTGACAGATTTGGCGATGATGTACTCGGAGGTACGGGCGAGGCTGCGATCCAACTAATCGCCGACGGCACCGACCCCAATCAGGCGTTGATGCTGACGGGCTACGCAAGCGGCATTATCGCCTCTTACGGGCAGGAACTCGCCGAACGGCACGGTGTTCCGATGCAGATAGTCCCCGAGGTGAGAATGCTCTACAACCCGCAGGGCAAAAGCGCATACAACTTCGTGCCGGGGGTGATGGGGCTTATACTGATGATAATTTGCGCCATGATGACCTCCATCGCCATCGTGCGCGAAAAGGAGACGGGCACGATGGAGGTGTTGCTCGCATCGCCCGTGCGGCCCATTTATATCATTCTCGCCAAAGCCGTCCCCTATTTCGTGCTTTCGATCGCCAACCTTGTGACCATCCTGCTGCTGGCCGTGTTTGTGTTGGGCGTTCCCGTTTCCGGCAGCCTCGCGTGGTTGGTGCTCATCTCGCTGATATTCATCCTCGCCGCCCTTGCGCTCGGATTGCTCATCTCGACGCTTCTGAGTACCCAGCTTGCGGCGATGCTCGCCTCGGGTATGGGACTGCTGATGCCAACGATGCTGCTGAGCGGGCTGATATTTCCGATAGAGAGTATGCCGGGCGTGTTGCAGGGACTTTCGACGGTCGTGCCTGCGCGGTGGTATATCGAGGCTGTGAAAAAGGTTATGATACAGGGTGTCGAGGTGCAATTCGTGTTGCGCGAGATAGCGATCCTCGGCGGCATGGCCCTCGTGTTCGTCGCCGTCAGCCTGCGTAATTTCAAAACCAGATTGTCATGATACGGTTCTTGATAGAGAAGGAGTTCAAACAGATACGGCGCAATCCTTTCGTGCCGCGCATTCTGGTGGCGATGCCTCTGGCGATGATGCTCGTTTTCCCGTGGGCGGCCAATCAGGAGGTCCGCAATGTGAAACTCTCCGTCGTGGATAACGACCACAGCACCGTTTCGCAGCGTCTGGTGGGGAAAGCCACTGCGTCGGGCTATTTCCGCCTGACCGACGTCTCGGCCACTTTCCCCGAAGCCCTCCACAGCATCGGGTCGGGCGAGGCCGATATCGTATTGGAGATAGCAACGGGCTTCGAGCGCGATATGGCCGGAGGTGAACCGGGACGTGTGATGATCGCCGCCAATGCCGTCAATGGCACCAAAGGCACATTGGGCACATCCTATCTATCCTCTATCCTGAACGACTATGCCGCCGGGTTGCGCAACGAGGCGGGCTTGCAAACGGCTAATTCTCAGGTTTCTTCGTTCGAGGTTGTGCCCCGATACAAATTCAACCCCCGGTTGGATTACAAGGTCTTTATGGTACCCGCGCTGATGGTGATGCTGCTGACGATGCTGTGCGGTTTTCTGCCCGCACTCAACATCGTCGGCGAGAAGGAGGCCGGAACCATCGAGCAGATGCGCCGCCTCGACTTCGTGCTGGCAAAACTGATCCCCTATTGGCTGATCGGGTTCGTGGTGCTGGGGTTTTGCATGGGGATCGCCGCGTTGGTCTACGGGATCTATCCGGCGGGCAACCTGCTCACTATCCTGCTCTTCTCCGGCATCTACCTTTTGGTCGTTTCGGGCGTGGGGTTGGTCATATCGAACTACTCCGACACGATGCAGCAGGCGATGTTCGTGATGTTTTTCTTTGTGATGATCTTCCTGCTGATGAGCGGCCTGTTCACTCCCGTGGCGAGTATGCCCCGCTGGGCGCAGGCGATAGCGGCGGTCAATCCCCTGAAATATTTCATCGAGGTGATGCGCCTGGTCTATCTCAAAGGCAGCGGGTTCGGCCAACTCATCCCGCAGCTCCTCGCGCTATGCGGTTTCGCGGTGGCTTTCAACGTCTGGGCCGTGGCGAGTTACAGGAAAAACAATTAAATCGAGTTTTTTGCGTTTTTTCCGATAAATACTAACTTTGTACCCTTATTGCAACTTTCGTTGTGATGGCTGTCATGGGGCAACCCGAGCGCGCGATGCGTGTAACACCGTGACAATTACATATATATTCTCCTTATCCGTCGACCGAAACTGGCAGTTTTTAGGAATAAAAGGAAAAGGAGCGATAGAGTTGTATTCGTGTTAAGCATGGTACACATTGTTCCTTTTTATGCCCTGCCAGGGGTGGTTGACGGATTCGATGTGCAGCCATGCTTTTTTATATACCTAAACCCACATAGGCGACATATCGGTCCTGAGAGAGTAACTATTAACCAAGTTTAGCTATGACCGAGAAATTTAAAGGGGGCGGTTTCGCAAATTCAACGGTGAGTGATTTCAACACCTATGTTCTGTCAAAATTGAAATCGGGGGACGAAGATGCGTTCAAATACATCTTTTTGAGGCTCAAGACTCCTCTGTTCCATTTCATTACGAAGATGATCGGTTCCGGGCAGGATGCCGAGGACATCTGTCAGGAAACATTCGCCACGCTGTGGCTCAAGCGAGAGAAGGTGGATGAAGAGAAAAACATCAAAACATTTATTTTCGGCATCGCCAAGCGTATTGTCTGGAACTACATGCGCGAACACAGGCGCAAGGAGATAGTGTGGGCCGAGACCGGTTTAGATACCGACGAAGGCCTTTCGCCCGATCAGATAATCCAGTTGCGGGAGACGGAACTGCTCACCGAGTATGCCATCAGCAAACTTCCCGCCCGCACACGCCAGATATACGAGCTGCATCTCCACGAAAACCTTTCCAACGAACAGATCGCCGGCCGGCTCGGGATAAGTACCGAGAATGTCAGGGCCAACATCTACCAAGCCCGGAAAAGGATACGCGAGATCATTACGCTGTTGATAATGGCCGGTGTTTTATCTATTTTATAATCAATCGGTTGTAATTTTTATTGCATTCGTTTCTTCACGTTTCCCCCTTTTTCGACATTAAGTATGTAGAGGAGGGAATATCCTCGACGACCCCTGGCAGGGCATGAAAGGGAAATAAATGGGAAGGAGGGAAGTGTTCGATGCGATCGAGCTCGACGATGTGAAGATCGGCGAGATCGACCTTGCAGCCCTTACGAGAGCATACAAGGTGGTAACCTCGTTCATCTCGATGAGCGGCGAGGAGAAGTACGATCCGGCGTTGGATGCAAAATTCCGAAACTACATCTTGAGCGACGGCCTCTTCAGATTGGAAAGGCAGTTGGCGCTGAGAATGGCGTTCGAGCAGATGGTCTCGATGTCTGCCTGTATGGATGTGACAGATCGGCGATCGGGCTTTCGAGCGGCCGAAAGCAGATCGGGTACGGAAGAACGATTGCAAAAATTGTGGAAGAAATTGGGAATAAACCCACGGAGAATGATTAATAATGAAGAAGCAACGATATAACCGGGACGACATAACCCGCATCGTAGACGCTCTGATGGATGCGGACATAGATCCTGCGCTCAGGGCCAAGATGAGGCTTTGGTTCTTCTCCGACAAGGACATAAAGAGGAAGCAGGATGCGTTCGTCAGGTATGCCGACAGGCTCGAACCCTATGTAGGCGAGTTGGGGGTGGATCTGAGAGAGAGCTACAACAGGTTGGCTGTCCGGTTGGGATTGAAACCCATACAGGGCGACGTGGCGGAGATCATCGGTGCCGTGCCTTCGGAGCGAAAGCCCCGCCGGAGCCGACCGTTAATCTGGGCCCGTGTGGCGGCGGTATTCATTCCCGTGCTTCTCGTCTTGGGAGGGTGGCTGTTTACGCACGGGGAGAGTACCGACCGGGAGCTGTTCATTGCAAGGGCCCAATATCCGCAGGCCATGTTCCTTCCCGACAGCACCCACATCTCGGTCGCTTCGGGCAGCGCGGCCCACTATAAAGAGTCGGCGGATATGAGGTCGGTCGAACTGTCGGGCGAAGCCTTTTTCAAAGTGCGGCGCGACACGCTCAAGCCTTTTCACGTCTCGACAGGCAATCTGCGTCTCAGGGTCTTGGGCACCCACTTCAACATTGCCGACCACGAGGGGAGCGCATCGTGTGAGGTTTCGTTGATGGAGGGGAGTGTGAACGTCTCGACCGGCGGCACGGAGAATACGCTGGCGAGAGGAGAGCGATTGACCTACGCTCCCCTGACGGGCGAGGTGTCGATAGCCATGATACCCGCATCCGAAATGATCTCCCAGGGATATAAACCACGATTGAAATTCGACCACGCGACGTTGGGCGAGGTGCTCGACGCTTTGTCGGCTTTTTATGAAGTCGATGTCGAGTTTGCCCCCGAAATGGACAGGGCTGCGGGCGATCTTACCGTGAACATGGAAGGCATGTCGCTCGAAGAGTCGTTGGACTTGTTGCGAAAAATAACCCAGATACTATGATAATCGACAAATCGAAACTTTTTTTCACACTACTGCCAATCCTTTTGTTACTACTTCCGCTATCGGCGGCGGCGCAATCGGGACACGACGTGATCTTTCCGTCGAGAGAAATTTCCGTGCGCACCGCGTTGGGCGAGATCGAAAAGCAGACCGATTACAGCATTGCCGTGAATTGGGAGAACCTCGACGGCGAAAAGGTACTGCAACTTCCGGCGAGCCGCCTCTCTGTCAAGGATGTTCTCGCCCGTGCAGCATCGAGGGTCGGCTTCCGTTGGGAGATCATCGGCAGCACGATCGCCATCATAAAGGTCGATGGCGGCCCGAAGGCCGAGACCTCTCCGGTTTACAGCACGATGCACCGCACGCGGTTGCCTTCCGAGATGACGACAGTCCCCGACCCGTACAGTACGCGGCGTATATCGGCGGCTGAGATATCCCGCATCCGAAACGGCCAATGGTCGTCCGACGGGCCGGGCAAGGACTCCCTCGGTCTCGTGGTGCTCAATTTCAGGGTGAACAGCACCACGCTCGAACGGAACTATATGGATAACGCCCACGCCCTGGAGATCATACACCGCACATTTTCCAACAAAGAGTTGCTCACCCAGATGAACTTCATCACCGTCACTGCGGCGGCATCGCCCGAGGGGAACACCCGTGCGAACGAAAAACTCTCGTCGGGACGTGCCATGGCGGTAAAGAACTATATAATGGGGCAATATCCATTCATGAACCGCGAGAGTATATTCACATTCTCGATAGGCGAGGACTGGACGGGGCTCAGAAAGATGGTCGAGGACGATCCCGGTGTCCCCTATCGCTCGGAGGTTATAGACGCGCTCGACTCCCCCGTCGATAACGATGCGCGACGCTCGATGCTCCGAAGTATCGGCAGCGGAAGCGCATACAGGTACATTTCGCGATATATGCTCCCCAGATTGAGGGGCGCTGCGGCCTGTATGATATACTACAAAGAGGAGCCCGAACCCGTCGTGATAACCCAAACCCAAACCGACACGGTGTATGTGGACCGTTTGGTCG
>QMCE01002174.1_pt1 | contig 10848 bp, 7 predicted proteins | sample 1821851 | NCBI WGS metagenome assembly QMCE01 (sample SAMN09453174, study PRJNA476694) | Termite gut metagenome, whole genome shotgun sequencing project. | isolation source: worker | host: Odontotermes sp. | place: South Africa:Pretoria | collected 2016-01-28
GAGGTGAAGAAGGGCAAAATCACCGGCGACATCGTCTGGCTCCGCGCGGACGAGGAGGACAACCACTACATCGCGCAGGCCGACATCGAAGTGGACAAGCAGGGCAACATCCTTGTCGACCGCCCGATGTGCCGCCACAACGAAGACTTCATGCAGTGCAACCTGGATCAGTTGACGCTGGTGGACGTCAGCCCGAAGCAGCTTGTGGGCATTTCCGCGTCCCTCATTCCCTTCCTGGAGCACGACGACGCGAACCGCGCGCTCATGGGGTCGAACATGCAGCGCCAGGCCGTGCCGCTGGTGCGGCCGGACATTCCCCTCGTCGGGACAGGCATGGAGCGGGACGTCGTCCGTCACTCCGGCATGGTCGCCCGCGCGCGGGAGGACGGCGAAGTGCTGTACGCGGATTCGCTCCGGATTGTCGTCAGCTCGAAGGAACTGACCTCGGGCAGGCGCGTCTACCGCCTCCACAAGTACAAGGGGCTGAACGACGGGACGACCCTCAACCAGACGCCCCTCGTCCGCTCCGGCGACAAGGTGAAAAAGGGCGATCCGCTGACGGAAGGCGCGGCGACGAAGGGCGGGGAGCTGGCGCTCGGGAAAAACATCATGGTCGCGTTCCTCTCCTTCGAGGGATGCAACTTCGAGGACGCGATTCTCGTCTCCGAAAAACTGATCCGCGAGGACGCCTACACGTCCGTCCATATTGAGGAATTCTCCTGCGAGATCCGCGAGACGAAGGTGGGGGCGGAGGAAATCACCCGCGACATCCCCGGCGTCTCCGAGGCGGCGCTGGCGAACCTGGACGACACGGGCCTCATCCGCATCGGCACGAAGGTGGAGCCGGGGGACATTCTCGTCGGCAAGATCGCGCCGAAGGCGAAGTCGGAATTCTCGTCCGAGGAAAAACTCCTCCGCGCCATCTTCGGCCGCGCGGGCGAGGATGTCAAAAACGACTCCCTCACCGTGCCTCCCGGCACCGAGGGCTATGTGATCAACGTCAAGCGTTTCAGCCGCCGGGGCGTGGGGGCGATGGCGTCGGACGTCGATCCCGAGTCCGGCCTCGCGCGCGCGCTGGAAGCGCTGGGCGAAATGGGCGGCGACGTCGAGACGACCCTCCCCGCCGCCGCGCTGGGCGAGGAATCCATCGGCGCGCGCGCCCGGCGGGGCGAGTCCCGGACAAGCCAGGAGCAGGCGGTCAAGAACGCGATCAAGAAGCTCGAAACCACGACGCGCGAGAAAATCGTCGAAGAGATCAACCTCAAGTTCAAGCGCCTCACCGAGGCGCTCGGCGGCGCGCCGGTCAACAAGAAGAGCGGCAAGGTGCTGAAAATCCCGCGCCAGGCGGACTACGAGCGGATGATGGAGCTGCAGGAGCAGTGCCAGTTCGGCGACATCGACACCCCGTCGTCCAAGCGCGAGCGCGTGAAATCCATCTGCCTCGAACACGACCGCCGCATCCGCTTCCTGGAGACGCGCTGCGAAGTGGAAGTCGGCCGCCTCCGCCGGGGCGACGAACTGCGCCCGGGCGTGCTGGAACTCGTGAAAGTCTACGTCGCGGTGAAGCGCAAGCTCTCCCTCGGCGACAAGATGGCGGGCCGGCACGGCAACAAGGGCGTCGTCGCGCGGATTCTCCCGGAAGAGGACATGCCCTTCCTCGAAGACGGCACGCCGGTGGAGATGGTGCTGAACCCGCTGGGCGTTCCGTCCCGCATGAACGTGGGGCAGATTCTGGAGACCCACATCGGCTGGGCGGCGCAGACCTCCGGATTCCGCGTGGTCACCCCCGTCTTCGACGGCGCGACGGAGGCGGAAGTCTACGACGCGCTCCGGGACGCCGGCCTCCCCGAGGACGGCAAGGCCGTCCTGTACGACGGCCGCACGGGCGAGACGTTCCACGAAAAGGTCACGGTCGGCAACATGTACATGATCAAACTCCACCACCTGGTCGCGGAAAAGATCCACGCCCGCGCCACCGGGCCGTACAGCCTGATCACGCAGCAGCCCCTCGGCGGCAAGGCGCGGAACGGCGGCCAGCGCTTCGGCGAAATGGAAGTGTGGGCGCTGGAAGCCTACGGCGCGGCGAACATTTTGCAGGAACTCCTGACGTTCAAGTCCGACGACGTGGACGGCCGCACGAAGATTTACGAAGCGATGGTGAAGGGCGAGAGCACGGTGGAGCCGGGCATGCCCGTGTCCTTCGACGTGCTGTGCAACGAAATCCGGGGCATCGGCCTCAACATCAAACTGGATCGCAGCAGCAGACAGCTTACCGCGGAAGAAGAGGACTGAGAAAGGGGAAAGGCACATGGATCAACCTGAAAACAGACCCGACGGGAATGCCTCCAGCTTCGACGCCGCCCGCGACGCGGCGGGAGATCTGCGGTACGAGGCGGAACAGACGCTCCGCGATCTGAAAGAGCCGGGCGGGCTGAAAAGCTTCTTCAAATTCGAAAAAATGTACTTCCCGACGCTTGCCAGCATCCTCTTCATTCTCTCCTGCATCGGGGCGGTGCTGTTCTTCCTGTTCGGCATCCTCGGCGCTTTCGTCGGCATGGCGCAGAGCGGCTTTTTCGCCGGCCTTCTCGGCATCTTCGGCGTCGTGGTCGGATCCGTCGTCATGATTGTCATGACGCGCGTCTGGATCGAAATCGCCCTCGTCGCCTTCAAGATCAACGACACGCTGCACGAGATCCGGGATTTGCTGAAACAGAAATAAGCACTTTTCACATAGAGGATCCATCCCATGCCCGAAATGAGCTATGAGCGCATCAACGACTACGGCTCCATCACCATCTCGCTCGCGTCGCCGAACGACATCCGATCCTGGTCCTACGGCGAAGTCAAAACGCCGGAGACAATCAACTACCGGACATACCGCCCCGAAAAGGACGGCCTGTTCTGCGAACGCATCTTCGGCCCCGAGCGCGACTGGGAGTGCTCCTGCGGCAAGTTCAAGGGCATCAAGTACAAAGACATCATCTGCGACCGCTGCGGCGTCAAAATCACCCATTCGAAGGTGCGCCGCACCCGCATGGGGCACATCAACCTCGCCGTCCCCGTCGTCCACATCTGGTTCTTCCGCGCCATGCCGTCCCGGCTGGGGACGCTCCTCGGCATCAAGTCGACGGCGCTCCAGCAGATCATCTACTTCCAGCGCTACGTCGTGACCGACCCCGGCGACACCCCGCTCAAGCACGCGGAAGTGCTCTCGGAAGACGGCTACCGCGACGCGCGGGACAAGTACGGCTCCGCCTTCACCGCCATGATGGGCGCGGAATCCGTCCGCGAACTCCTGAAAAGCATCGACCTCATCACGCTGGAACAGGAGCTGAAGGAACAGCTCGCCGTCTGCACGCAGAAATTGAAGACGGAAACGCTGGTGAAGCGCCTCCGCCTCGTCCAGGCGCTCATCGCGGGGAAGAACGATCCCGCGTGGATGGTGATGGACGTCGTCCCCGTCATCCCGCCCGACCTGCGCCCCCTCGTGCCGCTGGACAGCGGCAACTTCGCCACGTCCGACCTGAACGATCTCTACCGCCGCGTCATCTACCGGAACAACCGGCTGGCCAAGCTGCTTGACCTGAACGCGCCTTCGGTCATCGTGCGGAACGAAAAGCGCATGCTCCAGCAGGCGGTGGACGCCCTCTTCGACAACAGCCGCTGCAAACGCCCCGTGCAGGGCGCCGGGAACCGCCCGCTGAAATCCCTCACCGACATGATCAAGGGCAAACAGGGCCGCTTCCGCGCGAACCTCCTGGGCAAGCGCGTCGACTACTCCGCCCGTTCCGTCATCATCGTCGGCCCCGAACTCAAGCTCGATCAGGTGGGTCTGCCGAAGAAGATCGCGCTCGAACTCTTCCAGCCCTTCATCATCCGGAAGCTGAAGGAGAAGGGGCTGGCGGACACGATCAAATCCGCGAAGACGATGCTGGAACGCAAGGACGAGGAAATCTGGGACGTTCTGGAAGAAGTGATCGAAGGCCACCCCGTCATGCTGAACCGCGCGCCCACGCTGCACCGCATGGGCATCCAGGCGTTTTACCCCGTGCTTGTGGAAGGCGAGGCGATCCGTATCCACCCGCTCGTCTGCTCCGGCTTCAACGCCGATTTCGACGGCGACCAGATGGCGGTGCACCTGCCGCTGACGGTCGAAAGCCAGGTCGAGGCGTCGCTCCTGATGATTTCGACGGCGAACATTTTCTCGCCCGCCCACGGCAACCCCATCATCACCGCCGACCTCGACATCGTGCTCGGCTGCTACTACCTCACGCTCATCCGCCCCGGGCTGATGGGCGAGGGCATGGTATTCAAAGACATCATGGACGCCATCGAAGCGTATGAGGAAGGCATCATCCACCTGGGCGCCCGCATCTACGTCCGCTTCCCGCCGAAGGCGGACGCGGTCATCGAAACGCCCGAGGACGAATGGGTTCGCATCGAATACGTCAAAGGCAAGAACGGCGTCGAAAAGAAAATCCTGACGAAGGAACAGGAGCGGAAGCGCGCGCGGCGCAACTTCCTCCCCACCTCCGTCGGGCGCATCCTGTTCCACGACATGATGCCGGCCGGCATGCCCTTCTACAACAAGCTGATGAACAAGAAGGCGCTGAACTCCTGCGTGTCGGACTGCCACCTGCGCCTCGGCCGCTCGGCCACGGTGGAATTCCTGGACGCGACGAAGGAGACGGGCTTCCACTACGCGACCCTCTCCGGCGTGTCCTTCTCCACGTATGACCTCCGCACCCCGCCCAGCAAGGCGGCCATCATCGCGGCGGCGGAGGAAAAAGTCGCGGTCATCGAAGAAGCCCACCAGATGGGCGACATCACGGACGGCGAACGCTACAACCAGATTGTCGACGCCTGGACGCACGTGACGGAAGCCATCACGGGCGATCTCCTGAAAGAACTGCAAGCCCACACGGAACGGGACGGGAAGCCGTACCTGAACCCGATCTGGGCGATGTTCAATTCCGGCGCGCGCGGTTCCACCACGCAGATCCGCCAGCTCGCCGGCTTCCGCGGCCTCATGACAAAGCCGAACGGCAGCATCATCGAAACGCCCATCCGGGCGAATTTCCGCGAGGGACTGCGCGGTCTCGAATACTTCTCCTCCACCCACGGCGCGCGCAAGGGTCTGGCGGACACCGCGCTCAAGACGGCGGACTCGGGGTACCTCACGAGAAAACTCGTCGAAGTGGCGCAGGACGCGACCATCACCACCCTCGACTGCGGCACGGTGAACGGCGTCGCGAAGGGCGCGGTCGTCATGGGCGAGCACGAGGAAGTCAGCCTCGCCGACAACATCTTCGGTCGCGTCGCCTGCGACACCATCGCCGACATCCTCACGGGCGAAACCGTCGTCGCGAAGGGGCAGCTTATCGACCGCCCGACGGCGCGGCGCATTCAGGAGCTCGACCTCGGGAAGATCCGCGTCCGGAGCCCCCTCACCTGCGAATGCACCCACGGCATCTGCGCGAAATGCTACGGCATGGACTTGTCCACCGGGAAAATCGTGGAGCCGGGCACGGCCGTCGGCGTCATCGCCGCGCAGTCCATCGGGGAACCGGGCACGCAGTTGACGATGCGTACCTTCCACATCGGCGGCATCGCGAAACACGCGATCCGCGAGTCCGAACTCCGCGCCGACGTCGGCGGGCACGTCAAATTCAGCAACCTGAAAATCGTCGACTCCGTCCGCAAGGACGAGAAGGGCAAGGACATCACCGTCCCCGTCGTCCTGAACCGGAACGGCGCGATCATCATCTGCGACGATCGCGGCCGTGAAATCGGGGAGCCCATGGACGTCGTCGCCGGCTCCGTCCTGAAGGTGAAGGAAGGCGACGTCGTGAAGCCCCGCCAGGCGCTCGCGAACTGGGACGCCTACAACACGCCCCTCCTCTCTGAGCAGTCCGGCTACGTCCGCTTCGAAGACATTGTCGAAGGCGCGACCATGCGCATGGAGGCGGACGCCTCCGGCTTCGAGCGGAAAGTCATTCTGGAGCACAAGGGCGATCTGCAGCCGCAGATCGTGATTCTCGGGGAAGACCGGGAGTCCATCCTGGCGCACTATTCCGTGCCGGAAAAAGCCCACCTCCGCGTGGACGAGGGCGACTTCGTGCAGGCGGGCGAGGAGCTGGCGAGAACGCCCCGCGAAATCGGCACGACGCAGGACATCACGGGCGGCCTGCCGCGCGTGACGGAACTGTTCGAGGCGCGGAAACCCAAAGACCCCGCCGTCATGGCGGAGGTGGACGGCATTGTCGAGCTGGGCGAGCGCCGGCGCGGCAAGCGGCAGATTCTCGTGAAATCCGACTCCGGCCAGGTGTTCGAACACCTTGTCCCGCAGGGCAAGCACATCCGCGTGCATTCGGGCGACAGGGTGAAGTCGGGCGAGGCGCTGGTGGAAGGCCCGCTCGTGCCGCACGACATTCTGGCGATTTCCGGCGACGACGCGCTGCAGAACTACCTGCTGGGCGAAATCCAGAAAGTCTACCGCGCGCAGAATGTGCGCATCAACGACAAGCACATCGAAATCATCATCCGCCAGATGATGAACAAGGTCAAAATCGAAGACCCGGGCGACACCCAGTTGCTCCTGACGGACGCGGTGTCGAAGTCGCTCATCACCAAGGTGAACCGCGACGTCGTCTCGAAGGGCGGCCGCCCGGCGCAGTATGTGGGCGTGCTGCAGGGCGTGGCGCGGGCGAGCCTGTCGTCCGAGTCGGTGGTTGCCGCCGCGTCCTTCCAGGAAACGACGCGCGTGCTGACGGACGCCGCGATAGCGGGCCGGCGGGACAGCCTGCGCGGCCTGAAGGAAAACGTGCTGATCGGCCGCATGATCCCTGCCGGCACCGGCTTCCCGCAGCTCCGGAAGTCGAACATCCGCACCCAGCCGCTCCCGAGGCAGGACGCGCTGGACGACCTGGCGCCGGAAGACGAAATCGGCGCGGATCTGGAGAACATCCTGAACAGCTAAGTTTCCGATTGTCGTTGAATAAAAGAGGTTGCGTCTTTGGTTTTGCTGTGTATAATGCGACTTTTTGCTCCTTTTACGGTCAAGAAAAAAGTCAGGAAAAGCTATGCCTACGATCAATCAGCTCGTCCGCAAAGGACGCAAACAGCCGAAGTACAAATCGAAATCCCCCGTGCTGGAGTCCTGCCCGCAGCGGAAAGGCGTCTGCGTGCAGGTCAAGACGACGACCCCGAAGAAGCCGAACTCGGCGCTCCGCAAAATCGCGCGCGTCCGCCTGACGAACGGCAAGGAAGTGACTGTCTACATCCCGGGCGAAGGGCACAACCTGCAGGAGCACTCCATTGTCCTCATCCGCGGCGGCCGCGTGCGCGACCTTCCGGGCGTGCGGTACCACGTGATTCGCGGCGTGTTCGACTGCGCCGGCGTCGAGAACCGCCGCCAGCAGCGCTCGAAGTACGGCGCGAAGACGCCGAAGGCGGGCGCGCCCGCCGGCAAGAAGAAATAGTTTTTCAATCCTTCCCGGGCGTGTGCCCGGGGGAAAAGTATCCCTGGTGTCGCGGCTCTGATAGCTGCGAAGCAGTGAGAAATCATTTGATTTAGGGAGAAACGCATGTCGGTCAGAAGCACCAATGTCACCGGTCCCGGCGTCAAGCCGGATCCGAAGTACGGTTCCCTCCTCGCCTCGAAGTTCATCAACTGCCTGATGTACGACGGGAAGAAGTCGGTTTCGGAGGCGATTTTCTACGGCGCGATGGACATCATCGCGAAGAAGCTGCCGGACGAGTCGCCCGCGAAAGTGTTCGAGACGGCGGTGAACAACGTCAAGCCGCTTGTGGAAGTGAAGTCCCGCCGCGTCGGCGGCGCGAACTACCAGGTTCCGGTGCAGGTGAAGCCGAACCGCCAGCAGTCCCTCGCCATCCGCTGGATTCTGGAAGCGAGCCGCGGCAAAAAAGGCCGCCCCATGAAGGAGCGCCTCGCGAACGAACTGATGGACGCCTTCAAGCGCGAAGGATCGTCCATGACCAAACGCGAAAACACCCACCGCATGGCCGAGGCCAACAAAGCCTTCGCCCACTTCGCGTGGTAGGGAAAACCCGGCATTTGAAAAGCGAAACACCCGGCTCTTTCCGAAGACGCCGGGTGTTTTCATAGAATGGACAAACAGGAGACGACATGGGTCTGCGCCGCATGTGGAAAAACGCCATGCTCAAACGGTACTCAACCGTGATGGCCGAAAAACTGTCCAGGACGCATTTGCCCGTGTTTTTCCCCAACTCCGCCAACGCGGAAAAAACGCCTCTTCTGGCTTTTTCGGGAGCGAACGCCGTTGCCATGATCCTGCGGAACCAGGGTCATGAACCGCATATCCTCAAGGCGAGAACCAGCCATCTGTTTGTCGTGCATTGCTCCGTCAAGCGGCAGGCGTGACTCGACATAATCATGGGAGAGGGCTATGGGCATTCTATGGCGTACTGTGGAGATGCTTGCTGAAACGAACAGGATACATCCGTTTCAGGGCACCCTTCTGCAATTGGGGAAACAAACGATTTATTCAACGAAAGAACGCGTCAATGCCGTTCTTTCGAAATACTCCCTTGGCGTTATCAGCAAGGAAGCGGAACTGGATGATGTTGCGTTATTCAAGGCGATGGGATTCAGCGCGGTGGAAAGCATGGATGCGTCAGATCATGAGAATGCGACATTGATTCATGACCTGAATCTTCCCGTGAAGCCCGAGCATGAGGACAGATTCGATGTGGTTTTCGATTCCGGAACGACGGAACATGTTTTCGATATAAAGCAATCGCTGGAAAACACCGTCCGCATGGTGAAGCCGGGAGGGATAATCATCCACCTCCTCCCTGTGAACAATTGGATTAATCACGGATTCCATCAGTTTTCTCCCACGCTGTTTTTTGATTTTTATACGGCAAACGGTTTTTCCATTCTGGAAAGCTATCTCATAGAATACCAGCAGTCGGATGACAAGCCTTGGACAGTGTATGCCTGCCGCCCTGAATTGCAGGTGCCGTTGCAATTGGCAGCGACCCCCGTACTCATGTATTTCGCCACCAAAAAGACAGAACCGCTTTCCTCGATACACATTCCCCAGCAAAACATGTACGTGAAACAATGGGGAAAGCACCGTGACGCCGGCAAAGAAGCCGAAACAGGCGAAAGCAGGCAGAACCTTCCAAAAAAATCTCCTCCGGATGCTTTGAAGAAACACCGTGTTTATGCTTTTGGGCGCCACATCGTTCACCGATACATCCGTGATGCGATTCGCCTGATAAAAAATAAATCGCACAAAAATCCATTGCCTGTTCACAAAAGATTTTAGATTCCGGCTAAAAAACCGGACAATCGGAACGTCGGTTGAATTTGATGCAGCATGAAAGGAATGACAATGGGCTTTTTGAAAAGCTTCAAACAAAGATGCAACGGAAGCTTTCGATATAAAAACAGAGTCCTAGCGGCACGGGCGAAGAAAGAAATCGTCGAAGGCATTCATAACGGCATATTCCCGCTGGAAAAGGCGAATGAATATCTTGCATCTATTATGCAGAAAATTCTCGAACCAAGAATAAAGCACGCAAAACTGGCGTTTTTCATTGGAGGCAAAAATGCGGAAAAAATTCTTTTCGGTTCGAAAAAATGGGATTTGACTGATGAGGAAGAGTATGAATGCATTGAAAAAGCTTTTATGAAAAACCATCTTCTGCGGCTCGGCGCAATACAATTGCTTCCCGCAGAAAGAGAGATGGACAAATTTCTTATTGTCCACGTTTTTTGGGATGTTCTTGCCGAGCGAATGCTTCAGAAAAACAGCAGTGCCCTCGTCGATTACTTCAGTGAAGAAGGATCATACGAGAGCGAAGGCGTTCGCCTGGAGAAAGGTGACTGCGTTCTTGACTGCGGCGCGAATATGGGGTTCTTTTCCGCGCTGGCGAGCAGCCTGGGATGCAAAGTCATTGCCTTTGAGCCGTCCGAGTTCATCAGAACAACATATCTTGACGAAAATGCCCGACTGAACGGCAACATTGTCGTCGCGCCCTTCGCGTTGTCTGATGTGAATGAGTCGTTGGAATTTTTTATCGATGACGAAAATCTCGGAAGCAGCAGATTTATTGACAGCGTTGCCGAGGGCAGGAGTGCGAAACAAACGGAAACAGTCAACGCGATCCGGCTGGATGACTATATTGCGGAAAGCAACATCGAGAAAGTCGATTTCATCAAGGCGGATATCGAAGGGGCGGAGCGGAAAATGCTCATGGGAGCGCGCGAAACCATCAAGAAATGGGGACCCAAACTCCCCATCTGCACCTATCACCTCCCCGATGACCCCGAGGTTCTAACGCGGATCATCAAAGAGATTCAGCCGAAGTACACCATTACGCACGGCTCGCACAAACTTTTTGCGCATCTTTAGAGAGCTCTATTTCCCCCGTTTCGCAAAAAAAGCATGCATTGCATTGACTATTTTTCCCGCGGCATGCCCGTCGCCGTACGGATTTTTCGAGCCGTCCAGGCGCGTCGCGGATGCATCTTGATCCAGCACAGCCGACGCTTCAGCAATGATCCTTTCGTAATCGGCGCCGACCAGCTTCGCAAAGCCGGCGGTTACGCCTTCCATCCGCTCCGTCTCGTACCGCATGACCAAGACCGGCGTACCAAACGTCGGCGCTTCTTCCTGGATTCCGCCGCTGTCGGTTAAAATCAATTTTGCATTTTGCATGACGCACACCAGTTCCGGATACTCCAGCGGATCGGTCAGCGTCATGTTCGGTATGTCGCCCAGCGCAGCATGGATTTTACCCTTCACGTTGGGGTTCGGATGCACGGGAAGAACGAACTGATGATCAGAATACTTT
>QMCE01005001.1_pt1 | contig 10848 bp, 12 predicted proteins | sample 1821851 | NCBI WGS metagenome assembly QMCE01 (sample SAMN09453174, study PRJNA476694) | Termite gut metagenome, whole genome shotgun sequencing project. | isolation source: worker | host: Odontotermes sp. | place: South Africa:Pretoria | collected 2016-01-28
TACCCTGACGGCTTTTTCCTGATCCGCCCGCCGGAGTATCAAGGCGCTGTTTATCCGTTGCCGCGCGACGAAATGCTTCTGGTGTATTTTGTTGCTGAGAGGAAAAGAAAAGAGTCCTCGGAAATGTTCGTGATACCGGCGCGCTTTGTCGAAAGAATCGAGCGTGAAAGCGCGGTTTACGCCAAATTGGAGCCGCTTGGTAATATTGAGCCTTCCCAGCGAAGGGGATGCTATCGTCTGCCGCTCTCCATAACCGCTTCACTCAGGCGCACAGAGGGAACCGGGCAGCCGCCGTTCGACGGTAGGATGGTTAATTTCAGCGACGGCGGCGTACTGATCGACACTAACGAACTGCTGACCGAGAAAGAAAGGATAACCTTAGCTTTCAGCATTGGTCAGCACGAAACAGTCGATGGCGTTGTCCTCCGCACAGAGACCATTGAAAGTGAAAAGGAAAATTATCCTTTCCGAGCCGCTATTGAGTTTGTCAATGCGAGCAAGGAGCAAAAAGAACGGTTTTATCAGTTTGTCAAGGAAAAGCAAATTGAACGCGCATCTGAAAGCAGGGAATCCGCCCCGTATACTCACCTTTAAGCGATTGATGGAGGATAAAGATGGTCTTTGCAAGTTTATCAGGGGGAATTGGCCGAAAAGAACCGTTTATTATCGAGTTTCTACCTAAGCATAACATCGACTGGCATGGTGAAATCACATGGCTTGACAGAAAAGAGACTGTGCGTTTTTCTACTATCATGGAGATGCTTGAGATATTAGGTGTAGGCTCCGACTTCCATAAAGAACCATTCGTAATAGACCTTCTATCTCAGAGTAACGGCGACTGGTGCGGGGAAATCACATGGGTTCGCGGGAGAAAATCTATTCTTTTTAGTGGCATTATGGAAATGCTGGAGTTGCTCGGTGAAAGAAGCTCAAACAACAAAGGAAATGGCATAACCGCGGAGGAATGCCTGTATGATGCCTGAAGCCCCTACAATGAAAAAGAACAGTGAAACAACATTTGCCGTAGAGATATTGTCGCGGCATAACTTTGAATGGCAAGGCTCGATCACATGGATCAAAGGACATAAGACCCGTCATTTCCGCAGCGTGTTGGAGTTGCTGAAGCTGATGAACAGCACATCCGAATTTCTCTATGAGAAATCTCTTTGATTGAAACGAGGGAGGCGGCGCCATGCAAATTGTGGCGGTTCCGTTATATAACCGCAACATGGGGGAAGAAGCGTATATCTTTCGTGACCTGAAAGCAAACAATCTTTTTTCTACATCGCAGGCGCTGAATCTATTCGACGGCGGCGCTCAATGTGAATCGCTGGATGTGCTTGATAAAATCGGGTTAGACGCCTTTACGCTCGGCAGGCCCATCTTCGTGCCTATCGTGGAAATCAACCTGATGGGAAATCTCGCGGCACAATGCCGCGAGCCTGCCGAAAAGATTGTATTTGTTATCGAAAAGCCTTTGAGCAACCACACCCTGTACTTCCCGTTTGTTCAGCGCCTTATAGACAAGGGGTATCGCTTCGCGATTAACTACCCCATCAAGCATACACCTAATGACCCGTTATTGATAGCCGCACACTATATTTTTCTTTCGCATCGCCCTGAACGGTTATCGGAAACTGCGGAATCCTTGCAATATGTTAAAAGGTTCTACCGCAACCTTACCCCAGTGGCCACACATATCTATACGCGCGAGTTGCTGGATTCCCTATTAAACAAAGGGTTTGAATACTTTGAGTGCAAGGTTTACAAGACCACACAGAGCGCCGGTGGAGTATCTCCGCTGAAGGTCAACGCCGTCCGGCTCATTAAAACAGTTCAAAACGATGATTTCTCGTTTGAGGAAGTGACCAGAATTGTCCGCGGAGACCCGGCACTCACGATTTCTTTACTCAAGCTGGTCAACGCGTCGGTTCATCTGCGAGGTAAGGTTTCCACTATCCAACACGCCGTTGCCATGCTTGGACAGCGGGAGGTGCGCAAGTGGGTGACTACCGCCGCCCTCCGCTCTCTCGGCAGCGACCGCCCCAATGAGATAACGCGCATATCACTGCTGCGGGCGAAATTTGCCGAAAACCTCGCCCCTCTTTTTGAAATGGCGCACATGACAGGCGAGCTCTTTCTGATGGGTCTTTTTTCGGCGCTGGACAATATACTCGGTATGCCGATGGATGAAGCCCTCCGGCAAGTGATAGTAACAGAAAATGTGCGCGGCTCTGGTGGATGGCAAGGGCATCTATGCCCCGGTCTTGCAGTTTATCCGTGACTATGAGAGCGCGTCATGGAATAATGTTTCTCGTCAGATGATTGTTGTGGGCATGGACGAAAATGTACTTTCGGAAGCGTATATCAGCGCCCTGCTGTGGTATCGTGACCTTGTGAACGCCGAAGTGGAAGCACTGCCTGAGCCATAAAGGATACGCGAGGTTTTTCCTATTGTCTTTTACGAAAACAGAATTAAATTAAATAATAAGGAGTGCGAAGTCGTGGGAAATTTATCGCATGACATGCTGGATTATGAGATTGTTGAGACATATGTTGGCGAGCTTAAAGAAATGCGCGACATAGCTTACGGAATACGGGTAAAAAACAGCGACGGTATTTGCCTCTTGGAGCGTCTGGACATATCCACTTCTATCGAATGCGTTAAAAACTTCGTACACACGCTAAAGAGCCGTAACGTCGCGTCCGTTCACATCGCGGAATTGCTTGACGATTGCATAGGTGAGTATAACCGCTCTTGGATCAGCGCATAAACAAGCATGGTTTGGATGCCACACGGCAAAGATGTATTTGCAGGAGGATGGCGCATGGATATATTTATTGCGCGACAGCCTATATATGACAGGAATCTGAAAGTGTTTGCCTACGAGCTTCTCTACAGGAAGAACGCGGAGGTAAACAAATACATTGGGGATAATCCCGATCCTGATATAGCCACGGTATCCGTTATCATTGACGCCTTCCTGAGCATTGGGATAGAGGTTTTGACAAACAAGGTTCCCGGCTTTATCAATTTCACCAACAACCTCCTGACAAGCGGCGTCGTGAAGCTGCTCCCGAAGGATTATCTCGGTATCGAAATCCTTGAAAATGTAGCGCCAACCGCTCAGATTCTTAGCGCCTGCGAAGAACTCAGCGCCGGCGGTTATACAATTGTCTTGGACGATTACACCTATGATGATACATCAAAACAGTTTATTCGGTATGCCGACATTATCAAAATGGATTTCTTAACCTCCACTGACGAGCAGCTTCGCGATATTGTCAGAAAGTACAAGAACGCCGGAATCAAATTTGTCGCGGAGAAAATCGAGACAGAGGCGGATTACCTAAAGGCCATAGCATACGGATATGACTATTTTCAAGGGTATTATTTTAACAGGCCGGCCGTTATACAAAGCAAGGACATCCTCCCACTGCAAGCTAACGCCTTGAAGGTATTTGAGATACTACAGGACGAAGCCTGCGATATTAGCGATCTGGTTTCTGTGATAAGCGCTGACCCCGGTATGGCTTACAAGCTGTTAAAGCTCGCTAATTCCGTTATTTACGGTGGAAGGGGCAGGATAACCAATCTTACCTCCGCCGTCGTGAGGATAGGGCTGAAAGACCTTCAAATATGGATTATATACATAATGATGTACGGCACAAACAAGGACAAACCGGATGAATTGATCCGTCAATCCATGCTTCGGGCGTGGGCGGCGGAAGAAATTTGCAAGGAAAAGAAACTTAGCGAGGCCGTTTCAGATTTTTCGCTGATGGGGCTGTTTTCGCTTATGGATGTCATTATGGATACGTCCTTTGAGACGATTACATCCCATATTCACATTGCGGACGATATTACAACGGCATTAACAAACCCCGGTGACGATAAATACGGAGCCACAATACGATTACGATTGATCCGATCATTTGATGACGCGGATTGGGACGAGGCGCAAAAGGCGGGGAGCTTGATTGACCTGTCGCTTGAGGAATACCAGAAGATATATCTGCAAGCCCTAAAGAAATGTGACAGTGTGTACAACGAGGTTCTTGGCGAAATGAGCCTGTGATAATGCTGTAATCGCATTGTCTCAGCAATTACAGGCGAGGGGGGTTGTGCCATGAAAAACAAATTGCTATTGCGCACGAATCTGTTGTTATGCGCAATTTTAATTGTAGGTTTTATATCCGCGTCAGTTATCATTTATCGGTCTAATATCGGGGCGTTTCGTAATAATGTTGAGCGTATTGCCAATCTTACGTCGGACGGTATCTATTATCAGGGCCTTTCCTATTTTACCGAGCCCATCAGTATATCAATGGCGATGGCGGACAACAGCATGTTGAAACGCTTTCTGACGATAGAGCCGGATGTTCCTGACGAGGAGTACATTGGCCGCATACAGGAATATCTCATTACCTACAAGGAGCAGTACGGCTTTGCTTCGTCTTTCTTAGTGTCTGCTAAGACCGATCAATACTATCATTTCAGCGGGCAGCACAGACTACTGTCCAGCGACGATCCCGCAAACAATTGGTATTATGACTTTCTGAATAGAGCCGACGAATACTCTTTTGACGCTGGCGCAGATAAATATGAAGGTGAAATGTACTTTATTGATTGCAAGATATTTGACGATGCCGGGCAAGTGATGGGCGTGATTGGCGTAGGTTTTCAAATCGACGGCTTACAGGAGCTTACACGCCGCTATTCTGAGGAATACGATATTGCGGCCTTGCTGATTGGAGCAAGAGAGGCGTCGAAAATATCTGACAGGGAACACGCCGCGATGTTGAGCGTGTTCAAGTATGCTGACGAGGAATTGCTCGCGTCTGTTATAGCGGGAACAGGCACAGGCCGTATAGCCTTTTGGGGCGACGATGAAAGGCGCGATTGCTACATGGTTTCACAGTATGTATCGCAGCTTCAGTGTTATCTGATCGTGGAAAATGATATGTCAATGCTGCGGGAGCCTTTTGAGCGGCAGCTCATCATTGGATTTTCCACGGCAGCGCTTATCGCTTTATCTATCATTCTTGTTTTCAATAAGATAATTTCATCCTACAACCAACGGTTATTGGAGCGGGCTGTTTCTCAGGAGGTCGAAAACAGGAGCGAAATGCTCTACATCCTCAACAGGGCGGCAATAATACTGTTGACGCAAAGTGAGGAGGGTTTTGCGGAAGCCATGTCGGATGGGGTAGGGCATATCGCTAGCCTTTCTCATATTGACAGGGTATCGGTGTCGCGCAATATTGTGAAGCCGGACGGCTTGTATGCCTCTCAGGTTTACCGCTGGAGCCGAGAGGCGGGCTCGGCGATCAACCCCTTAGCAGAGCTTAACGCAAACTCATATGACCGGCACATCCCGCGCTGGAAGGATGTGCTTGCTTCCGGCGAATGTATAAACGGTCCGGTCAGGCTCATGCCGGAGGCGGAGGCGTTAAAACATTTCGGGTGTTCATCCGTACTCGCCATCCCTGTGTTCAGCCGCGGGAGCTTTTGGGGATTCGTTCTCTTTGAGGATTTGAAGAATGAGCGTGAGTATTCCGAGACAGAAGTTGATATACTCCGCTCCGCAGGATTCATGCTGGCTAATGCCATTATGCGCTATGAAGAATCATCACAAATAGAATACCAGAATCGGCTTCTGTACACAGTCAGCCAAATATCCGTGATGCTGATCCAATCTGAATCAAGCGGCTTTGACGAAATCCTGTGGCGCTCAATGGGCGTCATGGCCGAGGCTGTGGGCGCTGACCGTATGTATATATGGGAAAACTATATCAATGACGGCGAGCTATACTGCCATCAAACCTATGAATGGTCTGAGGGCGCGGAGCCGCAGCAGGGAAAAGCCTTGATACAAGGGGTATCGTATAAGGATGTTTTACCAAGCTGGGAAAAAGCGTTTCTGCAAAAGCGGTGTATAAACGGAATTGTACGAGAATTGTCCGTCAGCGAGTATGACCTTTTAACACAACAGGGAATCATATCTCTCTTAGTTGTACCGATTTATCTGAAAGAACAGTTTTGGGGATTCGTCGGATTTGACGATTGCCACAGTGAAAGAGTGTTTTCTGAAAACGAGGAATCAATCCTGCGCTCCGCAAGCGAACTGATCGCAAGCGCTTTGATTCGCGACAGTATGGAGCGGGACATCCTGCATCTTGAGACAGAGGCCGATAAGATTTACTATGACCCGTTGACAGGTATCTACAACAGACGGTATCTGGATGAACATATGGCGCGGATTTTCCAGACACTATCCCGTTCCGGCAGTTTCATCAGCGTAATGATGGCGGATATAGACAATTTCAAAAAATATAACGACACATACGGGCATGGCGAGGGCGATACCTGTTTGATAACCGTCGCAAAAACGTTACAGGGCAGTATTACGCGAAGTGACGATTTTGTGGCACGATACGGCGGTGAAGAATTTATTGTCGTACTTCCAAACACAGACGAGGCGGGAGCAAAGCTAATCGCGAATAAAATGCTTAAAAACATACGGGCTTGTGCTATCCCGCACGAAAAAAATGACGCGGCAAGCTGTGTGACAATTTCCATTGGGATAGTGACAGGAAAGGTGGAATACCCGGACGAGGTTAATGACTATATACAGCGGGCAGATGAAATGCTGTATCAGTCCAAGCATGACGGGCGCAACAGATATTCCTTTACCAGCTTACAGAGCGGGACTCCGCGTTTGACGGAAAACCCTGTATGATGTGATACCCGAAAACTATAGGAGAGGAATAGCATAAACATGAGGAAGTGCAATAACTGTTTTGCGGAAATATACCGCAAGGATTCCCTCTTTTGCATCAGGTGCGGAATTAGACTTTGTGACGCGGACAGCATTCCGGCAATGAACCCTTGCACCCATCCTCACCGGAACAGGAATTTCACTGACGAGGACGAACAAAGCCGGAATATTTGCGTCAATCATAGTTGTGCCCGGAATGAAATTGGCTTTGTCTTTCCTGATTATGCGATGCATTGTGATGTTTGCGGTTGTAAAACCACTTATAAACGCAGGCGATAGAACAGTTGGGAAGATATGTGATTTAGTTAGCCGCGACTAAGCAACAGCAAGCGGAACAAGACCGCGCCTGACGGCGCGGCTCTTTCCCGGTGATGATTGAAATTCGTTGTTTCTAATTTCATGTCTCGCAATCGTATCTCTTGTTTATTACGTCCGATAACGCTCTGTCACCGCTCGGAAAATTAATTTCCGCGTTTTCCGTCACTTGTCCCTAACCGCTCGAACTAGGTCGCGCGAGCAAGGGAAAGATGTACATCTTTCCTGCTCGTTGGGAGAAACTCTCCCAAACCCTCTCGGACGGGACAAGCCCGTCCGTTAAGCCACGCTTCGCGTGTCTGCTGTCGCCTGCGGCGATTTATCGGTCATGCGAGGCGTCCCTGTTTTGGATGCTTGAATCCGAGCGGTTAGGCGCGTTTCTGTCTATTCCAAGAATCCTCTCCGCGTTGCCGCGGGCTACGAGAAGCTCGCGCACAGAATCCTTGTCGGCGTTGTGGTCGGTGTACAGCTTTTTCTTCTCTGCGGCAAGCGCCGCGTACTCCTGCCGTAGCGCCGGGATAGACGGGAGCTTTCTCAAACCCAAGCTGTCAAAATGTTTCTTCGCGGCCTTGTGAAGCGTAATATCCGCCCGGTGTTCCTCATAGAACGCCGCCTTGTTTTTGGCAGACAGATACCCCTTATAAACCTCTCGGGTCTTTCCGTAGGTTCCGATTTGCTTTTGCAACGAGGAAATATCAGTGAGCCTTTTCTCTATCTCATGTATTCTATCCAGCCGGGCGTCAAACACGGCGGAAGCGGCGGCTGATTTTTTCACAAGATCGTCGTAGCTGTCAATCCCGTTTTCTTTGAGGAACAACAGGGTCTTTGCCGCCTGCTTGATGTTGAATATATGTGCCCACTGTTCGTAACCGGCGCCCTTGCCTTCGCGGAGTTTTGCCTGTATGTCAATGAGCAGGCCGACACGAACCTGACCTCCCCCAGCGCCGCCCGCAGCTACGGTTCGCTCCTTGCCGATCCGCTCGCGTATCGTCGCCTCGGTGTAGTTCTCGCCCAGCTTTTTTAGCCGCCAAGCCCGCCCCTGTCCCGGAGCGCAGAGGGAAATATCCCTGCGCTTGTCCTTCACCTTAAAGCCCGCCGCTTTCATAGTGGCCAGAAACTCCTCAAAGGTGGTGCAGGCAGGGAGAACCTCGTCTATCTTCTGACGGATTTGCTCTTGCCACGACACAGGTTTATCCTCGCCGAGCCATTCGCCATAAGTGCGGCCCTTGCTCGGCTTCGGCTCCTCGATCACCGATAACCCGCGCTCCAAACAGATAAGGTCGGAAAGGCGGCGGAGCGCAAAGGTGGACCCAATAAAATTGTTGAATTTTCCGGTGCAATCAAGATTAGTGGAGTTGTAAACAACGTGACAATGAATGTGCTGGCGGTCAGTGTGAACAGCGACTATAAAGGCGTGTCTGCCTTTTGTCCAGCGCATGGCAAGCTCATAGCCGGTTTCCAGCGCTTCCCGCGGGGAAATCTCCCCCGGCTTAAACGATTGCCGGACATGATAGGCGAGAACATTTTTTATCCCGTTGTTTCTTCCCGTGATGTGCTCGTATTCCCGCTTGGCAAGCAAAAACTCCTCGTCGGCGCTCCGGGGGTCACAGGCGTATCCAGCTATTAACTCCCCATCCTGTGTCTTGCTGTGATTCTCGGCGTAATCGGTGCGGTCGGCGAGCGTCTGCGCTATAGATTTTCCTTTGTTGATACGGAGCGACCGAATCCATGTCGTCGCCATCTTCAGCACCTCCACGCAAATATAAAACCGACGCGTTGATCCCCCATCTAACAGGAGAAAACGCGTCGGTTGATAAAAAATAACAGAACGGAACATCAACAAAACTTCGCTTGCACCAACACCAGACCGCTCCTCGCTATATCGCGGCCAGCTTCCGCAATATCTCTTTAGCCTGTCCCCATAGCTTATCATACTGGCCGCGCAGATCGTCAAGGTCGGCGGCATAGATATTGCCTGTTTCGTTCGCTCGCCGGGCAATCTGATTGATGTTATTGGTTGCATTGGAAAGCAATCGTACCATCTCGCGAACACTCTCGATTTCCAGATGAATTACCTCACCGTCAATAGCCATCTTGAGCAGATACGCCCGCATATTTTTCATACCGGCCTGCGCCATGCGGCGTTCGATCATTGCGCGTTCTTTATCATCTACCATAAAGTGGATTTGCCGTTTTCTAGTTTTGTTGGCCAAATACATACCCTCTATCATATTTGTTTAGACGAAAGGTTGACTATGAAAAAAATACTGACCGTAAACGAGTTCTCGAAGCTAACCGGTATCGAAAAGACCACGTTGCGCTATTGGGATGATATTGGGCTCTTTTCACCAACAGTACGTGACCCGGAAACAAATTATCGCGGCTATACGATTGACCAATACTCGGCTGTTAATTTTATAACCATCCTTAGCAAATTAAACATCCCGCTCAAAACAATTAATGTGGTCAAGCAGAACAGAACCCCCGCCAGAATCGTACATCTGCTTGAGAAGCATGAAAAGAATCTTGACGCTGAGCTGCGCAGACTGCTGGAATCTTACTCGGTCATCCATGAAAGGCTCAGGATGATGCGTTACGGTATGGAAATAACTAACAACAATGACTCCTGCGTACCGGACTTCACAATTCGTCACATGCCAGAGGGCAAGTATATACTCGGCCCCAGCGCTAACACATATGGAGATGATAGGTTATACAACACTTTGGTTGACTTCCGAAAGTCAGCGGAAAATATGCGAATTAACCTGAGCTACCCTATCGGGAGCTATTACCAATCAATGAACTTTTTCGTAGATGATCCGGGTGCGCCCAGCAACCTGTTTTCATCCGATCCGCACGGCAATAAAACATGGGCTGCGGGTGATTATCTCACTGGCTATGCGAGAGGAAGCTACGGCGACTTCGGAGATGTCCCGTCGAAAATGATGGCCTACGCCGCTGAACACAAATTGGAGCTCACAGGCCCGGTGTTCCAGATGTACTTGCATGATGAAATCTGTATTAGCGACCCATCACAGTATTTATCGCAGTTTTCTGTTGCTTGCACCCAGCCAGTGCGCTAACTTCTGAATTAGCCGCACGGAAAATAAAGACAGAATTTCTCCATTTATCTATTGACATTACACATCGGGAGCGTACACTTGTAATGACTACACATTAGTTGAAGAATTGGAAACGCACGATATTAAAGGATATATTACATGCCGATACTGCCAAAAATCCGCGACAGGCGTTTTATTACGATCCGCAGAGGCGGTGATCTGACGGATTCAGACCATCGCCTGCTGGCGCTTTGGGCTGCGGATTGCGCGGAACATGTCCTGCATATTTTTGAGGATCACGCTCCGAACGACGTTCGCCCGCGCCATGCGATTGAGGCCATCCGCGCATGGGTAAACGGCGAGTTGAAAATGATGCAGGCCCGCGACTGTGCGGGAGCGGCACAGGATGCGGCCAGAGAAATCAAGGCAGCTTCCGAAGCGGCGAGGATGGCGGCGTTCGCTGCGGGACAGGCGGCGGCTGTGGCTCATGTCGCGGCGCACGAATTAGGGGCGGCGGCTTACGCGATCCGCGCCGTAATGGAAACATCCCCTAAGACTGAGCGGGAAGCTGCGCGGGCGGCGGAGTGTGATTGGCAACGGAATAAACTGCCGGAGCAAATACGGGAATTAGTGTTTGACGATCAGCGGCTCAGAAACAACATCTGCTGGTTTGTATTCGGGAGTTAAAT
>QMCE01007386.1_pt1 | contig 10847 bp, 6 predicted proteins | sample 1821851 | NCBI WGS metagenome assembly QMCE01 (sample SAMN09453174, study PRJNA476694) | Termite gut metagenome, whole genome shotgun sequencing project. | isolation source: worker | host: Odontotermes sp. | place: South Africa:Pretoria | collected 2016-01-28
ACGGCTTTCAGGCCGACGGCACTTCATACCACGTCGCGGTCTACAACCCCGAAAACGGCGAATTCATCGGCGGCCGCACCCATCAGGGCTATGCCGACGAGAGTATGTGGGCACGGGGACAGGCGTGGGCCATATACGGGTACACGATGTGCTACCGCTTTACGGGCGAGAAACGTTATTTGGATTTCGCACGGAAGGTTACCGATGTCTATCTGGCAAGGCTGCCCGAAGATATGATCCCCTATTGGGATTTCAACGATCCGGCTATTCCCGACACATCGCGCGACGCTTCGGCGGCGGCAGTGGTGGCTTCGGCCCTGCTGGAACTCTCGTGTCTGACGGAAGAGGGCGGAAGCCGTTACCGCACCGCGGCGGAGAAGATGCTCACAGAACTCGACGCGCATTATCGCGGCGGCGAGGCTAACCCTGCGTTCCTCGTCCACTCGACGGGACACCGCCCGGCAGGTTCGGAGATAGACTACGCGATAATCTATGCCGACTACTACTATATCGAAGCGCTGATGCGGCTGAAACGACTGGCGGCAGGCGAGCCGGTACTCGGATAATCCTTATCTTGTGATATACAAATCTCTCTCGACGGGGATGGCGCTCTGCCAATCTCCGTCGATTCCGTATTGCCATGCGACGACTCTCACACGCACGGGGAATTTCGAACGCGGAGGAATATCGTCGATAACGAGGCGCGAGCCTTCGATGCGCGCCGGGCCGCCGTCGACGTAATAGCTTACGGGAAGTCCGCTTGTCGAGGTGGCAGTGAGCGTTACCTCGCGTGTGCCGAAATGGACGTCTGCGGGTTGAGGAAAATCTATCCGCTGTTCCGCTCCGCGCGTGAGGCGGTGGGGAATGAACAGCGGCAGGTTCATCACCGTGCGCTTGTAGGTGTCGTCGGCGTTGGCATAAGCGTGGAGCATAATGTCGCCCGTGCGGTATCCGCGAAAACCTGAGCGATAGAACTCGACCCTGAAAGTGGTGTCGTTAATTACCCGCACGGGGCCGTGCTCACGGCGTATTTGAATGGGTGCGGATGTGTGGCCTTCGTCGGCGAACTCCACCCGGGCATGGAAAGTTAACCCATCGGCATCGGGGGTGAAACGCAGTTTTTCGACCCTTTTCCCGCCCTGAACGAGCGCGAGAGACGAGGTGAGTTTGCCTCGCTCGCGGGCGTAATAGCTCTCGGTGAACTCCGCCATCTCGCGGTCGAAGTACCAGAACGCACTGTCGCGGTCGCCCCGGTATTCGTTATATGGCGCGGCAGGGGAGACAGGAGGAGCATCCATGCGCCATCTGTCGGCGAGCCATCCGCGGGTTTTGTCGAGTTTGGTAAGTTTCACCGGCTCCGTTCCCACCCACGAGGCAGGGGTGCGCGAGGCGGCGGCTTTGCGCAGGAACATCATGATATACTCCATCTCCTGTTCCGAGCAGTCGCTGTGGGTATGCCCCGCGTCGCACCACATCGAAAGGGTCGCTCCGGGATATTGGCGCATGAAAGGATAGGCGCTCTCTACCCGGAATTCCGCCCACTCGTATTCCCCCACCGACATCAACGCCGGAATGCCGTCTATGTTGCGATCGGCCCAATAGGGGTTTATGTGGTCGCAGCAGAGGAGGTTGCTATGGGGCGAATCGCCGTGCAGCGAGATTAGGGCCAGAGCGCGGTCGGGATTCCACGCCCCGAAGTTGTAGGGCGAGGATGCCTGGGCACTGTGGCTCATGTACGCTACCGGAGCGTACTCGATCTCGAAAAAACCCGACACGTCGGCAAGTTTGCGGCACGCCTCCTCGAAGGCGCGCTGGGCACCGTTGCCGGCATAGAAGACCCCGCTCGGCTCCCAGCCCGGTGTAACCCACATTATGGCGAAATCCATCTCCGCAAGCCCGCGCCTGAAAACAGGGTCTTCCAGTATGGCCTCCTCCATTGCGTTGTGGCCGCTCAGGAGTATTCCCCTGACGTGAAGGGTCGAGGGCGGGATCCACAGGAACACCCTCGTGGGATTGCCCGGTTCAGCGGCGGCACGTGCCGAGGTAACATCGACCACCCATTGGTAGACGTTGTCGTGGCCGTGGGCAATGGTCTGCGCGGCAAGGGCGCAGGGCAAAGAGGACGCGGCGACAGTACTGAAAACGGCAAGCACAACGGGCAGTGCGCGGCAGGAAAAGAGATTCTTCACGGTGTCGAACTTTTTAAGAGGTTTTATGCTTATAATACGTTCGATTGTTGCAATTTACTTATGTATCACGCTTGCAATAACGATAAAAAAACGGGAACCCGAAAGTTCCCGTTTCCCGTATGGTTATTTCTCGCAGCCTAACTCATAACTATCCCAGATATGATTTCAGCCATTTGCTTTTGGAGCTGTGGCGCAGGCGGCGGATGGCCTTCTCTTTTATCTGGCGTACCCTCTCGCGTGTGAGGCCGAACTTGTCGCCTATCTCTTCGAGGGTCATCTCCGGACAGCCTATGCCGAAAAAGTACTTAACGATGTCCTTCTCGCGCTCGGTCAGTGTCGCAAGGGCGCGTTCTATCTCGGTTCCGAGCGATTCGTTGATAAGGCCGCGATCGGCATTTGGCGAGTCGGCGTTGACCAACACGTCCAAAAGGTTGTTGTCCTCGCCGTCGGCAAAGGGGGCGTCGACCGATACGTGGCGGCCTGCGACACGCATGGTGTCGGTCACCTTTTCGCGCGGAAGGTCGAGCACGGCGGCCAGCTCTTCGGGAGAGGGTGTACGCTCGTTCTCCTGTTCGAACTTGGCGAAGGCCTTGTTGATCTTGTTCAGCGAGCCGACCTGGTTCAGAGGCAGGCGCACGATGCGCGACTGTTCGGCCAGAGCCTGAAGAATAGATTGGCGGATCCACCACACGGCATAGGAAATAAACTTGAACCCGCGTGTCTCGTCGAACTTTTCGGCCGCTTTTATCAGTCCGAGGTTGCCTTCGTTGATAAGGTCGGGCAGGCTCAACCCCTGGTTCTGGTACTGTTTCGCAACAGAGACGACGAACCGAAGGTTGGCTTTGGTCAATTTTTCGAGAGCCTCCTGGTCGCCCTTTTTGATACGCTGGGCGAGTTCTACCTCTTCTTCGACGGTGATAAGATCCTCTTTACCGATCTCCTGCAAGTACTTGTCGAGCGAAGCACTTTCGCGATTGGTGATGGACTTTGTGATTTTAAGCTGCCTCATCTATTCTTCATGTTCTTTTTTACTCTTCGGCCACCAGCGAATAATTGACTGATTTCCCGTCGGGATAGACTCCCTCGATGGATGTTATCCTCGAGGTTATGCGGTACAGGTCGTTTACCGAGTCGATGGTGGTGCCGTTGATGTGGGTTATTATATATCCTCTGCGGACTTTGGCTCTGGCGAGAATCCCGTCATGTCCGACCGACGTGACCTGTATTCCGCCTTTGATTCCCAGTTCTCTTTTCTGTTTATCTGAAAGGTTGATATTTGCCAACTCTCCCCCCAGTGCTTTGATGGCATCGTAGCTGTTTTTGGGTAGGAGTTCACTCTTTCCGGCTCTATTACGCAAAACGACGTCGAATTGTTTCACTTTGCCGTCTCTTTTCGCAAAAATTTTAATAATGTCGCCCGGGCGCTTCTGGCTGATGATACCGGAGAGGGTGGCGGCGTCGCGGATGGTGACCCCGTCGATCTCGGTGATGATGTCGCCCTTTTTGATTCCGGCGGCTTCTGCGGCACCTCCTTCGGCAACCCTGCCGACATAGATGCCTCCCGGTTCGGTGATGCCGAGTTCTTCGCCTTCGGCCTTGACGAACCGTTCGTCGACGACGCTGTACTCGATGCCGATGAGGGCGCGTTGAACCACGCCGTATTCTCTCAGGTCGGCGACGACTTTACGCACGATGGTTTCGGGAACCGCGAAAGAGTAGCCCGCATAGCTGCCCGTGCGCGACAGGATGAGGGTGTTGATACCGACGAGTTCGCCTGCCGTGTTTACGAGCGCACCGCCCGAGTTGCCCGGATTGACGGCGGCGTCGGTCTGGATAAACGACTCGATGCCCGTTCTGGCTGAGGTCTGAATTGCACCCAGCGAGCGACCCTTGGCACTGACGATACCCGCCGTCACGGTAGAGTGCAGCTCATAGGGGTTACCGATGGCCAGTACCCATTCGCCCAGACGCAGGGCGTCGGAGCTGCCGAAAGGTATCGACGGCAGGTCGGTCGCCTCGATCTTGATGAGCGCGACTTCGGTGTCGGCGTCGGTACCGATGAGCTTTGCCTCGTAGGTCTTGCCGTCGGGCAGTTTCACGGTCAGCTTGCTGGCGTTCACCACGACGTGGTGGTTGGTGACTATATATCCGTCGGGGCTGATGATGACCCCCGAGCCGCCGCCCGTTTCCTGTTCACGGTAGCGGATCTCTCCCTGCTCGCTTTCATCGCCTCTCTGCTGTTGCGGAATGCCGAAGAAATCGAAGAAGGGATTCGAGAACCCGCCTCTTCCCCCTCCGTAACTCATTTGAGGGATTTCTTCGGTTTTGATGACGCCGACGACGGCTTTCACCGCATTTTCGGCGGCGTATGTCAGGTCGGGATAGCTTTGGGCCGTGTAGGAGGTGAAGTGTTTTCCCGCACCATCGAACTCGCTGTCGACAGCCGTGGAAACTGGTCGGGTCTCTGTGGAGAGATTTCCGCCGTTTCGATAAGCACTCATCACGCCATACGCTGTGGCACCACCGGCGATGGCCGCGAGAACTATAACGGCGACCGCCATGAAAAATTTGTTTTTCATATTCGTTTTGCTTTTTGTTGATTTGTAGATTGCTGTAAAATTATAAAAAAAGCGTCGAAAATCATACCATAGGCGGAGTGAGTTTGTAATTTTTTTCATCTATTTAACGAACCCCGCCACGATTTATTTTCCCGCATTTTATTTTTTTTACTCGTAATTCATAATTCGTAATTCGTAATTTTTTTATACCTTTGCACCCGATTTACAAATGTGGAAAGATTTGGCCGATTGCAACCACAATAAAAAAGCGCTAAAATGCACCTTTTTGTTCTATTACACCCGGCGACCTTTCCCATTTTATTTTGTACAGGTTTTGTGTTATGTAGCTTTATGTTGCGTAGCCAATTCCTAATTCGTAATTTTTAATTCGTAATTGAATAAAATGGGTTTTTTATTTACATCGGAGTCGGTGTCCGAGGGGCACCCCGACAAAGTTTCAGATCAGATTTCAGACGCGATTCTCGACGAATTCCTGCGCCGCGACCCTCTGCACCACGGGACTCGTGGTCGTCGCGGGTGAGGTGCGCAGTGAGGCCTATGTCGATGTACAGGAGACCGCGCGCCGCGTGATCAACCGCATCGGCTACACCAAAAGCGAGTATATGTTCGACGGTAATTCGTGCGGCGTGCTGTCGGCCATCCACGAACAAAGCCCCGACATCAATCAGGGTGTCGTGCGCGAAACCGCCGAAGAGCAGGGCGCAGGCGACCAGGGCATAATGTTCGGTTACGCGACCGACGAAAGCCGCGAACTGATGCCCGCCACGCTCATCCTTTCGCACGTTATATTAAAGGAACTCGCCGTCATCCGCCGCGAGGGTGGGGTGATGACCTACCTGCGTCCCGACGCGAAAAGCCAGGTGACCATCGAGTATGACAATAATCGCCGCCCCGTGCGCGTTCATACCATAGTGGTATCGACCCAGCACGACGAGGATGTGGATGTCGACCGTATAAAGGCCGACGTGCAGGCGATACTTCTGCCCCGTGTGAAGGCGCGCCTCGAAAAGGCGGGCGACAAACTCTCCGAGCTGATCCCCGACGCAGGGGACGAATATATCCTGCACGTCAATCCCACGGGCAAGTTCGTGGTGGGAGGTCCCCACGGCGACACGGGGCTGACGGGGCGCAAGATAATAGTCGACACCTACGGCGGCCGCGGAGCACACGGCGGAGGCGCATTCTCCGGCAAGGACTCCTCGAAGGTCGACCGCTCGGCGGCATATATGGCGCGCTGGATCGCCAAGAACATGGTCGCCGCGGGAGTTGCCGGCGAAATGCTGGTGCAGCTCTCGTATGCCATCGGTGTCGCGCGCCCATTGAGCGTGTTCGTCGATACTTACGGCACTTCGCGGGTGGAGCTGTCGGACGGCGAGATCGCCGAACGGATCGCGGAGATGTTCGATCTGCGCCCGGCGGCGATAGTCGAAAAGTTCGGGCTTAAAAACCCGATTTTTGAGGCCACCGCATCCTACGGCCATTTCGGAGGACGCCCCTGCATCAGGGACGTGCGGTTCGTGGAGAATGGACGCGAAGTGATCCGCCAGGTGGAGTTTTTCGGTTGGGAGAGGCTCGACGCCATGGAAAACATTAAGAAAAAGTTAGTTTTCAAAGACATTTAAGATACCGCATAATATAAATTTGTATATTTGCCACGATAATAATTTTATAATACCCAAAAACAACCAAATTTATGAGAAAAATGACAACTTTTCTGAAACTGTCGGTGCTCGGCGCCCTGTTTCTCGGTGTCGCTGGTTTCTATTCTTGCACTCCTCCAACCGAAGAAGAGACACTCGCAGCACCTACCAATGCAAAAATTACTGACATCACCTCTGTCGGGGCGAAGTTGATGTGGGATGCCGTCGAAGGTGCCGAACTCTATGAAATACAAGGTACCGGCGGTATTCCGTCGGAGCCTGAGACTGTGTCGGGCACTTCCAAAACCTATACCACCCTCCAGCCCAATACCCCTGTCACATGGGAGGTCAGGGCGGTAAAAGGCTCTACCAAAAGCGCATGGGCGACCGGTGAATCTTTCACCACCCTTACGCCGACCATTCCCGCTCCCACCAATCTGCGCCATGCAGACCTTAAACCCACTTCGGTAAACCTTGTTTGGGATGCCGCAGCCGGAGCCGAGAAATATCTGTTAGTCGTTACGGGAGGTGGCAGAATCGAAGAAACTCCGATCGAAGTCACCGAAGGAGAATCGGAAAGTTTATCAGACCTCGAGCCCGACGTAACTTACACCTGGTCGGTAAAAACGGTGATCGGCGGTTTTCAGAGCGAACCGATCTCCGGCGGATTCACCACGCCTGAGGTAAGCAATCCCACGAATGCACGTGCGAGCGAAGTGCTTATGGAGTCGGCAACTCTCACCTGGACCCCCGGGGAATTTGAGACGGAATACATTATCAAGATTAACGAACTTAACGCAGGTGCCGAATTCACCGCTACCGGAAATTCCCATAGGGTAGAGGGTCTTGCACCCAATACGAATTACTCCTGGCAGATTAAAGGTAAGTTGGGTGACTATCGGGCTTCGGCATTTGTCGACGGCGAAGCGTTCACGACGGAAGCCGTACAGACTCCCGTTCCCACCGGCCTTACAGCTACGGAAGTAACCGACAAAAGCGCAATACTTTCGTGGCAACACGCCGATGCCGATTCGCACGAAGTGAGGCTCAACAACGGTGAAGCCATTCCCGTGACCGGTCTTACACACACAGCTACCGGCCTCGATCCCGAAACATTATATAACTGGCAGGTTCGCTCGACCAAGGATGGTGTTTGGAGCGACTGGGCAACCGGCCCACAGTTTACCACAGAGATCGAAACTACCATATTCCCCTATTCTTTTGGGCGTTGCTGGGGTGATGCATGGGGAAATGGCACAAGCAATTTCCTTTTGGAATTAACCACTTTCGATTTTAACGGGAACGATTTAAATGGTTGGCAATTATTATTGGATATTAATGCACCATTGGTCGCTATGGGACCGGACAAAGTTTCGCTTGAAATTCCTGCCGGAACATATGATTTTGTTGAGTTTGCCGGCTCTGCTCCTGCCGCTAACACTGTGCTGTTAAATTATTTGGAGGACGATGGAAATCCTGCTACGGACGACCGCACCACATTCCTGAAAAAGGTCGTAAATGGTAGTTATGTACCTGCGGAAGAGCCGATTATCGTCGGCGGAACTATGACCGTCGCCGTAAGCAACAGTAATTACACCATATCGTTCGATCTGGATATCCAAGACGGCAGCATATTCGTGGCCAGCTATACAGGAACTATGTATATTGCAAATCCCGAGTATAAGATTCCGTTCGAATCTCTTCTCGGTAGTTACTCCGCTGCCGGAACACCGAGTTGGTTCACAGTGCCGGGTTCGCCGACATGGAGAGGAGACCTTGGCCGGACACAAGCCAACCCGAATTCCCAGTACATTTTATCCAATTTCTTCGATGCGAATAATACATATGATATTGATTGGGGAAATCTTCTTATTAATTGGATAGATGGTGCTCTCATGCTCGACGATGGAACTCCGGTTGCGTCAGGAACAAGTGAAGAAGGGTACCCTGTAATGGTGACTGCGTCAGTAATAACTATGCCGAATGGCATTCCTACTAATGTACTCAATGAGGGACAAATGGATCTTATATATGATCCGGTTTCTCGAACTATCAGTTTCCCAACTCAAGCCCAAGTGTCAAGCGGTATTGTGGATTTGGCGTATGGTTTTTCTTATTTCCAAGTGGGAGCAGGAGGAGCAAGAGGAGCACACGATGGGTTGGGATCGGACTTGTATATGGATCTTGTGATTAATTTGGATAGCGGATCGGCTACGGGCCGTAAGGTCAGCGCTGCTAATCTTTATAACGGAAGCTCGCGTAATGCCCTTCAGATCATGCACCAGAAGGCTACACGGAAAAACGCATCATTAACAGTTAAGCAGGCTACAAACAGTGTCAGCTATGCTCGTTACAGAAGCCAATTCGACAGTTATTTGAAATAAATCGTTTGCGGCTTTTTAAGAGATGAGCGCTCCGAAAGGGGCGCTCATTTTTTTGTTGAGGGTGAGTCGTGAGGAGTGAGGGAGGGTGAAGTGGAAGTGGAGAGGAGAAGTAGCTCTTTTTTTCAGACGGTATATTTATTGTTTCATAGTCGATCGAAGAAAAAAGATCGATTATGAAAACATTGATAAAAAAAATATCTGCGTTGTGCGCCTGTGGAATGGCGCTTGCAGGTTTAGAGGCGTGCGAAGAAAATGAGATAAATAGCCCCCGGACAAAAAAATTTACCGTATCGGTCGATCTCAACGACGGCGAAGAGACGTGGGATGCGATCGACGCAGAATGGGTCGATGACAGAGACCGGTGGGGCGAGGTAATCCTCTATTTTTACTCCCCGGCCGACTATCCCGTTGTCAGAGGGTGCATCCTGCCCGAAGAGACGACCGAGTTTCCCGATGTGCTGGAGATTAACAGATACCTCTTTTTCGAATATTTCAGTACACGTTGGCCCTCCGTTGCAAACGATCTTACATATTATCCATATGGCATTCCCGACCTCGTCGGCGACTGGCAGACCGAGAGCGGAACGGTGACCATCACGTCGCTGACACCGACACTGATGTCGGGTACGGCAAACCTCGTCATGTATGATCACTACGACAAAATCTTAAATAAAAATGATAATCCTGCAAAAAAAACTCTGATGGTCACATTCACCGACGTCCCGCTCGTTGCCGCCTCGCAGAGCATGATTATGCACAAGATTTCCGCAGAAGCGCGCCGTTGATCTTCGAGGCTTGTTCGGCCGAAAAATCCGGGCACGCTATTAAAAAAAATTAAAAAGTAACGAAAGGATGTCAGAAAAGGCATCCTTTTTTCGTACCTTCGCCGCGTCAAAAAATATATTGGATGCAGAAAATACGAAACATTGCCATCATTGCCCACGTCGACCACGGCAAAACGACACTCGTCGACAAGATGATCTACCAAGGGCAGTTGATGCGCCAAAGCCAGGCCCCCGCAGGCGAACTCATTATGGACAGCGGCGACATTGAACGCGAGCGAGGCATCACGATCCTGTCGAAAAACGTGTCGGTCAACTACAACGGCTATAAGATCAACATCATAGACACTCCGGGTCACTCCGATTTCGGGGGCGAGGTCGAGCGGGTGCTCAATATGGCCGACGGGGTGTTGTTGCTTGTCGACGCATTCGAGGGAACGATGCCACAGACCCGTTTCGTGCTTCAAAAAGCCCTCGCGCTCGGAAAGAAACCCATCGTCGTCATCAACAAGGTCGACAAGCCCAACTGCCGCCCCGAGTATGTCCACGAACAGGTGTTCGACCTGATGTTCGACCTCGACGCAAGCGAGGAGCAGTTGGATTTCCGCACCATCTACGGCAGCGCCAAACAGGGCTGGATGTCGCACAAGCTGAACGAAAAGACCGACAGCATAATCCCCCTTCTGGACGCCATCATCGACGATATTCCCGCACCGGTCGTCTCGGAAGGGACGCCGCAACTGCTCATAACTTCCCTCGAATATTCGCCCTACATAGGTCGTATCGCCGTGGGGAAACTCACGCGAGGCACTTTGAAGTCGGGTCAGCCGGTCTCACTCGCAAAGCGCGACGGGAAGACGATGGTCAAAAGCCGCATCAAAGAGTTGATGGTGTTCGACGGCCTCGGCAAGGCGAAAGTCGACGAGGTGGCTTGCGGCGAGATATGTGCCTTGGTCGGAATCGACGGATTCGAGATCGGCGATACGGTGTGCGATTTCGAAAATCCCGAACCCCTAGAACCCATCGCCATCGACGAACCCACCATGTCGATGCTCTTTACGATCAACGATTCGCCTTTCTTCGGCCGCGACGGAAAATTCGTCACCTCACGCCACCTCAAAGAACGCCTCGATCGCGAGCTTGAAAAGAACCTCGCGTTGAGGGTCGAACCGGGTGCCGGAGCCGACAGTTTCGTCGTTTTCGGACGCGGCGTGCTGCACTTGAGCGTGCTGATAGAAACCATGCGCCGCGAGGGGTATGAATTGCAGGTGGG
>QMCE01002175.1_pt1 | contig 10846 bp, 7 predicted proteins | sample 1821851 | NCBI WGS metagenome assembly QMCE01 (sample SAMN09453174, study PRJNA476694) | Termite gut metagenome, whole genome shotgun sequencing project. | isolation source: worker | host: Odontotermes sp. | place: South Africa:Pretoria | collected 2016-01-28
TCTTGTATAAAGTTCCTTGCTTCCAGTAAGGCGAATCCCTTCTTTGACGTTGATTCCCTCCAACGGAGGGAGTTCGGGCGTTTGTACCTCTACCGGCTTGGCTTGCGTATTATCAATGCGCAGATGCACAGGAAGCCATTTCCTTATGACTGCGTAAAGCTCTTCCTTTCCAAAAGGCTTAGTCAAAATATCGCTCGCCCCGGCTTGCAGGAATCGTTCCCGCGCACCGCCCGATTTGCCGGCGATGAGTGCAACAACAGGCAATGTCTTCAAATTCTCCCCTGCCCGCCGGAGCCGCCCGGTCGCCTCTATGCCGTCCATTTCCGGCATCATGTGATCCATCAAGATAAGATGGTATTGTTTACGCCGAATCATCCGGAGCGCCTCTTTTCCATTTTTCGCTGTGTCAATCCGCATTCTTAACGGTTTAATCAGTCCCTGTGCAACCTTTTGGCTTATTTCGCTATCGTCTGTAATGAGAAGCCGCGCGTTAGGCGCGGTAAAGTCAGCCAACCGTGCCGCTGCCGGATGATCAGAAAATATCTCCTCCGATTCCTCAAGGAATTCCGGAATCTCCATATTTATAATTTCGTCAAAAGCCAACTCGTCTATCTGCTCGCGCAGCCATATAATAAGTTTTTCGCAGGTTTTATACCGAAAGGCTTCGAGGCGTTCCATCACATTTTCTATTCGTTCCATGTCAAATACCTTGCAGGCATCACGAAGTTCTTGCAGCAGAAAAGGATCAGGCTCCGCAGCTTCCGGCTTTTCAGCAGGAACGGCTTGATCCAGCAGTTTTTTAATCTCCTCTAATAGCACAACCACCATATCCGTAAACGTTTGATGATTCTTCCTTATTTCCCTGAGATCTCCTGCTGTTGCGGCATCTTCGAGCAGTTCGGCCATCCTGCCTGTCTCTCGCGCAAAAATAGCGTAACTCGAGCTTTTCATCCCATGAATTGTGGTTGCGTAGCCCCCAAGATTTCCCGATTCAAGGAATTCCCCAAGTTCCATCAGCATTGACGGAGCGCTTACCGCATAAACACGCAGCACGTCTAAAAGGACTGCCTCATCACCGCCCAAACTTTGCAGAGCCTTGTGTAAATCCGCGCCGCTGATATAAGCATTATCAAGGAGTCTTGGCAATCGTTCACGATAGGATCGAATCGGCATATCTGTCATTAGCCTCCCCTGTAAATAACAAGCCATTGTTCTATATTATGCGTTCGGACAATCGTGCGGACCTTCTCTGTCTGTCTTTCCGGAAACAGAACAATATAACAACTTTTCGCATACGTTATGGCATAGGGGATGTTCTGTATATGAAAATTCATGCAAAACTTTTAACCCTGGCGGTGATGATTATGTTTATTACTGCAGCGGGTATTTTGGTCTCGAATATCTCTTTTTTTTCCAATTATGTCGATACGACGACGATTTGCAAAATTCAATCGGCAACAAAATTTGCCGCCCTCCACCTTGATTTACTGGGGGCGGAATCCAAAACAGCCGCCGTCGATATCGCGGAGGAAGCGGCGGTCGCAAAAGCTATTGCGTGTTCTGACCGCGCGGTGTTGTTAAATCGAATAGAGGAGATCCGTGAGAAGACGGGTGTCGAGTTCTGCATTATAACCGATTCACAAGGCTGCGTTATTGTGCGATCCCACGCGCCGGAACGTTACGGGGACGATTTCACGGCGCACGAAGATGTTTGCTCCGCGCTGCGCGGGCAAACCGTGGTTTCCATAGGAGAAGGCGAAAACATCCGATTGTCTGTACGCGCAAGTGTACCGGTTTTTGACGGCAGCGGTGCCGTCACAGGCACCGTCACGGCCGGCTATCGCTTAGATACGCCGCGATTTGTCGATTTTGTAAAAGAAGCAACAGAGTGTGAAGCAACAATTCTTGTAGACGGATTAAGGCTTTCGACCACTGTCAAGCAAGACGGCGTCAGCGCAGTCGGCACAAAACCCGATCCGCGAATTATCGAAACCGCTCTGGCGGCCGGTATTTATTCCGAACATACCAATTATCCCGGACGGCGGGGTATCACCACACACACACCGTTGAATGGCGCGGACGGACGAACGCTCGGCACGCTCTACATCGGGATCTCCCTAGACGGCGCGGTCACCACTGTCACGGCATTCGTACACAGCGGATTAATCATCACCGGCGTCACGGCAGCTTTGCTGATAATGGCGGTTCTAATAATCTGCCGCCGTATCGCCACGCCTATAACTCAGCTCGAGGAGCGTGACCGGCAATTGGCGGCGGCGCTTGAAGAAGCAAAAAAAGCCAGTCTCGCAAAAAGTGATTTCCTCGCGAATATGAGCCACGAAATGCGAACCCCTCTCAATTCGGTTATAGGTTTATCGGAAATTGCTCTTAGAAGCAGCCGTCTTGACAGCGACGCCCGTCAAAATTTGGGGGAAATTTACCGATCGGGAATGACGCTTTTGAATATTGTCAATGAAATCCTTGATATTTCCAAAATACAATCGGGAAAATTTAACATTGTTCCGCGACGGTATAATCTTCCAGATCTTATCAACGATACCGTTCTCCCAAATATTCGGCGCATTGAAAGCAGACCTATCCGCTTTCTGCTTGATATAGACGAATCAATGCCCGTCTGCCTTTATGGAGATGAACTTCGAGTCAAGCAAATCATGAATAATCTGCTGTCCAACGCCGTCAAATATACCGATGAAGGATGGGTCAAATTAGGGGTGGGGTGTGAATTTGACGGCCATACGGTATGGATGACCATCTGCGTAAGCGATTCCGGTGTTGGCATGAAGTCGGAACATCTTGCGCGCCTGTTTTCTGATTACGAACAATTCGGCTCAACGCCCAAGCATCGTGCGGGTGGAACCGGATTGGGACTGGTAATTACCAAAAGTCTGGCCGAAATGATGGGCGGCAGTATAACCGTCACAAGCAATTATGGGGAAGGCAGTGTTTTTACGGTCAGACTGCGTCAGGGATATATCAACAGCGCCGTCATCGGCATTTCTATTGCCGAAAGCCTAAAGCAATTCCGTTATTCGGAAAGAATGTTAAAACACAGCGAAAGAATCGTATCGGAACAATTTCCTTCGGCGCATGTGCTGGTGGTAGACGACAATCCGGCAAATCTTGAAGTTGCCAAAGGTCTTTTAAAGCCCTACGGAATGCAGGTGGATTGCCTTAGCGGAGGAGACGAAGCGGTACGTGCGATCCGGGAGGAAGCGGTACGCTACGATGTCGTTTTCATGGATCACATGATGCCGGGGATTGACGGAATAGAGACGACTCGGCAAATCCGAGAGGAGATCGGAAGCGAGTATGCAAAAACCGTACCCATTGTTGCGCTAACCGCCAACGCCATCACCGGCAGCGAGGAAATGTTCTTGAGCAACGGTTTTCAAGGGTACATATCAAAACCGATCGACGTCTCGCGTCTGGACGCGATAATCAATCGGTTCATTATAAATTAAAGATGACCGCACATTAACATAATCGAAGTGTTGAAAACTCTGTGTTCGCCTAAAAGACGCACACAGGGTTTTGACTTATACGAACGGGTTTTGGGGATATTCGTGTTTGTCGATAAACTCAAACGCTTTCTCAACATTCCGTTGAATCGTCGCTTCGTCAAGCCGCGAAAGCACTCCGAGTAAATACATAAAATAATAGCAGCATTTATCGACCGTCATGTTATCATTTTTGGCTAACTCATTAATAATTGCAATCCTTGCGCCGATATTCATGACTGCCGCCGCGTGAATCTCTTCCTCGGTAAAGTCTTTATTAAAGTTATCCGTGACCTCCCGAATGGCCGCCTCAAATATCGAAATCCAATCCCCTGTCCACATCTCCACATGGTCTTTACGATTGAACATCGTCCAAACATGCTCGTTCATCATCACATCGCGGTAGAAATAGACCTCCACGATTCCGTTATACAGATAGTAGTTAAAACCATCCGTTAAGTTGCTCCTGACATGCTCTCGAAGGATATTCATGCTGTCGAGGAAAAGACTATGGACAATCCAAGACTTGCTCTTAAAATGATACGCAATCGCCGATGGTGTAACGTCCAACTCGTCCGCTATCATGCGAAATGTGGTTTTGTCATAGCCGTGCTGCCTGAACAGCCGGCCTGCCACGATAAGAGCATCTTTTTTTAAAACACCGGCAGGTCTTGCTTTTTTTTTCAATTTCGCCCCCCCTTTGTTCCCTATCTTAGTATAAAGGATAATGCGCCATATCGCAATTGCGGTCGAGCCAAAGAAAAGATTTTATATACTACATGCGATATTAAAATAATTCCATTTTTGCGACATGGCTTGACATCCTCAACATTAGGTGCTAGAATCAATTAAGCTCTTTTTTCCTCCGGCGTCAATTCCCTTTTCTTTGAATACTATTTCTATTATTCAAAAGAAGATGGAAGATTATACATACCAAAGAGCTTGTCGGCCAATGCAGCAGCAATGCATCCGGTCATAGCGTTGCTGTACCTGTGGAAAGGAGAAATATATGTCAGAAGAAAAAAGCTTGCCTGTCGCGACGGAAATCGATGAAATGGAGAACATGTATCTCAACTTCAATGTCGGCAGTGAGATATACGGCGTTGAGGTTCGGTATGTTCTCCAGATTATCGGTATGCAGGAGATCAGCGAAATGCCGGATATGCCCCCCAGCATGAAGGGGTATATCAATCTTCGCGGAAGTGTCATACCGGTGGTCAGTATGCGTCTTCGCTTCGGAAAAACAGAAGATGAATATACCGACCGAACCTGTATCGTAGTCGTAACAGTGGGAGAGCGCGAGATCGGCCTTATTGTTGACGCTATTCAAGAGACGATCACAATAGAGCCAGAAAACATCTCTTCTCAGCCGACTACCGGGGAATCGGGGAGCATTCCTTACGTTGAAGGCATTGCCCGGTTGCCGGACAACCGGACAGCGGTGCTGATTCACGCGCAAAAGCTGTTTTCAGGCGAATTCTAAGCGTACACAAAGATCAAAAAAGGAGATTAACAAAATGAAAAACCTCAAGGTATCCTCGAAGCTGATCGTCAGTTTCATGATTGTGGTCGCACTGATGCTGGTACTGGCTGTGTTCGCGATTATTCAGATGTATACCATCCAAGATAACTTCACCATTGCGATTGATAACCCGTTGACGGTCAGGGCATCTATGAGAGAATTTCAAGTAAATTTCCGTGAGGCTCGAATTGCAATGCAATCCACCGTAACATTTACAGGGATAGACCCGGCGCATTGTGAGGAATTGCACCAAAACGGTATTGTTGCATATGAGGCATCTCTGGTTTCACTTCAAAGCGCCGAGGAAGCCATAACGTCCAACCCGAAAATGACGGCGGAAGAAAAAGCGCCGCGCGTCGCCAAGGTTGATGAGATAAGAAATTTAGCAGCTCAATACCGTGCCATGGTTATTGATCCGATGCAAGCGGCAATGCGTTCAAACGAGCAATCACAGGCATTGGCTGTTGTTAATTCCGCAGCCGACGCCATCGAAGCAATCAAGCAAAGCACCACTCAGATGCTCCAAACAGCCGACACGACGAGCGACGAGTATGTCGCCGCATCCAATCAGGCTTCAAATTTTGCGGTGACGCTAATGATTATCATTGCTTTTGTCGCCGCAGTAATTGCGGTAATCCTTGCGCTCTATATCTCCCGCCTAGTCAGCAAGCCGCTGTCCGCATTGACCGCGTTCATGATGAAGGCGAGCGGAACCGGCGATATTACCCTCAGCGCGGAGGACCAAGCCGTTATCGGCGCAATGGCTAAGGTCAAAGATGAAATCGGTCAATCCATCGGCGCGAGCGCCGCGTTCATTCAGAATATGATCGAGATAAGCAAAGCGCTCGAATCAATTGCCGACGGCGACCTGACCGTCACCCCTAAAGTCCTTTCGAACAATGACGTTATGGGCGTTTCACTCAAGAAAATGCTCGATAACCTGAACAACATGTTTGGCGAGATCCACAACTCCACCGCGCAGGTTTCCACCGGCGCGAAGCAGATCGCCGACGGTTCTCAGGCGCTGGCGCAAGGCTCTACCGAGCAAGCCGCTTCGGTGGAGCAGCTATCCTCCTCTATCTCGGAAATCGCGGATAAAACCAAAGAGAACGCCGCGATGGCCGACAAAGCCGCGACACTCGCCAACACAATCAAGCAAAACGCCGAGAAGGGCAGCGCCCAGATGGACGAACTGACCGGCGCGGTGCGCGAGATCAACACGGCGAGCCAGAACATCAGCAAGGTCATCAAATCCATTGAAGATATCGCGTTCCAGACCAACATCCTCGCCCTCAACGCTTCGGTCGAGGCTGCCCGCGCCGGACAGCACGGCAAAGGCTTCGCCGTCGTCGCGGAAGAGGTTCGAAACCTCGCGACCAAGAGTTCGGTAGCGGCTCAAGATACCGGCGCGCTGATCGCGAACTCTGTGGAGAAAGCGGAGCTCGGGGCCCGGATTGCCGACGAGACCGCGTCCAGCCTAACAGAGATCGTAGCGGGAATCAACGAGAGCAGCTTGATCGTCACCGAGATCGCGAAATCCTCCGAAGAGCAGAGCCTTGGAATAGCGCAGATTAACAGGGGAATCGACCAAGTGGCGCAAGTGGTGCAGCAGAACAGCGCGACCGCCGAGGAGAGCGCAGCCGCTTCGGAAGAGATGAGCGGGCAGTCAATCATGCTGGAAGAGCTCATCGCGCAGTTTAAGCTACGCGACGCCGGGACTCATCGCCTTTCCTCCGGCGGCGGAACGAAGAAGCAAATCACGATGCCGGAAAAGACCGCGTATGCTCCTAACGGCGGAGACTTCGGGAAATATTGATGACATTTACTCGTACGCTTTAGTTACCGATAAAAAGCATGGATAAAGCCGTTGTCGGATGCTTGGTTCTCCGGCAACGGTTTCCTTGTGCCTCGATGCTTATAAAAGGAATAGAAACAGGGCGCGCGATGGGAATAAGTGTAATTTCATTTATAAAAACCGACTACATTTCGTCCGTTTTATATCTCCTGCGTCCCTGCATAATCAACCGAATCGTAATATTTGCCTTGAAAATCTGTTGCATTTTTCGCCTTGTCATGCTATACTATGTTTAGCAAACAGCAGTCTGCGCGGAACAACGATTCTGGTTATTATTACCACTACAGAAGGAGGCCTTTTAATGAAAAAGATATGCATAGCCGTTTTTGTCTTGGTGGCGTCATTTGCCATTTTTTCGGTCACGGCGTTTGCCGTAACGCAGATTGAAACCGACGCTGTCGAGTATTATGACGAAAACGGTAATCTCATAACGATTGACGGTTTGTATTACAACGCACAAGGTTTCCCCTGCTTCAACGCGGGCTGTTATTATCTTGATGGTGAAGGGAATCCTGTGTACGTTGGCGGGTGCCGGGCATATTGCTATGATATAAACGGTGAGTTTGTTGCCTGCCGGTGTTATTACGATGCAGAGGGTTGCGCTATTGATCCCCCCACTGCATATCGTGGTGGCTGCGGTTACGGAATATGGCGCTATGGAGATAACGGAGCCATTGTAAACGGGTCTTTTTACTATGATAGCTTTGGTAATCCGATAACCCCGCCTAAACAACCGGGTAATGGTTGCTGTGGCGGCGGTCGCGGCGGCGGACGCGGTGGCAGATGGCGTTAATAAAATATAATTTTTCAAAAAAGTTCTTGACAGCATTCGCAGGGCAGCGTATAATATGAAAAAATTGAATATGGGTAAACCGTTGAAGCAGAGATAAAAACAATACATGCGCGTTACAGAGAGTCCGGGGCGCTGAGATCCGGGCAGAGATGCAGATTGTTAAATGGACTGCTGAGGGCGTGGTCAAAGGCGTTCGCGCCGAGTATTCCATGACGTGACGCATACGTTAGTTGCGAGGGATATGTTGGTATCCTGCAGAGAGCGCGGAATTTTTTCCGCGAACCGAGGTGGCACCGCGGATTGTATGATTCGTCCTTGGTAAAGCGTTACGCTTTGCCAAGGGCTTTTTTCATGCGAACGCGCAATTTTCAACACCTCAAAAAAAGAAAGGAGACGCAAAAAATGATTCGACCGACATTGGAGGAAACAAAAAAACTCGCCGCGGGCTGTACCGTCATCCCTATCGCACTGGAGATATACTCCGACATACGCACGCCGATGGAGGTGCTGAAACTCCTGAAAGAAAAAGGCGAAAACGCGTACATTTTAGAGAGCGTTGAAAACGGGGAGAACTGGGGGAGGTATACTTTCTTGGGCTATAACCCGTCTATGACCGTGACAGGCGCGGAAGACTGCGTAACTGTAAAGACCTCCGAAGGCGAAGAAAAGACAGAAGGCAACCCGCACACGATTCTGAAGCAAATCGTCGGCGCGTACAAAAGTCCCCGCATCCCTTATCTGCCCACGTTTACCGGGGGCTTTGTCGGGTACTTTGACTACGACTATATCAACAACGGGGCATTTTGCCTCATGCTTTACAAACAGGTCGTCGCCTTCGACCATCTGAAGCAAAAGATATTCCTGATAACGAACATCGATACCGGCCGTCTGGAAGAAAACTATATCGAGGGCGTGGCGGCTCTGAAGGATATGGAAACGCTCGTGACCGGCGGACGAAGCCGTGAGTGTCCGGCGGGTCAGCTTAAATCCGAGTTTACGCCGAGCTTTACCCAGGCGGAGTTTATCGAAGCGGTGGAGACGTGCAAACGCCGCATCGCGGACGGCGAGGTGATGCAGGTCGTCCCGTCCATCCAATTTACCGCCGACTACACGGGCGATTTACTGCCCGCTTACAGGGCGCTGCGAACGATCAACCCGTCATCGTATATGTTCTACCTCCAGTTCGAGTCCATGCAGATAGCGGGGGCGTCGCCGGAAACATTGGTGTCACTGAAAAACGGGATCGTCAGCACCTATCCGCTGGCGGGTACTTGCAAGCGCACCGAAGACGAGGACGAAAACAGGCGATCGCTTGAAAAACTCCTGTCCGACCCGAAGGAGCTATCTGAGCATGAAATGCTGGTGGACTTGGGCAAAGAGGATTTGAACAAAGTCTGTCAGCCCGGAAGCGTAAACGTGGAGGAATACCGGGTCATCAAAACTTGCTCGCACGTATACCATATTGAGTCAAAAGTGCGCGGCAGGATCAGACCGGAATGCGACGCCTTCGACGCGATGTCGGCGGCGCTGCCGGCAGGGACGCTTTCGGGCGCGCCCCGGGAGCGGGCTATGGAGATTATAGAGGAGGTCGAAGGCCAAAAGCGCGGCGCGTACGGCGGCGCGGTGGGGTATATTGACTTTACCGGCGACATGGATCTGTGCATCGGGATACGTATGGCGGTGTTGAAAGACGAAAAGGTGAGCGTACAGGCGGGTGCGGGAATCGTCGCGGAAAGCGTTCCCGAAAACGAATACAACGAGTGCCGGAACAAAGCGAAAGCCATGATGATTGCGGTAAGGGAGGCGGTAAGATGATACGGGAGGCGATCGTGTCTTTATCAAAGAAGCGGGATCTGACTTACGATACGGCGGAAGCCGTGATGCACGAAATCATGACCGGAGAGGCCACCCCCGTGCAGATGAGCGCGTACCTCACGGCTTTGAGCTTAAAAGGCGAAACGACCGTTGAGATCACGGCTTCCGCCTCCGGCATGAGGCGGCACTGCATTCGTCTGCTGCATGACGCGGACGCGCTGGAAATCGTGGGAACCGGCGGCGACCACGCGAATAGCTTCAATATCTCCACCACGGCCGCCATCATCACGGCGGCGGCCGGCGTGCCGGTGGCGAAGCACGGAAACCGCGCCGCGTCCAGCCAGTGCGGAGCGGCGGACGTGCTGGAGGCGCTGGGCGTCAATATCAACGTCTCCCCCGAAAAGAGCGCCGAGCTTCTGCAAAATATCGGAATCTGCTTCCTGTTCGCGCAGAACTACCATATCGCGATGAAATACGTCGCGCCTGTCCGGCGCGAGCTGGCGATCCGCACGATATTCAATATCTTGGGACCGCTGACCAATCCGGCGGGCGCAAAGATGGAACTGATGGGCGTCTATCACCGCGATTTGGTGGAGCCTTTGGCGCAGGTAATGTGCAACCTCGGCGTCAAAAGCGCGATGGTTGTCCACGGCGAGGACGGCTTGGACGAAATCTCGCTGTCCGCACCCACGTTTGTCTGCGAGGTGCGGGACGGATGGGTGCGCTCCTATACGGTTACGCCGGAGCAATACGGCTTTGCGCGGTGCGGAAAAGAAGATCTGCGGGGCGGCTCGCCGGCGGAAAACGCCGAAATACTGAAAGCGGTGCTGGCGGGAGAAAAGGGCGCGAAGAGGGACGCCGCGCTGCTCAACGCTGCTGCGGCGCTGTTTACGACGGGGATGTATGACTCCATTGAAGCCGCCCTCAAAGTCGCGGAAGCCGCGGTAGACAGCGGTGCCGCCGCGAAAAAGCTGGATGAGTTTGTTCGGTTCTCAAGTGAGGAATAGTGGGATGAATATTTTACGCGAAATCGCGGAGAGCGCGCGGGAGCGTGTCGAGGCTTTGAAACGGGAAACGCCGCTTGAGCAGTTGATGAAAGCGGCGCGGAGGATGGGGGCTACCGGCGAGTTCCCCTTTGAGAAAGCGTTGAAAACTGAGGAAATGGCGTTTATTTGCGAGATTAAGAAAGCGTCTCCATCAAAGGGACTGATTGCCGAGAATTTTCCCTATCTCGATATCGCGAGAAGCTACGAAGCGGCGGGCGCGGCGGCAATCTCCGTTTTGACCGAGCCGGCCTATTTTCAGGGAGACAGCCGTTATCTGCGCGAAATCGCGGACACGGT
>QMCE01002176.1_pt1 | contig 10843 bp, 10 predicted proteins | sample 1821851 | NCBI WGS metagenome assembly QMCE01 (sample SAMN09453174, study PRJNA476694) | Termite gut metagenome, whole genome shotgun sequencing project. | isolation source: worker | host: Odontotermes sp. | place: South Africa:Pretoria | collected 2016-01-28
TGGTAGAGCCCACAGCCAGGCACATTTGAATGTCACCGGTTTTCAGGGCTTCCAGTTCCTCGGTGTTGGCATACAGCTGGCCGCCGGTGTAGGGCAGCAACTCCACTTTGCCGGCCAGGCGCTCGTCGGCCAGTTCCTTCAGGCGGGCGGTGGCAACGCCCATTTGCTGGGCGTCCAACTGCACGGTTGTTACTTTAATGGTAATGGGCTCGCCCGTGGCGGCAGCGCCGCCCCCGGCAGGCGCCGCATTGCCGCCGGCGGTTTTCTGGCAGCCCGCAAGGGCCAGGCTTAGCACCAGCAGCACGGCCAGCGCAAGTGTGGTAATCTTCTTCATTGTTTTCCTCCCATTATTTGTTTGATTCTTTACTTCTTTGCTTATCCCCCAATGGCTTTGCCCAGCACCTCCCGCGCCAGTATCCTCTTTTACACACCCGGATGCATATTTAGCTGTGTTTACCCCACAAACGAAAGGGATTTGTGTATCTGCTGTGCCGCCGCCATCATCATGTCCAGATATTTTTTACGGTTTTCGGGCGTCAGGCGCTCCTGTATGGTGGCCAGCGACAGGGCCCCCACGGCATGGTCGGTAACATCCCAAATGGGCACGGCAATGGAGGCGCTGCCCTCGATGCGCTCTCCCACGCTAACGGAGTAGCCCCTCTCGTGCACCATTTCCAGCTCGCTAATCAGGGCGGGCACCTGTGCGGGCTCCAAACGGCCATCCTCTAAATAGATTTTCATAATGCGGTCTCGCTCCCACGCGGTAAGGAAGGCGGCAATCACCTTGCCCGCGCTGCCCCGGAACAGCGGCGCCTGCGAGCCAATGCGGATGCTGCGTGTGATGGGCTGGGTGCCCTCAATGCGGTAGATACACACCCGCTCGTAGCCGCTGATAATGTTGATGGAAACGGTTTCCCGGGTGGATTCACTCAGCGCCCGCATCACGGGAATGGCCACGTCCAGCATTTCCCGCTCGGCAATGCCGCGCAAGCCAATGGACAGCAGCCGCGGCGTAAGCGAATAGCCCTTGCCCGCCGTTTTCAGCACAATGCCCTCGTCCTGCAAGGTTTGCAAAATGCGGTGCACCGTGCTGCGCGGAATGCCAGTCAGCTCGCTTAGGGCATCAATGGTGCTGGCCTTATGGCCGGCAATGGCCTCCATGATAACAAATGCCTTGTGAATCATACGCCACTCCTCAGCTTTTTGCGGAAGTTTTTTGGGATTGCAATCCTGCTTTTTGGGATGCCATGTGCATTATAGCTTGATTGCGGAAAAAACCACAATGGCCATTATCACGAAAAATCCCGTTATATTGTACATATATCCCGAATAATGGGATTTCTCTTTCCGCGCGGTGAGATAACCGCTATTCTGCCGAAAAAATCTGTCGTTTTCGACAAAAAACTACAGGCTTTCACCCGTTAAGGCACGCACAGAAAAAACCAAGGGCGTGTGCCCTTGGCCATGGTGAGGATATAGACAAAAGGGAACTGTGCTTTGCCCTCAAGCCCCGCCGCCGCTAAAGGATGACGTGGCCGGAAGAGACGGTACCTCTTCCGGCTTCAGCGAGAGGTCTCCATACAACACATAAACGGCCACAATGGCCGCCAGCAAAACAGCCACCGCCACAATGCCCACTATTCTGCCGGTGCGGCGCTTTTTGTGCCGCCTTGTGGGTTCACGATACACTGGCAGATTTTCAGGACTTTTTTCCAGCGTTGTAAAAAGGTTTTGCTCCGGCATTCCCTGTCCTCTCATCCCGCTCATCGCTTATCAGCGCATGTTTCCGCTAAAGCACACGCTAACACATTTCTACCAGCGCCGCCGCCTGGCGCCGCATGGCCTGTGCCGTTTCTTGGCCCAACTTTTTTGCAGCCACGCGCAAACCCTGTGCCAGGTTTGGCGGGCGCTCTGCCACCGAATGCGTATCACTGGCAATTATATGCACCAATTCGTCTTCTATAAGGTGCAGCACCTGCCTGCGCCACCCGCCGCCCAGCAAGCTGCTGGCGTTCACCTGCGCCAGCGCTCCGGCCTGGATAAACGACGCCAGCAGGGCGGGGTCGCTCAGCAGGTAGCTAAAACGCTCCACATGTGCCAGCACAGGGGTAATGCCCGCCAGCTTCAGTTCAAACAGGACATCCCCTGCCTGCGGAGGGCAAGCGTGCCACGGCAACTCAAGCAGCATTGCGTCCCCGCCCCCAAGGCACAACGGGCGCATGTCCTCATCCAGCACGCGGGGCGAGAAAGCAACCTCCGCCCCAAGCAGCAGCCGGGGGCAGCCGGGCAAACCCGCCGCCGCGCCTTGCAGCCTTTCAAAGGCTTTCTGCCGCTGTTCGCAAAATACATCAACGCCACAGCGCCCAAAGGAAAAGTGCGGCGTCAGCGCAACTGCCGTCACGCCCTCCTCCGCTTGCAGCTTCAGCAACTGAACGGCGTCCTGCGCTGTGCGGGCACCGTCGTCCAGGCCCGGCAGAATGTGGGTGTGCAAGTCCGCCATATCGCTACTTATTGCTGTATTCATAATAGTAATTGTTGTAATATCCACTGGATTTGCCCGTATGTTCCACATCAAAATCGTTGAACACAACACCCAGCAAGTTGGCATTCACCGCTTCCAGGTTCTTTTTGGCCTGCTGCACCTGGGGGATGGTGGCCATTTTTTGGCGCACCACCAGCAAAACACCGTCGGCAAACTGGCTTAAAACGGCGGCGTCCGCCACCACCGACACCGGCGCGGTGTCCAGAATGATATAGTCATACTTGGGCTCCAACTCTTGCAGCAGGCGCATCATCGCCTGGCTGCCCAGCAGCTGCGTGGGGTTGGGCGGCGCTGAACCGGCCGGCAGAACCGACAGATTGACGTCGCGAAAGGCCACCGTGTACTGTGCCGCCAACGTAATATCGCCGGACAGCACGTTGGTTAGCCCGCCAACCAAGGCGCCGCGCACCCGCAAATAGCGGTGCAGAATGGGCTTGCGCAAATCGCAGTCCATCAGCAGCACGCGGCTGCCGTCTGTGGCCAGCGACACCCCCAGGTTGATGGCAATACTGCTTTTGCCCTCGCCCGGCAGCGCGCTGGTAACCACAATTTTCTTGTAGTTGTTGCTCACCGACACAAACTTCAAGTTGGTGCGCAGGGAATTGAACGCCTCCTGATACTGGAAGGGGGCGCTGGGAGACAACAGCATAAAATCGTGCTTTGCCTTCCGCCACGCCTTGGCGTGCTCCTTTTTCCGGCCTGGGCGTTTCTGGGGGGCTTGGCGTACATCCCGTTTGTCACTATCAGCGGGCATGCCCTTCCTCCTCCAATCTTATGGCGGGGATAACACCCAGTGTGGGCAGCCTCAAATGGCGGCCGATGTCTTCATCCACCACAAACGTGTTGGAAAACGCCCTGCGAATGAAAATGGTCGCAAGGCAAACGGCAAGGCCCGCACCCGCGCCCAGCATAACATTCAGGCGGGTGAGGGGGAAAACAGGTTCAGGGTCCACACGCGGCGGCGAAACAATTTCCACCGAGCCCGCCTTGACAGTGTTGACTAAAATCTCCGGCGCCCGCTGAATAATTTTGCTAACCACGGCCAGGGCCACCTGCGGGTCTTCGTCCTGCACTGTCAGGCGCATCACCTGTGTTTCGTCAACAGGCGCCGCCGATATCCGGGCCTTCAGGCTCTCTACCGAGCCCGGCAGGCCAAACTCGGCAATAATCTCACCCATCAGCGCGTCGTTGGTTAAAATAACGGCATAGGTGGCCACCAGTTGCCTGGCCGAGTTGATTTGGTCGTAGGTAACCACGGTTGCCTGTTCGTCCCGCGTGTTCACCACCAGCGTGGCAACCGCCTGGTAGCGCGGGCGCAACAGGAACAGCGACACCAGCAAAGCCGCCAGCGCCCCGGCCAGTAAGCTGAGGATTAACGGCAGAAAATTCTTTTTTAGCAGGGCAAGAATCTCCCGCAGGTCTATGCTAACATATTCCTGTTCCAATGCTAAGCCTCCGAAGCGGATTGCGTGGCGGCGGTTATATTCGGGGGTGTAATCACCTAAACTTACAATGTGTAGCGCCGCCTTGCCCGGCGGGCCATGGCCATTGCCTCATGGCTTTTTAGCTGCCGGCGGCGGTGCGTGGCAAGGGCCACAGCGCACACGCCCAGCAAAACAGCCGCCACACCGCACAAGTACCAGTAGCAGGCAAAAAAGACCTGCGCGCAAGCCATAACATACCGCTTCATGGATGGCGGCGACAGGTTAAGCCGCTGCAAGAATCCAAACGCCTGCACCACGCCCGGGATAAGTACGGCCGAAACCAGCACGGCGCCAAACACATAGAGGAGATTGCGCAGCACGGCAGACAGCCTGCGGCTCATAAGGCCCATGGTTGCAACGCACACCAGGAACATACCGGCCAATACCCAGGCAGCCCGCGCCACCGCAGCCTTTGCAGCCACAGCAAAAGACGACAGTAAATCGAAAATGACGGAGCCGGTAATGGCCGAAAAGGAACCGGTACAGTAACTTACCAGCAGGCCCAGCGCCTGATGCAGCGCAGGGGTATCATCAATTCCCTGCGCCGCGGCATATTCCACCAGGCGTTCCTTCAGGGCTGCGGCATAGGCGGTGTAGTCATAGCCTTCGTCGCCAGAGAAGGCCGCCCGGATGCTTTGCCCCAGCGCGGCGCGAATCTGCTCTTCGCCAATTGCGCTTTGCAGCACGGCGGGGTCCACCCCGCTGGCCGCCGCGTAGGAGCGGTAGCTCTCCCGCAGTTCATGCAAGGCCGTGGCGGCAAAGGTGCTCTGGTCTGCCTGTTTCAGGTAATACTCTTGCGAAAGGAGCGTGGCGGACAAAAAAACACAGCTTACAGCGCCAATCAAGGTTACAAAGGCCAAAAAAGCCAAAATGATGGACGCAATATACTGGGGCAGCGTTTCAACGCGGCGCATGCCAAACTCCTTCCGCTCCGTTCTGCTTTATTCTAAATGGTATCGACACCATCTAGCTCTCCTGATCCACCACCGGGCCAGCCAAGGGCTTGCCGTAAACGAAATAACGTTCCGGCGTAAGGCCCAGCGCGCGGAAAGGGTAGCAGGTGTAGATGATGATATTCTCGTCGCTGCGGCTGAAATCGTAGGCAGAGCGGTCTTCGTGGTTCTTCACAGCCATGTCGGTAATCTCGTAGGTGTAGGCGCCGTAATGGGTTTCCAGCGTTATGGTAGCCCCCAATTGCACGCTTTCCATGTCGGCCAGCCAAGTGCCCGTGTGCCCCGCCAGCATAATGGTGCCGCCAAAGCCGGGCAACTTGCCGCCGGTGTAGGTGCCAATGCCCGCGTTCAGTTGGGTGTCGCCGTCGCCCCAAAAAATGGGCGCATCTATGGCCGTGCCGCTAACCGTAAGCTGGCCGTACTGGTCGCCCACTTGCGGCAGGGGAATGCCGCTTAGGGGAATGGTTTGTACCACCGGCTCTTCCCGTGGGGCCGCTTCCTGCGGTTTTTGAACGCTATCCAGCAAATTTTTTGGCAAATTTGCCGCCGGGGCCACAGGCGCCATAAGCATTTGCGCCATGCCCAGCACCGGCGTAAGTACCGGCCCCAACGCAAAATAAAGCAAAGCTGCCGCCAATAATACAAAAACAATAGGGAGAGCAATAAACCCCCACCTATTGTTTCCCATGAGTTTTTTGGCGGTGTGAGCGCCTTTTTTCATCTGTGCTTCCCTATTACTTGCAGCGCCCGGCGGCAGGCTTGCGTTGTGCACCCAGCACCAAAGCCAGCACAAACAGCCCTGCCAAGGCCGCGCCGGAAAGGGCCAGGGCGCTGAAATTGGCGCCAAGGCCGGTGGCTTTAATGGGATTTTCCGCGCTGGGGGCCACGTAGGGCGCGGGCTTGGTTGGCGGGGGGTCGCTCTCGCCCTTGAAAGCCGAAACAACCACGCCGTCCGAATCTTTAATAACAATGGTAGGGGTTCCGGTGAATGTAATTTCAGCAGTAAGGCCCGCGGCAGTGGCCGCACTTGTGATATTGGCGGCAATCGCCATGCGGTCCGCAGCGGGGATATCTCCCAGCGAACGGCCGCCGGCTGTGGACAGCGCACTGTTAATCTCGCCTACAATGCTGCTTGCCACGGCGGGGTCGTCAATCGGGTTCTCGGCCAGATAGGCGCGTGCCTGAGCCACATTGGCGGCATACTCTGCAGGGATACCATCCAGTGCCGCAAGGATGTCGTCTGTGGGGGCCGCCATTACCGGCACCGTGGCCAGCACGGCAAACACCAGCACAACAGCCGCAATAAAAAGTGCCTTTTTCATCGTAAACCTACGCCTTTTATTATCGTTTAGCGCCTGCGCAGCCCCGCCGCGCGGAATTGTTGATCCTGTTAATAAATATAATACTATTGCGATACAATGTCAACTACCAGATAGTTAACACCAACTTAACACCAACGTTAACACCCCCTAATGCCAAGCAGCACCACCGGCACTGTGCGCAGAATAATGCCCAAATCGGTTAAGGGGCCCAACTTTTGAATGTAGCGGATGTCCAGTTTCATCCAACGGTCGAACGACGAACGGGAACACCCGCTGGTTTGCCAATAACAGGTAAGGCCGGGCTTAACGGTAAGGCGTTTTATTTGGAAGGCAGTATACTCCGCCACTTCCGCGGGCAGCGGTGGCCGGGGCCCCACAATGCTCATGTCGCCTTTAATGATGTTCAGCAGTTGGGGCAACTCGTCAATGCTGTATTTCCGCAAAAAGCGGCCTACGTGCGTGACGCGGGGGTCTTTTACAATTTTAAACGCCGGGCCCTTCACCTCGTTGTACGCAAGCAACTGCTCCTGCATTTGTTCGGCGCCAACACACATGCTGCGGAACTTGTATATCCAGAACAGCCTGCCGCCCTTGCCCATGCGCATTTGGCGGTACATCACGGGGCCGCCGTCCTCCAGCTTTATGGCAATGGCGGTAAAAAGCAATATGGGGCCGGCCAAAAACAAGCCCAGCAGGGAAAAAGCCACGTCGAAAACGCGCTTAACCGGCAGGTAAAGCCGTTGGCGCGGGCTAAGCCCTGTGCGCGCGTGCGCACACTCCGCGCAGCGGTGCGCGTCGCACCTGGTATGCAGCACATACCGCTGTTCCAACGGCAAACCCTTCAGCGCCGTTGCACCGCAGCTCTCTTTCAACGCCATCACTCCAAAAATGTGCCTTGGCGAATGCCATTTCCTCCCCCCACAGCAAGCACAGTTTAAAAATTGTGGGCCATGCAAAACCTGCATCTGCCATTGTGCCTAAACAAATATTTTGATATAGTTTAACATTGATTCCTTACGATTGCAAGTATAAAATTGCATTGTCAGCCATTTGTCAGCCAGTTCGGCGGGGTTCGCGGTTTCCCTGGCAAAAACGCAAAACTATCTTGCCGGTACCTGCCGTTTCCAACAGTGTCCATCAGCATAACGGGCGCGTCTCTCAGCGCCCCAGAATAACCAGCGCGGCGTTGGCCAGGGTACCCAGCGCCAACACGGCGCCACCGCACAGCACGCCGCTTTCCATGTTGCGTGTGGGGCGCAGGGTTTTCCACAGCGGGGCGGCGGCGCACAGCGCCAGCGGCAAAATGGGCAAAAAGTAGCGCCCTTGCACACCGTAGATGGTTGTGTAATGGGTGGGCGTCCACACAATGCAGCCCACCACCACCGCCCCGGCGGCGGCCAAAACCAGCAGCCCGGCATAGCCCCGCCACAGCGGCGGGGGGCGCAAAGCGCCCGGCGCGGGCAAAGTGGCCAGCACCAGCCACACCGCCAGCGCCAACACCCACAGCCAGCTCACGGGCAAATCAAAATAGCTGAAAATGCCCCCCAGCATGGTTTGCAGGTAGAAGGTGGTGTTTTGCGCCAGCGTGCGCAGGCACAGCTTTATTATGGTGCCCGGCTGGGTAAAAAAGTCCGGCAGGATAAAACGCACATCGTCAGGGTTGATACCGGCCTGGGCCAGTTGCAATGCGGTGGGCGGGCCGCCTGTTCCATCCCCAATGCCCTGCGCGCCGTAATAAAATTCCTCCGGCAGTTCCACTGTGGCAGAGGCATCCAGCAGAATGTCGCCGCCGCTTTGCCAGTAAAAACTGCCCGCGCCTATGCACACCACAAGGGCAAGTGCCGCCACGGCCAGCTTTTTGTTTGCGGGCCTGCCGCGCCATTGCAGCTTTTTAGACGGAATGGCAAGGCACAGCGGCAGCAGCAGGGCATACACGGCCTTGGCCGGGGCGGCCAAAAAGCTGATGAGCACCAAAAGCCCCACATCACGCAAAAAGATTCGCTCTTTCGTGAAAGTATAGCGCAAACACAGGGCAATATAGAAAAGATACAGGGCAATGGTGGGGCAATCTCGCGAGTAGCTGGCCGCCAGGTGCAGGCTCATGGGCAAAAGGGGCACCGCGGCAAAAATACCCTTGCCAAAGGGAGCCAGCCGCACCGCCAGCGCACACAGCAAAACGTACAGCGCAAGGTTCACCAGCCGCCCGGCATACAGCGTGGGCACAAAGCCCAGCCCCAGCAGGCGGCACAGGCTTACAGCCGCCGCTGCGGGCCAATACAAAAGGCTGTAGCCGCCCACCTCCTCGCCGGTAAATCGGGTGGAGGCGTCGTCGGCGCTGCCCTCAAACAGGCGGGCAGCCAGGCGCTGGTAGGTAAACGGCGTGGTAACGTGGTCTTCAACCAGGCCGTCGGTGTCGGCGGCGCGCTTATAGTTATAGCCCCACACCACCTGCCAGGGGCCCTGCCCCAGCATGGCAGAAGAGATGTTGAAGGTTTGGTTGATGTGAAACTGCTCGTCCGGGGCAGAATAGGGCGGCAGCACCATGCAGTACAAAAGGCCAAGGCAGGCGGCCGTAACGGCAAACAGCTTGTGCAGGGGCCAGCCGGCCCGCGCCGCCAAAAACAGCCCCGCCAGCGCCGCGGCGCACAAAGCGGCAAACAGCCAGTAAGCGCCTGCCAAAAAACCGCCTATGGGCGCGGTTTGCATCGCAATGCCCAGTGTGCCCGCCTGGCGGTAACCGTCGCGCCGCAGCTGCCAGCCATTTGCAGAGCGCATGCTTTGCGCAAAAACAGCGCCGTGTGGCTCCACCTCCAGCACATAGCGCCCATCGGAAGACGAAAGTGACGCATCGAAGCGGAAGAAATAATAGTCCGATAAATCAATGTTTTCTTCTCGCTCTTGCGCGGGCGGCAAAACGGCGGTGGCCCGCCCCAAAAGCTTGCCCGCGCCATCGTACACGCGCAGGGCGGGGGCGGCGCTTGGGTTTATTGGGGCGGGCGCGGGAAAGGGCCCGCGCGCAAGGCCCAGCGCGGCAAAGGGCGCCGGGGCTGAAAAGCTTTGGGTGTACACCCCGGCGGCGGGGTCGGTTTGGGCACTGCGGGCCGTGTGCAGCGGCAGGGTGAGGGTGTTTTGCCGCCAGGCCTGCACCACAAAAAACCACAGCAGGGCAAATACAAGCAGCGTCCCCGCAAAAATGGCGGCGGCTTGCAGCTTGTGTTTATGCTGTTTAACAAAGGCCATCAAGGCTTCCCTTTCTTGAGAAATAACCTTATTTAAAAACCGCCTGCGCCGCCAACAGCACCGCCATGCGCCCGGCGGCAAAGTTCAGGCTGCCCTGCAGGTAGGCGGTGTAGGGCGGGCGCATGGGGGCGTCGCAGGAAAGTTCAATGCTGCTGCCCATGGTGAAGGCCCCCGCCGCCATAATAACGTCGTTTTCGTAGCCGGGCATGGGCCAGGGCTCGGGCACCAGGTGGCTGTCCACCGGGCTGGCGGCCTGTATGGCCCGGCACAGCGCGGCCAGTTTGTCGGCGCTGCCCAGCGTTATAGACGTGATGATGTCGTTTTGTTTGTCCAGTGGGCCGGGGCTGGTTTCGCAGCCCAAGTGGCAGAACAACGCGGCGGCGTAAGCGGCGGTTTTCAGCGCGGCGGCGGTTACGCCCGGCGCAAAATACAGCCCCAGATACAGCTGGCGCAGAATGTCGCCAGGGGTGCAGCCAATCTCGCCGCCAACACCGGGCGCAAACAGGCGATGAGCGCATTTTTCCACCAAGGCCGCCCGCCCGGCAATGTAGCCGCCCGTGGGCGCAACGCCCCCGCCGGGATTTTTGATAAGGCTGCCCACAATCAAATCGGCGCCGTGCTGGGTGGGCTCCTGCGTGTGCACAAACTCGCCGTAGCAGTTGTCCACCACCACGGCTATGCCAGGGTTAGCAGCCTTTGCGGCTTTGGCGGCCGCCTCAATGTCCTCCAGCGGCAGCGCCCGCCGCGCGGCATAGCCCCGGCTACGCTGCAAATACAGCATGGCGGCGCTTTTGGCCCCGGCGGCAATGGCCTCAAAGTCTGGTCTGCCGTCCTTTAGTTCCAACTGGCGGTAGCACACGCCAAGCTCTGCAAGGCTGCCGGGGCCGGGGCCAATCACACCGGCCAGCGTGTCGTAAGGGGTGCCACTGGCGCACAGCATCTCGTCTCCGCCGCGCAACAGCCCAAACAGCGCCACCGCCAGCGCGTGGGTGCCGCTGGCAAAATTGTGGCGCAGCAGCGCGGCTTCGGCCCCCACCAAACGAGCAAACACCTCTTCCAGCTTCTCGCGCCCGGCGTCGCCATAGCCGTAGCCGGTGGTACCCACAAGATGATTCGACGCCACACGGCAGCCGGTGAAAGCCGCCAGCATTTTCACCTGGTTGTGGGCCTCAATCTCATCAATGGCCGCAAGGCGGGGGGCAATTTGCGCCATGGCGTCGGCGTCGGCGGCGCGCATGGCTTCATTTATGAGGTAAAAATGCTCTCCGAAGAACTCGCCAAATCTCGGACCGCTACCTGATG
>QMCE01002178.1_pt1 | contig 10835 bp, 10 predicted proteins | sample 1821851 | NCBI WGS metagenome assembly QMCE01 (sample SAMN09453174, study PRJNA476694) | Termite gut metagenome, whole genome shotgun sequencing project. | isolation source: worker | host: Odontotermes sp. | place: South Africa:Pretoria | collected 2016-01-28
TGTGTTTGTTAGTGTCGCTACCAACAGTTACAGGAAGTATACCCGGTGGGCTACTCTTTTCTCCTGACTAGGGGGGGCGCTTGAGATTTCAATCGACCAAAAAGTTTTGATCTTAAAAAAATCCTTGACAACACGACATTTATATGATATATTGCGACTGTTCCATAGACAGTGGGTTTCGGAAAACTGCGGTTTTCCGGGGAAAGTCCCGCCGAGGGGCAGAGCCATAAATAATGGTTTTGTTTCCGTGTCTTTTGGATACGGAATTTTCTTTTGTATAAAGGTGGTGAATCATTTGCCAAACGCCAAGGTTTTAGAGCAAAAAAAGGCGATCGTTTCCGGTTTGTCCGATGAGATGAAGAACGCCACAACAGGCGTCCTCGTCGATTATAAGGGCATTACGGTCGAAGCCGACACCAAACTGCGTACCGAACTGCGCAAAGCGGGCGTTCAATACAAAGTCGTTAAGAACACCCTAATGCAGCGCGCCATACAGGGAATCGGTCTTGAGGGGCTGGAACCGGCGCTCAGCGGCACGACGGCGCTCGCCATTTCGAGCGACGCGGTGGCTCCCGCGAAAATCCTCTGCGAGTATGCTAAAAAATCGGGCGATAAGTTCAAAATCAAAGCGGGCTTCGTAGAAGGGCGCGTTATCAACCCCGCCGAAGTACAAGCTCTGGCCGAACTGCCGCCGCGCGAACAGCTTATCGCACGCGCGCTTGCGGGTTTCAACGCCCCGGTCTCCGGCTTCGTCAACGTTCTCAACGGCAACCTGCGCGGCTTGGTCGTCGCGCTCAACGCAATCGCGGAGAAGAAATCCGCTTAAGCCCTACTTTTTACCGCAACAATTACCTAAATCAAAATTTAAGGAGGAACCCTTACCATGGCCAGCGATAAAGTAACCAAAATGATCGAAGATGTCAAAGCCCTCACCGTCCTTGAGCTTTCCGAGCTTGTTAAAGCCCTCGAAGAGGAATTCGGCGTTTCGGCCGCCGCCCCCGCAATGATGATGGCGGCCGCCCCCGCCGCCGCAGCCGCTGCCCCCGCAGAGGAGCAAACCGAGTTCACCGTTGTTCTCGAAGGCCCCGGCGCCAACAAGATCGGCGTCATCAAAGTCGTCCGCGAAATTACTTCTTTGGGTCTCAAGGAAGCCAAGGAATTGGTTGACGGCGCGCCGAAGCCGATCAAAGAGAACATCCAGAAAGACGAAGCAGAATCCATCGCCGCGAAACTGAAAGAAGCCGGAGCCGAAGTCTCCGTAAAGTAGGGTGCAATAAACCCTGCACACCGGTTATAGCTAAGCAAATAGGGACGCCGTGATTGCGGCGTCCCTATTTGCTATAGATAGATTTTTGCTTGAACGGTTTTGATATTTATGATATACTAAGGATGTGATGATTATAAAAATACGGAGAACAAACGGGAGGGCTTGTAATGGCGTTATTTATTGTTTTCGTACTTACTGGCGTAATGCTGATAGTTTTTGGAATAGTTATCCGCTTTAAAAAAACTTACATGATCATTTCGGGTATCAACGCCTCCACTCCGGAACGCCGCGCCAACATGGACTTGGATGCGATATGCAACGTTGTTGGAAACGTCTTGATGGTCGGCGGTTTAATGTGGATCGCCGCGGGGTTGCTTTATTTGCTTGGGATTATTCTTGCGATTCTTGTTTTAATTCCCGTTTTTATCCTTTGGGTATTAGGCGCTTTTGTTTACATACAACGGTATGATCGAAATAACCGGGACGAAAGCGGCAAAATAAAGCGCCGCGCGAAGATTGTCTATGTCATTGCCGGTATCGTTTCCATCGCCGTATGCGTTTTCATTGGGATTCTCATATTTTCCGGAGTTAAAGCGCCTGTGTTTACTATTCAGGGCGATGTGATGAATATTGAAAGCTCTTTTGGGTGTGAAATCAGTAAAAAGGATATAACCTCTTTAACTCTTACGGATACCCTTCCGCCTCTATCCCGGACAAACGGGTATGGCATGGGAACCTACCTGAAAGGAGCGGTTCAAAATCGCGATCTCGGAGCGGGGCGGGCGTATGTTAAGACCGACAACCCTCCGTTCATTTTTCTGGAGCTCGGTGGTTCTGATGCTAAATTTCTATACGTCAATCTCTATAGCCGGGAGAAAACCGAAGAGCTTTACGCGCAGTTAAGCAAGTGGCTTGCATAAGAGGAGAAGACAATGACACCATTACGCCTTCTCAACAAATGCAGCGATATTAGCGTCCCTTCTTAGAGGTTATGGTTTAAAACAAACTTTTCCTTACAATATGCCGGGCAATGCGTTCCCGAAGCACTTGCGGCTCAAATGGCTTTACGATGAAGTCACAAGCTCCGAGCGCAATGGCGGCGGAAATATTGTTAACCGTTCCCACAGCGGTAAGAATGATAATCGGTGTATTCTGATGCTCCTTGAAACTCCGGATAATAGGAATCAGGTCGAATCCGCTTAATTCAGGCATTTTATAATCCAATAGAAAAAGCTCCGGTGTGAGTTTCTGTAATACCTTTTCCAGCAGTGTTGGCTTATTCAAGGGGATAACTTTGTATGTATCACTCAATACGGCGCTTATGGTATTAAGCATAATAGCAGTGTCATCAACAGCCATAACACGCAATTTGCGGGTTTTTTCCTCATGCTCCATACGGGATATAATCGTTTTCAATTTAGCGGTTCGGGAAGGCAATGAAAAACCCGTCGAAACAGTTTTACGATTGATTCGCGCATGAGAAATACATTTACATAAGCCGGAATACTCCGTTGCGAATGATGCAATATCCATACCGTTACCAGATTGTTGTATTTCTATTAAGGATTTAGCTAGCCGGGCGCTTCCGAGGGATTCCAGCGAATCCGCCAATTTGGAAAGACAGGTATGGTCATTTTCATCTGCTCTTTTTTCCGCGAAACCGGCTAACGCGTTCAGAACGGCTTTCTCGGCGGAACAGACTTCACTTGCTAAATCAAAGTATTCGCCGACTGTGAATGCCGTCTTATTATCGGAGATTTCGTGCACGTTGATTTCGCTTATACGCAGCAGGCCTGTTAAATCATAAGATTGGCTTTCTTGCAATGCAATCCCCTCCATTACTGATTGTAGCGCATTTCTTTTGTACCTTCAAGTATTTAAGCAGGACAAGACAGTCAGTTTCCGCCGCCTTAGCGCCTCTCTATGCCGTCTCAACCTTCCCCTGCAATCCCAGCAGCGCGGAGGCTTCCTCCACCATCTTGTATTTCAGAATCTTCCCCGCAGCGTTCATCGGGAAACCATCCACGAAGCGAACGTACTTCGGGGTTTTGTGCTTTGCCATATGAGAGCGTACGAACTCTTTAACGTCTTCTTCACTCAGAGTAACGCCCTCTTTCAGCACAACGCACGCCATAATTTCCTCGCCGTACTGCACGTCCGGCACGCCGATGACCTGAACGTCGCGCACCTTTTCGTGGGTGTAGATAAAGTCCTCGATCTCCTTCGGGTAGATATTCTCGCCGCCGCGGATGATCATGTCTTTAATCCGCCCGGTGATGCGGTAGTTACCGTCGCTCCGACGCCTCGCGAGGTCGCCGGTGTGCAACCAGCCGTTCGCGTCGATGGCGGCCGCCGTCGCAGCCGGCATTTTGTAATAACCCTTCATGATGTTGTAGCCGCGCGCCACAAACTCGCCGTCGGCGTCGTCGGGCAGGTCTTCGCCGGTGGCCGGATCAACGATCTTGCATTCTATGCCGGGCAGCGGCTGACCCACCGTGCCGACACGTACCTCCATCGGGTCGTCGGAACGGCTCATTGTGCAGCCCGGCGACGATTCGGTCTGTCCGAATACGATGGTGATCTCGCTCATCCGCATTTTTTCCAATACGTCCTGCATCACTTTTACCGGACAGGGACTGCCCGCCATAATGCCGGTGCGCATATGCGAAAAGTCGGTGGAGGGGAACAGTTCATGTTCCAGCATTGCGATAAACATGGTCGGCACGCCGTTGACGGCGGTAATCTTCTCTTTATTGATCGCCTCCAGCGCCAAGCGGGGCGAGTAGGCCGGTATCGGAACCATTGTTGCGCCGTGGGTGATGCTGGCCGTCATCGACAGCACCATCCCGAAGCAGTGGAACATCGGTACATGGATCAAAAAACGATCGGCTGTCGAGAGATCCATCCGGTCGCCGATGTTTTTACCGTTGTTGACGACGTTGTAATGGCTCAGCATGACGCCTTTCGGGAAACCGGTCGTACCGGATGTGTACTGCATGTTGCAGACATCGTGGCGGTTCAGCATCGCGGCCCGTTGGTATACCTGCTCCAGCGGCGTATCCTCCGCCATCGCCATCGCGTCGTCCCAGTGGATACAGCCGGGCAGTTTTGACTCGACGGTGACGACATTGCGCAAAAACGGCAGTTTTTTTGTGTGAAGCGGTTCTCCGGCGGTATGCGACGCGAGTTCGGGGCAGATTTCGTTGATGATGCCGACGTAGTCAGAATCTTTATGCCCGTCGATCAGTACCAGCGTATGGGTGTCTGACTGTCGCAGAAGATATTCCGCTTCGTGGATCTTGTACGCCGAGTTGACCGTAACCAACACCGCGCCCACTTTGATAGACGCCCAAAAAGTAATGAACCACGCCGGGACATTGGTCGCCCAAATGGCCACCTTGTCGCCTTTCTTCACGCCCATCGAGATCAGAGCGCGGGCGAACGTATCCACGTCGTCGCGAAACTCGCTGTAGGTGCGGGTGTAGTTAAGCGTCGTGTAGCGGAACGCGCATTGGTCGGGGAATTCTTCCGCGACGCGGTCAAGCAGTTGCGGGAATGTGAGGTCGATCAACATTTCCTTCTCCCAGATGTACTGCCCCGTGCCCGCATTGTTCTCAAGCAGACCGCCGCGAGCGGCGGGTTTTTCGGTATAACGGCTCATATACCACGCGTATTGAGGGAAAACGATCCCCGCGTCCTCCAAGTCTTCCGCCCACCGCTTGACCCATTCGAGCGACACATATCCCTCATAATTGATTGAGCGCAGGGCGTTCATCATCTCGTCGATCGGTAGATCGCCCTCACCCATCATGCGGTACTTAATCTCTCCGTTTTCCACAACGGAGTCTTTAATATGAACATATTTTATATACGCTCCGAGGTTTTGCAGCGTCTTTTCCGGCGACTCACCCGCGACGCGGTACGGGTGGTGCGCGTCCCACAGCGCGGCGACTGCGTCGTTCGCCACCTTTTGCAGCAGGTCGCGCAGACGGGCGGTGTCGGTGTATACGCCGTTGCTCTCTACCAGCAGCGTGACCCCTTTAGCGGCGGCAGCCGGCGCGATTGCGCGAAGCTGACGCGCCACGGCTTCGTCGTCCACTTCGCTCTCCGGCGCGACGTCGCGGTCGGCTAAAACGCGGACGAACGGCGTCTTCATCTTTGCGGCCAGTTCGATGTATCCCAGAAGCTCCTCTTTGTTCTCGGCTTCGTTTTCGATGTATTTCAAGCAGCAGGCGGAGGAGAAGCAGGAAACGGCCAGCTTCATGGCGGCTAGTTTCTTTAGCGTCTCCGGCAGCCAACGCTCGGTGAACGGCTGGGCGCGTATCGCCAGCAGATCCTCCCCTAGGCCGCGTACCTCTATACCGTCGTACCCTAGGTCATGGGCGAGCGAAGTGACTTCATCCCAACCGGAGCGGGGACAGGCGATTGTCGAAAACGCTATTTTCATCTGGGTTCCTCCTTTTCGCGGTGGCGTAGATTTTTAACTATGAATTATACAGGAGTTTTTTCTGTTTTGCAAGAGAAATTTTCAGATGGGATATAATGGTGTCATTTAGCGGCCGTCATTTAGCTGCACCCACTCAGCATTCCCATTACTCGATGTGTAAAAATATTGCGGTTTCTTCCGGAATTCGGTTCATGGCGCGGTTTTAACAGCGCACGTCGTAAGGTAAAAGGAGGCTAGGCCGTCAAGCCTTCGGCGTGCGCGTTTATTGTGCGATCCCTTTCCGTATTGCTTTCTATCATACCTCGGCTCCCGGGTTCAATCAACGTAATAACTGAGGGAGGGGTTTTGTGCGTCGTATCATTATCGGATATGGCGCAATCGAAATGATATCTTGCAGATTGAAAAACAGCTCGATTTGGCTTGGAGCCGATGAATATGGAAGGGTAGAGTGAATTATCTGATTTGTCTGAGGTAATGTCAGTATTTCCCTTGACATCCGCTTCTGCCGGGCCTATACTGGAATCAAAGCAATCCGGAGGTGCAGCATGAAAAGTCCTTTTCAACCGTTCGCAAAACTCGCGATCATTCTCGGCGGAATATTCACCGGGGCCGGTATTATCTTCGCTGTTTCTCTAATTCCCCATGATAAGTCGGAGGATGCTTACGAGACTATCTTCTCACTTTTTTTGGTTTTCGGCGTCATGGGCGTGCTATGGCTGGGTCTGGGAATCGGCTTTATGCTGCATAACAGGAAAGCAAACGCAAAGCGTGACCGCCTCAAAGCCGAGGGCGCGCGTTTTCACGCCGAAGAAATCCGCCTTATCCCGAATTACCATATCCGCTACGGTGCGCATTTGACGGTACGCGCAGAGTGCACATACCGCGACGCGAGCGGGCAGATGTGCCTTGTGCGGAGCGGTTCGTTTCTGCTTCCTGCATACCCTCAGCCCGGCGGCAAAACCGCCTATACGGCGGAGGTATATGTCAACCGAAACGATCCTAAAGATTACTACATTGAGGTACACGAAACCGGCTCTATGTCATACGACCGTGATTACCGGTAAAACACAACAAGGGAAAGGCGGTGTTCCCTGCTTATAAAGAAATGGGGTTGATTGGTCAATGAAAATCAAAAAAACTTTGCCGTTTCTGCTGCTTTTCTTCTTGGCTTCCTGCGCGGAGAGAATACCGGAAGAAACTACGCCGTCATCCGGGCAAATATTTTTATACGGTGAAGTCCACGGCTCGGAGGCCCTATATGATAAAGAGTTCGCTTTGTGGAGCGGCTATTACCGTGACATGGAGTATCGGCATTTGTTTGTTGAGCTCCCGTATTACACGGCGGAATTCTTGAATATGTGGATGAAAGCGGACAGCGACGAAATCCTAGACGCTGTTTATACAGATTTAGAGGGTACACAATCGCACGTTCCGGCTTTGAAGGAATTCTATAAGCGAATAAAGAAAGAATGCCCCGAAACCGTATTTCACGGAACCGACATCGGGCATCAATATCATACAACCGGCGATCGGTATTTGACATATCTGAAAGAAAACGGCATGGAAGAAACGGATGAATACGCCACGGCGCGTGAAGCGATAGCGCAGGGGGAGGATTATTACAAGAGAGGAGACTACGTATATCGCGAAGACAAAATGACGGAAAATTTTATCCGCGAGTTTGATAAATTGAACGGGGAAAGCGTGATGGGGATCTACGGGTCAGCCCACGTACCTTTAGCCGGTTTTGCGTATACGTCAAACAGTCATCCGGGTATGGCAAATCAGCTTCGGGAGCGTTACGGGGTAAACGTTCATTCCGAGGATTTGACAACCGAAACGCTTATAGTGGGCGGAAAAGAGTACATGGCTCAGTATTTCGGCGAACAGGACATTTCATCCCTTGAGCTGGACTATACTAAGCGCGCTTTTTGGCGACTGGAAGACGCTTTTGGCGATTTCGCCGATAACCCGAAAACAGGATACACACTGCCGTATGATAACTATCCTATGCCGATAGAAACGGAACAGGTTTTTGTGATTGATTATACAAAAAGCGACGGTATCGTCGATAGAGTGTATTACCGCTCCGACGGAAACGAATGGAATGGTCGACCGACGACGGAGCAATTCACCATAGAATAACGCTCCTATTCCGCGGCGACCGCCTCTCCGCCGCTCTCCGCCGGTGCGGCCGCTTCGCCTTCACTGCCTCCGCCGCTTGACACAGCGGCGCCGTCAGCCAAAGCGGTTTCCCCGACGGCAACGGTAACACCAACGGCTGCCGGACTGTAGATTTGCGCCATTGACTGCGAAAGCGCCATGACCTTGGCTTCCAGTTCGGCGCGGGTCATCGGTTCGGGGCCGGACTGCGCTTCCTCCCGCAAAGGCCGCGCGTCGCGCAGATATGTTTTTTCCCGCTGCTTGCGTTCCCGTATATGCCGCTCCAATTCCTCGCGAATCTGCTTCGCGAAGAATTCTTGTTTGCGTTTCTCGGCCCGCTGCCTTTTTTGCAGCAGCATTGCCTCTTTGCCCAAATCCTTCATCTTGCGCTGGGCGCGCGCAATGAGTTTATTCAGGCGTTTGATGATGGCGAACGCCTTTTTGGCGTCTTTGCCTTCACCCATCGCGGCGGCCATTCGTACCGCGCTCATGTTCTTAAATGCTTCGGAAATGACAGAAAGAACTTCTTCCTGCGATATAGCGGCAACCAAGCGCCTCGTCAGCGTGCCGGAATTGTCCTCAAGGGCATTCTTATTCGACTGCACGGCGCTTGTTTTTTCAGCGTCTTCCAGCGCTTTCTTAAGATCAAAGGGGTCTTTCTCTTCTTTATTAAGCCGCCCCGCCAATATGCTCTCTTCCTCGGCGGACAACTCCAATACCGCCGCCAAATCGTCGAACGGATCCGCCGTTACTTCCTTTATCAGCGCCGGTACTGCGGAAGCGTAAGCGGAAACCACCGGCTTTACCTCATAAGCGTTTACTTTCATGATGTTCGCATCCTTTCGAGCCGTCTCCCCCATCCTTGGGCAGAGCTTCCCTAAGAGCTATATCGAAAGGCTGATGGTAAATCTTGAGCAGGAAGTTAGGCTTTCTCAAATAGAGAAAGAGACAATTACCAACAAATTATCTAGCCTTCCCATTCTTCAATATGCGCTTTAATAGCCGCAAAACTTTGCTCGCTTATGTCGTGCTCCATCCGGCAGGCGTCCTGAACCGCCATATCCCGCTCGACGCCCAAGCGTGTCAGCCAATCGGAGAGGAGCGTATGGCGTTCATACATGGTTTTTGCGATCGCTTTCCCGCTTTCGGTCAGTGTGATGTATCCGTCCGCGTCCATGAGAATATGCCCGTCCGCGCGCAGATTTTTCATAGCGATACTGACACTGGGCTTGGAATAAGCCAGTTCATTCACGATATCGATGGATCGGATTGGCGCGCCGCTTTTGGAAAGAATCAAAATCGTCTCCAGATAATTTTCCGCAGACTCATAACCCTTCAAGCCATCGCCCACTTTCGCGGTTATCGGCTTCAGTATACCATAGGTTTCCCTTTTCTACAACGGTGATTTTAAGAATCACAGCAGCATCGGCTGTATCATCGTTACCCACAACAGAAACACTACCGGCACCCACAGCATCAGAACAATTACGCCGCCAGCCGCACTTACGGCGATGTGCGCGATCTTCCACCGCTTGAGGAACGCCGATAGCGCCATGATCAGCAGCGGGAGGTAAAAGAGATAGCTTCCCGACGGGAAGAATACCATGCTCCCGATCGAAAGCAGTGTCAGCAACCCCATCAATATGTGGAGGAACGACAGCTTTAACCGTTTGCCTCTAAATTCAATAACGCCGTATGCCATAGCAAGACCACAGCAGAGCGCACCTAGCATATACGACCAAAAACCGCTGATCAACACCAACACACCCGGCAGGAACGGGAAGTATACGCCCTCTTGAGGCGCATTGTACAAACCTTCTAATGTGTTATTGCCCGCATAGTCTGCGAGCGAAAGGGTAGTCTGCAAATACTGCCACGCGGTATCCCGGTTCAAGTTTTCATAGGAATCGGTTGGCATATGGTAGGTTTCCACGCCCTCCACCGCCGCAAAATTGATTCCTTCGTATCCGGCGTTAAGGAATGCCGTAAGGTCGGTAAAATTCGGCATCATGGCGTAAATCGATGCCGCCCATGACGTACCAATCGGCTTCGCGCCCGATTTAACAGCGGCCTCTACTAAGTTATATGCTTTTGGCGAGGTTTCAAAAAGAAGCGGATAGCCACGGTTGCCCCTCGCTTCCAGATTAACCACCATATCGATTGTCTCTTTCCAATCGGGGTGTGTCTTTACGAACTCCCAAGCGCCCCATAACCCTTCCTCCTCACCGTCGGTGAACAGGAAATATAAATCGTTTTGCAACGCACCGTTTTGCGATTGCTCCCGTAACGCTTCCAGCATGGCACAAACCGCGACCATATCATCCGCCGCGCCGGGACCGTCGGAGGTGCTGTCGTAATGGGAGACGAACATCACGCTCCGCTCAGAATCCGGTGCGTCTAGTTTGACAAGGATGTTATATACATATACGCTATCCGTTTCCTCAAGCAAAGAGAACGTAAAGATTTCTTCCGGGGTATAAATCCCATCCTCCGCATACATATCTTTGTTTTGCGCCCACCATTCGTCCAACGTAACACCGTCTTCCATCCGAAGAAAGTTGTCTATCGCATCCCGCTTTGTGATCTTTTCCGCTTCAACTATAGGGGATACGCCCATTCCTTCAATTTCCGCCAGTATCTCCGCCCGGACGCGTTCTATCTCGGCGGAACCGTTCGGATGCGGTTCCGCTGCCAACCGTTGTATGTTGCCCATCATGCGCTGATATGCGGGCAAATCCTCGTCCGCGCGTGGCGGCTTGACCTGCCAAAGACCGAGTACGATACCAACGGCTAGCGTTACAAGGATGATTGAAACACGCAGTAATACTGTCTTATGTTTTTTCATGGAATCCCCTCTTTACTAAAGGGCACCTCTATAAACTCAAGCAGAATACCGAAAAAGGTGGTATAATGGAAATAAAAAAGGGAGCAAGAAAATTGTGAAGCAGCTGAACCTAA
>QMCE01002180.1_pt1 | contig 10834 bp, 13 predicted proteins | sample 1821851 | NCBI WGS metagenome assembly QMCE01 (sample SAMN09453174, study PRJNA476694) | Termite gut metagenome, whole genome shotgun sequencing project. | isolation source: worker | host: Odontotermes sp. | place: South Africa:Pretoria | collected 2016-01-28
GCTGACCGACCACGAGACGATCGCGGGAGTGCGACTGCTTGGTGGCAACAAGACTATCGACATACGGACGGACGGACTGTTCACGCTACACTGCATGAACACGCTCGCCATGAGCGAGGACACGACCGACGGGTTCACTAGACGGCTTAAGATAGTCAAGTTTGAGCACAGGTTCCAGAAAGGCAAGTACGCTCCAGGTGAGTGGGAGGATCAGACCTTCACGGATGAGTTCCTGATCCGACATCTAGCTGAGATCACGGCCTACGCTCGTTACTTCACTAAGAACGGTTGGCACGACAGCGAGCTGATGAAGCGCAACGTCAACCAGTACATGAACCTAGCGGACAATCTGGCGGAGTACACGGGGCTGTTCAACAAGTACTGTGGCAGCTTCGAGAACTTCCGCATTCTTTATGACGACTATAGGTTATGGTGTGATGAGATGGGCGAGGAGCCAGCGGCGCTGATCAAGCTTAAGCAGCATCTGATGAGCTACTATCGAGCGTACGACCACAGCACGAGACGGTTCATGTATAACAGCAACAAGTATGAGGCTGAGTATCCGTTAACATCTGAGATAGCAGCCAAGGTTCATTATGCTGGGGGCAACTATTTCACTACCAAGCCTAACGGACAGAGCATCATCTCAGTATTGCAGAGCGACGAGGCAGAGGGGACATTCGTGGCTAAGGGTCTATCTGAGGGTGACGTGGAGGTGCTAGACAAGGGGATAGATAACAACAACTTAGACAATATCACGCCTACGCCTCCTGATGGGCCGGACCTAATAGGCAAAACGGTTGACGAGCAGATCTCACTTATTCGAGAAGATTTTACCAAAGAGGTCATGCTGAACGATTTCGACAAGATACTGCATGCCAACGTGTTCCCGGTCGAGAAAAAGACTAAAGTGCCAATGGTTAAGTGGGGTAATCCTGACGTTTGTCATTCGTTTGATTGGTGGACTAAGGCCTTCCGCGAGAAGAATCCAGACAAGGATGAGCCAGAGACCTTAGTGAGTTATGGTTTGCCAACTGGGTCACGCACTCAGATTGAGCCAGGACATAGCTTGATCGTGATTGACGTGGACAACCATGACGGTAGCGGCGAGGCGCAGGAGTGGTTCGACAGCCTTAAGCTGAGCGAGACGCTGTCGATCATGACACCACACGGCATGCACTATTACTACTGGTACCCAGAGAGCTTGCATCTACGTAACACGGCTGGGATCTTGCACAAGTCGGTTGACACGAGAGCTGATGGCGGTTATGTTAAGTCACCATGTCTAGGGATCTTCGATAAGTCTAACTATACACCGATCGACATGACAGCTAAGATACTACAGTTACCTAAGCAATTAGAGGACACATTACTAGACCATCAGAAGCCGTACAGCGGAGAGATACCATTTACAGCCATCTATCCGCATTCCGAGTTTGACATGGATCGGTTCGTCATAGAGGATGCACCAGCGGGTGAGCGCAACAATACCCTAGTAAGCATGCTTGGGTTCGCCTGCGCCATGGGGGCTAAGGCGAGCGATCTAGAGGAGATAACTATGAAGTTTTGCGAGAAGACAGGGCTGCCTGAACGCGAGGCTAGAGCAACACTTAAATCAGCAACAAGGTGGATAAGATGATTAAAAATTTTTTGGGACGAGTAGCAGAGTTTTTTGGCAACGTAGGCATAGTGATAGTTATGATTATTTGCTACGTAGCTGTTGTTGTAGCCCTAATATTTCTCTTTGGTTTTTTGAACAAGATATGGCATAGCTTAGTAGGTGCTATAATATAATCATGGATAAAATTAATCACGACATTAAATCAATCGACGACATGTTTCATCTTATTGGTGAGCTTGAGCTTGCACGCAAGCACGCAGTCTATGGCTATGATCAGTTTGAGCAAGACGAGATATATTTCTTCGTGTTAGCATCTGAGCTTAAGGAGCTTAGACGGCAGCTAATGCCCGATCTCGATAAGAGATTCCACTGTATTTTGAAACATCTGTGCGCGGCGCGCGAACTATCGTATGAGGTTTTCTCTGACGATAGAACAGCTAGTAAAACACTAGATAAGATGTTAGAGAATCTATGGTTTAAGGCTACGGGTGAGAAGCTAGAGCTATGCTCTGCTTGCGCCGAGGATAAGGTAACTAAGGCTAAAAAGATAGAGGTTAGCTATGAATGAAGATTATGATGATTATTATGAGACGGATAGTGTAATCAATGACATATTAGGTCCAGCTAACGTCGGAGCTAAACAATTACAGCTTTATGAGGATTGGTATGGTAGGTATTTTACGCGTGATAATGGTGATCTTCACGTGGTTGAGACCATAGATATAGAAAGATTATTAGATAGCATGGGGATAGAGCAAAAATATTGGCATGCTAGAATTAAGGAAATGCGAGCGCATGCTATTAGGATTTCTCCTAAAACTGTAAATCGTTATCAGATAGGATGTCAAGATGGCAAAGATGGCACTAGTAGATGTTAATAACAAATTATATGAGAAACTATCATCTTTGATTGATAATATTGAGGATGATGACGACGGTGGGGCTGAGAAGATATTAAAAATATCGACGGCTGTCGCTAGATTGAATACCAGCCTCAAAAAGAATGCTGCTTTTTCAGATGATGACGATGCGGCCAAAGCTAAAGCCGTCAATGACGAGTATGACAAGATACTTAATGAGGTTGGTATATGAAACGAAAATTAGTCTTAGTTTGTTGTGACTGCGGCAATACTCCGGATGAAGCTATTGTAGTGATGGACAAGTATTTCAAGGGTGACATTAGACCATATCGTGTCTATATTTCTACACAGATTATTAATTTGATTAATAGTGTTCCGACTAGTTCGCAACTTCATGCTTATCTTAAGGCGCTAAGGTCTGCCGCTGGGCGATACGCCTATGCGTACGCGTATGATCCAGAAACATATCATTTCGCCTATGCTGATCTAATTGATGGTTCAATAGAGAGCTTAATGCGTGTCAAGGAGTTTGCAGGTCTATGATCTATGCTTATGTTTGCGATTGTCCATCTTCGAAAGAGAAAGCCTATCGTATGCTAAAGAGTGCCGGTTATGAAAAGCCTACTAGCATTAGATTGATTGTTGGTTCATCCGCGTGTGAAACGCATGCGGATAAGATGTATCGGCTAACCAATAATAAGATTTTTCGTGAGATCTACAATAAGATATTGCAGGGTGGCAGTTATAAGTTTTTTGTTGGTGTTGGTACAGGAGTTGTTGAATATGTCGATATGCGAGACAACGATTTATGGAATCAAAACTTATTGGCGCATCTAGTTGCAAAGTATTCATAAATCATATACAATGTTGAATGTAAGGTAACAAAAGGAGATATTATGGCATCACAATTTATCACGGTACAGCAAGCAGTTAATTTGTTCGATAACGATACGGACGCAAAGCCGTTAGTCGATTTGGCGCAATCGCAGCGAGATCTGCGGTTTATACGCGATGGAATTAATTATCATATTGCGCTTGACGGTGAGCATAAGGGTGAAGACGTTTTTGTACGCATTGAAAGTGAGCGCGATCAGAAACTTTTGGAAATTGCTATTGAAGATGCAATTAAGAGGGTTGATCCTTCGTTTGATCGGCGCGGTTTGCAAACTAAAGATCAGATTGCAGTTGGTAGCGATGACGCACGTTTAACAGATGAAGAGTTAGCCAAGATTGCTAACGGAAAGAAATAATATGAATGAATTGAAAGTTCTGAATAAGATAACAGATGATTTTTCTGAAGTCATTAAAAAGATTCAGGGAGCTAAAGATGGTCGCACTATTAGTGCGTTAGAATCTGAAGCGGCTGGGATTATCAGGTCGGCCTACATATTCCCAGGTCAGATGGAACAACTTTTGCGCAAAGTATTACGAGACACTCGTAGTACAATTAGTGATAATCGTTTAGCTTGGATTGAAAGTCTGCCTGAGAAAAAGTCTATTGAGGCTACAGCTCCAGTTGAGGCTGAGACTCCGGATGAGACTAAGGAAGAGTTGCCAGCGCTCGATGAAGAGGATGTGGTTAACGAAATTCTGGATGCAGCGAAAGTACCAGCAGAAGAGAGTACCTCGGTACAAGATCAAGAGGTTGAGGCTATAGCTCCAGCTGAGGTAGAAGCCCTATCTGAAGAAGCTCCAGTTGAGGTCGCAGCTCCGGTTGAAACAGAAGCTCCGGTGGAAGAAGTTGAGGCTGAAGAAGTTAAAGAAGAAGAACCTGCCCCTGTAGAGGAAACTGAAAAAGCAACGACTACTAAAACATCTAAGCCGAAAGCAACGAAAGCGGTAAAAGATGTCAGTAGCACCGATACAAAGTAAGTTCACTCTTACCAAGGATCCATTGTCAGCCGAGCAGATTAGGCGCTGCTTGACTGACTTTTCTTATTATTCCTCACATGCAACTCAGATTATTGATAAGCATCGTGAATATGTGTACATGAAGGAAAACCCGATGCAGAAGCAATTCTTCGAGGAGTTTCTGCCCTTAATTGATCCGGAAACTCGACCAAAGACGCATGTGGATGTGGTTTGGATTAAACCGAGGCAGGGCGGTGGTACTGTTGGTTTAGTTCAGACAGAAAAATATATGAGTGCTTATGTCCCTGGTCTGACGCATATGACTATTCTGCACATCTTGCAGTCCGGCGGCGCGGCACGTAAGCTCTACAATAAAAAGGTTAAGAAGATTATTGAGGGTACTCGCCCTCAGCTAATGCCGATTATTTATGAGCGTGACATTAGTCCGCAGGGCGCAACTATGTATTATGAGCAATTTAGGGGCCGAGAACGCGATAACACAGTTGAGTATTTGAGTAGTGGTTCTAGCTCTATTCGTTCAGACACTGTGCATGTGGCAATATACGACGAATATGATTCATACCGTAACCCTGAAGAGCTAGAGGACGCTGTGCAAGGCGCTATGCCTAAGAATGACTGGTCTTTATCGATTTATATTTCAACTATATCGGAGCGTGGCCAGTTAATAGAAAAAGCAAAAATCGCACGCGATAACCCAGATGTGATGAAGTTTATTTTTACGCCGTGGTTTTACATTGATGACTATGAAGATAATGATACGAGTTACTATAATCTAAAAGATTTGCATTTTACTGAGCAGGAGCTATTTATTTGTCATGAGATGAAAAAGCACGGAGTTCCAGCTAATAAGTGGTTAAAGAAATTGAGTTTTTATCGTAAAGAGCTGTTGCGACTAGGCAATAGCTTAGAGCGTATGCGTCGTGAATATCCAACCAGTGAGGATGAGGTCTTTCAGACTGTCTCTAATAATTTAGTTTTCGATAAAGCTAAGCTTGAAGCAATGAAAGATAATCTTACTACTGATATTACCGATGCCACTATATTCAAGGATACTTTAACAGATGAGATTAGATACAGTATGACTAAAATGCAATCGCCATTTCATATTAAAACTCCGCCTGTGCGAGATAGTCAATATTGGGTAACAATAGACCCTATTAATAGTATGGGTGCGCAATCTGATTTTATGGCTCTTTTGGTGACTGATAGGAAGACACTCGAAGATGTAGCTTGGTTTAGAACAAGGAACATGAGTGATGATGAAATTGCTGATTGGGTAAAAAATATTTGTACATTGTATAATCATGCCATGATAGTTATTGAGAATAATATCGGCAAAGCCTTGACGCGAGCTATTAGGCAAAAGGGTTATCGTCGCTTTTGGTACAAGCCAGGGGCTAAGTCTGATGTCGATGAGCCTGGGATAACTACTACAGGTGGAGCGAAAGGCACTAAACTTGCTATGGCACGCGATTTACAATATTTAATAGATAATGATTTATATACTATTAGTGATCCCGTTGCATTAGAAGAATTTTTGCATTTTGAGAAAGAAGTTAGCAAAAGTGCGGACTATACTAAGATGCATGCGACCGGCAAAGATATTGACGGCCATCCATATCACGACGACGATGTTCTTGTCAGGATGTTAATGACTCAGGCTATACCTAGGTCTTGGTATAATAGAAAGGAGGACGGATCGGACAACGATAATGTTTATATTATCGCTGGATGATTTGTTGTATAATATAACTATGAGCACTGCACTTAACTTTAACTGCGACTGGAATTACCCCTTACAATGTCTGCGTGAATCTGAATTAATAAGGGCGCAATATCATGGACTAATGACGCAAGTAGATAAAGCTATGGAGAATGAAGCCGTTATTAATGGTTTTCAGACCGAACTCCAAAGCCATATTAATTCAGAAAGTGACGTAGCGAAACGGACAGCTCTTGAAAACTTCTGCAGAACAATTGAGCCTGCTTTTGATGATAGCCTTAGCAAAGCCGTGAATAATAGGACGGATCAAGTAGCTACTGGAGTTGATAAATTCAATTACACAGTTTTTGATCCTTACTCTACTTTAGACGATGAAATTAACGATCGAATGTCTAGCATGTGTATGCGTAATTATGTGCAGTCTGGGCTTGAGTTCTTAGCTCCGACTTTTGCGCGAGATCTCGATAAGTATGCTATGTGTTGCGCATACGTTGATTATAACGACAAGAAGCAGATAGCCAAAGTTACTCGTTTCAATCCTAAAAATGTTTGGTGGGATACTAGATATTCTGCTACGGGCGAAGAGCGTTTTCGAGCTTGGTCTAAAATGATTAGCTGGCGCAAGCTAAAACTTTTGATTGATGATTATACTATTAACACTGGGTTGGAAGTTCCAGAAACATCTATTTTTACAGAAAAAGTAAAAGATGGTAAAAAGGAAATTATTGTTAAAAGCCGAATTCGTAATAAGCACCTTAAGACTTTGAACGATATGGATGTCTATATTGATGACATGAATAAGATGGCAGAAAATGCAGACTTTCAGAATCGTGCAGTTATTCAGGGAGATTATGGCGATTATTCTCATACGTTAATTAATTGCTATAACTTAAACTATTATCGGTCTTGGTCTACCGATAGCGAGGTAAGGAGCAAGTCACTTTATAATAGTGATGATGTAGAGCTAACGACTTTTTATGATTTAGATAATGGTATTGAATTTATTATTATCAATCGCATCTTTGTAATTGCCGCTAATAGTAAGGCGTTTCATCGCCGGATCGCTATGCGGGTTGAAGATCCTCGAAACGGTACGATTAGAACAGTTGCCAAAAAAGTTGAGTTACCTTGTCCCTTAGTCTTTGGTTATAGATATGCTGAAATCAGAGATAACTTCCCATATCCGTATAGCATTGTGATGAAGTATATACCGTATTTTGATCGTATTATTGCGAATGAGAGCAAGAAGCTTACTATTCAAAAAATAGTAACTCGTCTCCGCGTGCGTGCCGATGCAGGCAATGCTCGTGAATTATCGCATGACCTTGGTATTTTTGGTCAGATCTTCACCGATCTTCAAGGCGATGTATCGACATTGCAGTTAGGTTATGACTTTACGCCGATCCAGAATCAGATACAAGAGGATAAGCAGGCAATTGTTGATGGTATGAACGCTTATAACACATACGATCTTATGCTTACTATGGGCAACCGTGCAAGCGCACAAGAGGCTGGGCTAGTTAAAGATTCAATCGCGCAGGGCGTCGTGACATTATCGTTAGCGCTTGAAACTTTCTACGCTGAAGTGACGCGCGCAAGTTTAATGCAGTTTGTTGTTTATGGCAATAATTCTAAGCTTGGTATTATTAATCGTGGCCGATATTCTACCGTAGCGCTTCAGGAAATGGCGTTAGACGCTATTATTGACGTAAAGACTAAATCTACTGCGCAAACGATACAACAGCGCCTAGCAACCAATGTGTTGCAGCTAGCAGCAACCTTTAAGGATTCGCCAATGATTGATAACGAGGTGTGGCTACCATTCGCCTTTAGTATGGCAAGTTATGGCCAGATTCCAGTGGCGATCGCACGCACTTTTGTTAAGCAACCTGATCAATCACCTGAAGATAAGGCCGCCGCAAGGCAGAATGCAGCTAACACAGCAGTGGCTCTACAGCAGAATCAACAGATGTATCAAACTGATCCGATTCCATATGAAGTACGTCAAGCAATGGGCAATTTATCTCCAGCTGAGCAGCAAGGGTTATTAAAACAGTTATCTAGTGGACAGAGCCAGCCTCAAATCACTCAGGAAGAGTTGTCTGCACATGGGCTGTCACCTCAAGATGTAGCAGCGCTTACAGGTAACGGCGGTGTTCCCACCTATAATAATGCTGAAACTAGTGGTCAATCGGGGGCGGCTGTTGGCGGTATGCCTGGGATGACTTCTGATAGCGGAGCTATAGCTGGCAATCCTAATGCGCAATAAAGGAGAAAGATATGGATACTGAAAAACTATTGATTGATAATATGACGACAGAGCAGTTGATTGCTTATGCCGCTAATGAGTTACAGGCTATTGATGTTGATATGAAAAAGTGTGTTGAAGATCAAAACTTAGCTTTTGCAGGAAAGTCTTATGCTAGATTTTTAATGCTTCAATCTCTGTTAAGACATTATCAATTAGAAAAACTTGCAGAAAAGAACTAAGCATAGTATTATGTTTGTGAATAGGAGTAACCTATTTGAGTTTTTTAACAGGAAGGAAAAAACCATGGCAGAGGACGTAAATCCAAACCCGAATCCAACCGCAACTGGTGCGGACGATAACGGGACGAGCAACCAAACCGATGCAGGGACGCAGCCTAAAAGTGCAGACGGTGTCACCCAGCAACCAGAAACGGGAGTACCGACTGAAGAGCAAACTAAAGCCCTTAACGGTTTTGGTGGCGAAGATCACGCAAAGGAGCTCTTAGGAGAAATTCTTGGCGGAGAGATCAAAGACTTTAATGAAGTTGGCGGAGTTAGCGCAGCGATTGCCGTATTGAACAAGCGGCGCGTGAATGGCGGTTTTAACGAAGCTGAGGACAAAGGCGCGAAAACCACTGAACCTTTACAATCTGAGCAAAAGCCTGCAGCAAAAAGCAGCGACAATACTAATGATGTTCCAAAGGGCTGGGATTCTATTGAGAATTTACAGATGCAGAGAATATTTAAGGATGTTGTTGCTGGTTATGACAGGATTCCACAAACGGATGAGGAACTGGCTACTATCACTGACGGTATGACTAAATTAGGTATACCAATCTCTGATGGAAAGGGCCATTTCAACACAACCGGAGTTAGTGCTTACTTGGATCTATACAACAGTACTAAACCTGCGGCAAAGCCGAAGGTAACTCCGTCTAGTGCATCTAACGCACCAATAGCTGACGACGCAAAAACGTATGAAACTGTTGATGATCTTGAACATAACTTTGAGGCTGCTAAAAAAATCGTCGAGGCCAACGAGACGGCTAACCCTCAGTTCGATTTAGCGAGAAAAGTCTACATGACTCAAATCCTAAAAACAGCGTAAAGTTCAGAATCGCTTGTTAAAAATCTACCTATGTTAATTTTAATGAGGAGATTTTAATGAATGATTCTTCGAGTGTGCAGAATGGCATATTTGACTATAATGTTGGGTTGCCGCTGATTCGCGAGTTGGTGCTAAACACCATCGTTGACGAACCAGAAATTCGAATGGATTTGACTTCAGCGAAGTCGTTCTTCACGGGCGCTACATTGCTAGATACTAATTTCTTGACTAGTAACTTGCATTACGGTGATACTGTTAAGATCAACTTACGCAAGCAGTTGGATCCGAATAAGATGGTTACGAAATCCAAACTAGAGCGCAAGAGCATTAATGAGTGCCATTCGCGTCTAGATATGGAGTGTGGTGTTCCATGTTTGAACTACCTACCGCAATTTGATTGTACCTACATGACGTTAGATACGAAATATGCAGTTGGTGTTCGCAAGTGTGTGACTGATGACATCTTCTGGGATCAGACTGAGTATACGCGTCAATACGCGAAATCAGTTGAATCTTACAGATTTGTTCGTGAGGTTGACCTATGGAATCGCATTATCCGTAACTTGATCGCTACTCCAGCTGATACTCGCAATCCACAGATTGCAGCCTGTGAAGGCAAAGAGACTCATTACTGGAGCAACCTTGGTAAGATTACTGAGAAGGGTGCGCGCGCTATTAAGGAAGCTTACTGGTATCAGTCTAGCGCCTATAAAGTCAACGCCCAGATCTTTATGACACCAGAGGCAGCGAATGAGTTGGTTGATTCAGTGCAGAATCCGTACAACTTGAACCAGACTACTCAGTTAGTTAATACGTTTAAGGACTGGGATATTCCAGGCTTTAACATTGCTAACGCCGTAAGTCAGATTCTTGGCGGATTACCTGTGCAGACGATGCAACACTCTGTGTGGATGGATGCTGAAGATGGCTCGACAACCGAATACCCGCTATGGGCTGAAGATAAGAGCAAGCAATACGTGGCAATTCTTGACCCGCGTGTTGGTTACGACATCGAGGTTGCTGGTTATAAGGGCGTAGAAGTGCCGAATGGCTGTGCTCACCCGTATGCTGGTATTACAGACATTTACTATGTTGGTGGTGGTATTACCTTCAATCAATATGGTATGGTTCTGGCCTTTGACATGAGTGACTTTTGTCTCTAGTCGAGCAGCGATAAAAGATTTGAGCGCTTAGGCGCTCATTTCTTTTTTTTGTATCAAAAAAAGAGTAGTATAATATAGGTATGAAAGAGAATGATTGCATCAGAATCGAACCATGTGCAGATGGCTGCGAGAGTACAGCAAGACTCTGCTCTATTAGGGTGGAGCATCTGAAACAAGCCCTAGGATTAAAAAATGTATTAGTTTACGTAAATGATATTAATGCATCTTTTTATATTG
>QMCE01002181.1_pt1 | contig 10833 bp, 6 predicted proteins | sample 1821851 | NCBI WGS metagenome assembly QMCE01 (sample SAMN09453174, study PRJNA476694) | Termite gut metagenome, whole genome shotgun sequencing project. | isolation source: worker | host: Odontotermes sp. | place: South Africa:Pretoria | collected 2016-01-28
CTCGCCCCGCTCTACGACGAAAAACGAGAGCTGTTCGCCGTCGGATACGACGCCGAGACAGGAGCGTTGTCAACATCGCACTACGACCTGCTCGCGAGCGAGGCGCGCCTGACGAGCTTCGTCGCCATCGCGCGCGGCGAGGTCCCTGAGCGGCATTGGTTCAGGCTGGGAAGGAGCCTCACCGACGTTGGCGAAAAGCGCGCGCTCGTCTCCTGGAGCGGCACGATGTTCGAATATCTGATGCCGCTGCTGTTGACGGAGAACTATCCGGATACGCTCCTCGGCGAGACGTACGAGGCCGCCGTCGAGGCGCAGCGCCGCTTTATGAGCGGGAAGCGGCCCTGGGGCGTCTCCGAATCGGGCTTCTACGAGTTTGATCTGGACTTGTACTACCAATACCGGGCGTTCGGCATACCGCGCGTCGGGCTGAAATCGGCCGCCAGCAAGGACATCGTCGTCGCGCCGTACGCTAGCGCGCTGGCGCTTCTTATTGATCCGCGCGCGGCGCTTTCTAACCTGCGGGAGTTAAAGGCGCTGGGCGCTTTCGGGGAATACGGCTTCTACGAGGCGCTCGACTATACGCCGGAGCGCGTATCGGGCGCGGACTTCATGATGGTGAGGAGCTATATGGCGCACCATCAGGGCATGTCGTTCGTCGCGCTCGCGAACGCGCTCTGCCCGCGCATGCAAAGGCGCTTCCACTCCATCCCGGAAGTTAAGGCGGCGGAGCTTCTTTTGCAGGAGCGCAGGCCGCTAAAGTCCATCGTCATACGCGAATACCGCGAGGCGCTGCCCAAGCCCGTTTGGCCTGAGTTCGCGGAAAAATCGCACGTCGTGGAGCTTAAGCCCTCGCAAAGCGCTCGCCCGGAGGCGCACCTTTTGGGCGGGCCGGACTACTCCGTCCTCATTACAGGCACGGGCGGCGGCTATTCCCGCTGGGGCGGCGTTCTGGTCAACCGCTGGCGCGCCGATGCGGTCGGCGGGCTATACGGCGTGTACTTTTATATCGCGGAACAGTCCGGGGGTGTATTCTCGCCCTGCGCGGAGCCGCTTGGCGGCGAAGGGGGGCGCGCGCGTTTCGAGGCGGACAAGGCCGTATTCGAGCGCCGCGAGGGAAAGCTCCGCTCGACGCTCACCGTCTGCGTTTCGCCGGAATACCCGGCGGAGCTGCGCCGCCTTACGCTCTTCAACGAGGATACCAAGGGCGCTTCGCTGAAAATCAGCGCGTTCTTCGAGGTCAGCTTAGCGCCCAAGAGGGACGACGCGGCGCATTCGGCGTTCCAGAACCTGTTCGTCGAGGCCCAGGCTGAGGACGGCGCGCTCTTCTTCTCGCGCCGCAAGCGAAAAAACACCGACCCCGGGCGGCATATGGCCGCGGCGCTCTACGGCGGGGGCGAGCTGACGCTCAGCTCGGACCGGCTTGCGTTTATCGGCAGGGGGAACACGCCGAAATCGGCGGCGCGGGGGCACGGCGGGCAGATCGAAAACCCGCTGGACCCTGCGGCGGTATTGACGCGGGAGATATACCTTAAAGCGGGCGAAAAGGCCGTGTTCACGCTGGCGATAGCCTGCGGGGAGACGCGCGCCGCGGCGGCGGAAATCGTGCGCTCGTTTGCGAGCGAATCCGCCGTGGAACGCGCTTGCGCGCTCGCCTGGACGCACGCGCAGGTGGAATTGCGCGCCATGAACGAGGTGAAGTGGTTCCAAAACGCCATTGCCCCGCTGCTATTCCCGGAAGGGCGGCCCGTACGGCAAGCGCTTGCCGAAAATGCGCTGCCGCGTACCGGGCTTTGGCGGATGGGCATATCCGGCGACTGGACGATACTGCTCGCCGAGGCGGGCGAAAAGAGCGCGGACAACATCAAGGCCTTGCTCGCGCTGCACGAATACCTGCGCCGCAAGGGCGTGAAGATCGATTTGGTCATACTGTCGGCTGCGCAGGGCGAGTATCGCCAAGACGCGCGCGGGAAGCTCGCCGAAACAATCCGCGCGAGCGCCTCGCGGCACGTCCTCGGCGCGCCGGGCGGCGTGCACCTGCTCTCGCTCCAGGACATTTCGCCCGGGGAGCATACGCTTCTGCGCGCGGCCGCGGCGGTGGTCATCGATGCGGAACGCCCCGCCGGGCCGCAGTTCGATCAGGAGCAATATAGGCTCCTTCCGTGCGCGGATTTCCCGAGAAGGGGCGATTCCAGGACGGCGCTGGCGCTAGAAGCGCCGCCGCTCCTGTTCGATAACGGCTTCGGCGGCTTTACGAGCGACGGCGGCGAGTATGTCATCCGGCTGCGCGGCGAGCGCACCCCAATGCCCTGGTGCAGCGTCATGTCGAACGGCGGCTTCGGGACGGTCGTGTCCGAGCGCGGCGGCGGCTTCACCTTCGCGCATAACGCGCGCGAAAATCAGCTTACGCCCTGGCGCAACGACCCCGTTTGCGACGCGCCGGTCGAGCTGTTCCAGCTGCGTGACGAGAGGACGGGGCACGTTTGGAGCCTGACGGGGGGCGAAGGGGAGTATATCGTGCGCCACGGCTTCGGCTATACGCGCTTCGAGCATGGCGGCGAGGGGCTTAGGCAGCGCCTGACGATATTTATCGACCCCGCGCTGCCCGTTAAGGTATTTTCCCTTGAAATCGCGAACCCGCTGGCCGTGGAGCGGGCATTGTGCGCGATGCTCTCGGCGCGGTGGACGCGCGCGCGCGTAAGCGCTATGGATGGGCAAGACGTGCTAGCCTGCCGCGACCCGTGGGGCGGAAATACGGCGTTCCTCGCGTTTCCGGGGCGGGAAATCGCATGCCTGTGCGACAGCGCGGCCTTCCACCTCGGCGGTACGGCGGCGAATTGGGAGCGGGATACGGCGGGCGACGGCCTGCTCGGCGCGATCATGACGCGTTTTACGCTCCCGCCCGGCGGAACGCTGCGCCTCGTTGGCCTCTTGGGCGAGGGCAAGGAAATTGCCGACGCGCGAAAAACCGTCGAAGCCTGCGCGAAACCCGACGCCGTCGAATCGGCGCTTGAAGAAATCCGCGAGATGTGGCGGAAGCGCCTCAATATAAAGGTACATACGCCCGACCCGGCGTTCGATATCATGATGAACGGCTGGCTCCAATACCAGCTCTGGTCGGCGCGGCTTTTGGGGCGCACGGGCTACTATCAGGCGGGCGGCGCGTACGGCTTCCGCGACCAATTGCAGGACGCGCTCGCGCTGTTGCACTCCGCGCCGGAGCGCGCTCGCGAGCAGATACTCATCGCCGCCGGGCATCAGTTCGAGGCGGGCGACGTGCAGCATTGGTGGCATCCGCCCGCGCTGGGCGTGCGTACAAGGATAAAGGACGACCGGCTGTTTCTGGCATACGCCGCGATGGCCTACGCCAGTGCGACGGGCGACAAGGCGCTCTGGGACGAGCAAGCGCCCTATCTCGCGGACGTACCGCTGGGCGAGCGGCGCGACGTCTACGAGGCGATGGAAGCGAGAGGGAAATACGGAAGCATATTCGAGCACTGCGTAAAAGCCATAGACGCCACGCTGGCATTCGGCGCTCACGGCCTGCCGCTCATGGGCACGGGCGACTGGAACGACGGCATGGACGAAATCGGCGCTAGCGGCAGGGGCGAAAGCGTCTGGCTGGGGTTCTTTTTGCTGGATATACTAAAGCGCTTTACCGGCGTGTGCGCGGAGCGCTCCGAGCTGGAGCTGGCGCACCGCTATCTGGACGCCGCTCGCGCTCTCGAACACAGCCTCGAAGAACACGGCTGGGACGGCGCGTGGTACCGCCGCGCGTTCAACGACGACGGCAAGCCCATTGGCGGCGCGCAGTCGGCGGAGTGCCAAATCGACCTGATCTCGCAGGCGTGGGCGGTGCTTTCGGGCATGAAGGACGCCGAACGCAATGAAACGGCGATGAAAAGCGCCCTGGATCGGCTGCTATTGGAGGACGCGGGCATTCTGCGCCTGCTGACGCCGCCCTTCGACCAGGAGGAGCCGAGCCCCGGCTATATACGGGGGTATATACCGGGCGTACGCGAAAACGGCGGGCAGTATACCCACGGCGCGGCCTGGGCGCTCTTGGCGCTGTGCAGGATGGGCAAGGGAAGCGAGGCCGTAAGCCTGTTCTCGCTTTTGAACCCCGTAACGCGCACGGCCACGCGGCCTTTGGCTGCGCGCTATAAGGGCGAGCCGTACGTCATGGCGGCGGACGTGTACTCCGCGAAGGGTCACGAGGGGCGCGCGGGCTGGACGTGGTATACCGGCTCGGCGTCGTGGATGTATCAGGCGGGGCTTGAGGGGCTTTTGGGCATCAAAAAGCGCGGTAACAAGCTCATAATAGAAAACGCCGCCGCGCTGGACGTTTGGAGCGGGGCGGCTATTGAATACCGATATGGGGATACGCTGTACGTCTTGAAGCTTCGGCGGGGAGACGCCGCCGAAAATACCGAGATCGAGCTTGTGGACGACGGGGACAAAAAAGAAATTATAGTTATCGTGCCGCCACGTTCCGTGTAGCAACATAGACATGCGCAACTGGTCTAATCTTGTAGGGGCGGCCTTTGGCCGTCCGCGACCCAATATTGTAGGGGCGAACAGTGTTCGCCCGTGCCCCCAAAGCCGAACATTCACAACAATCGCGGGAGCACACTGTGCTCCCCTACAATTAATCTGCTATATCAAAACTCAAACAGCGTCGTACTCAAATACTTCTCCCCGCGATCCGGGAAAATCATGACGATGAAGCCCTCCCCGAGCGTTTGGGCTACCTGCTGCGCCGCGAGCATCGCCGCGCCCGACGACATGCCCACGAACATGCCCTCCTCGCGCACGATCCTGCGCGCTGCCGCAAAGGCCTCCTCAGTTTCGATCATGATGCTGACGTCGACCTCGCCCGGGTCGTAGATGTCCGGCACGATGGCCTCCTCCATGTTCTTGAGGCCCTGTATATAGTGCCCCTTAACGGGCTGCGCCTCTACGACCTTGATAGCGGGATTCTGAGCCTTTAGGCCCATGCCCACGCCCATGAGCGTGCCGGACGTGCCGAGCGACGATACGAAGTGCGTGACCTTGCCCTCGCTCTGCTCCCAAATCTCCCTGGCCGTGGCCTCGTAGTGCGCTATTTTATTATATTCGTTGGAAAATTGATTCGTATGGAAGTATTTATCCGGCTCGCTTTTAATCATCTCGCGGGTATGGCGGATCGCGCCGTCGGTGCCCAAATCCGCGGGGGTCAGTACGACGTGCGCGCCGAACGCCTCGATCATGCGGCGGCGCTCGATGGAGACGGCCTCGCTCATGACGATCGTCACGCCGTAGCCCTTAACCGCGCCGATCATCGCCAGGCCGATGCCCGTATTGCCACTGGTAGCCTCGATGATGTGCATGCCGTTTTTGAGCGTCCCCTCCCGTTCGGCCTGCTCGATCATCTTCAGCGCGATCCGGTCCTTTATGCTGCCGGTCGGATTGCTGCCCTCGAATTTTGCGTACATTTCGACGTTCGGATTCGGATTCATCCTGTTTATGCGTATCAGGGGCGTTCCCCCGATCGCGTCCAAAATGGAATTGCGCATAAAACCTCCGTGGCCCCGCGTAAGCGCAAGGCTACACCATATTAACCGAAACGCTCTTATTTTTCAACCTATGCGCGCTTTTCGAAAGGGTTCCCGCGCTCGCGGGCATGCTCCGCCAAAAGAGCTGCGGCGCTTACCGCAAAAAAGGAGACGGCAGCTTCGTCAAAAAAGGTTCCGCCGCCCAGAACGGGCGAGATATGGCTGAAGCTCGAAAGCTCGAGCGCGGCGTTTATAAAATGCGCGATAACGGGCGCGAGCAGCGCGCCGGAAAGCCGTGTTTTTAAGTTCCGCCCCGCGATGAACGCGCCGGACGCGGCAAGCAGCCCCGGCAATAAGCCTGGCTCGAAGGAAAGCGGAGGCAGAAACAGCTTGGCGCCCTCCGCGAGGACGCCGCCGAGAGCCGCCGCGAGCAGCGCGAAGGACTTGTGCCGCTTTGACGCGCACATAAGCGCGAACGCGAGCGCGGCGCAGTACGGCAGGCTTAGCGATATCGATAGCTCCTCAGAAAGGCCTACGGGCGGCAGCAGCGCCGCGGCCAGCCCTAAAAAGATAAGAAACGCCGCAAGAGGCCAGGGCAGCCCCAAACGCTTTAGCAGCGGCTCAAGCGATGCGAACGGCAGCATCAGCAGCGCGCAAATATAAAGCAATTCCCCGATTGGCATGCGCACCTCCCGTAATAAGAATCCCCATATAAAATAGTTCCATTGGCGGGGATGAGTAAAAGCGCTATATTATCGCCCTGTAAGCTTGTCCTTCCGGGCGGGAAATCATGCGAAGCGGGGCGAACAACAGCCTGTCAAGATTTGATTGGAAAAACTGGTTAAAATCGCTTGTCAAGCAAGAAACAGCGTGATATAGTTATATATGCCGAGCCGTTATATCCGAGCAGTACCCCATGAGGGTTCGCTATAATATTTTCCGTATTTCGGGAGGATGGGACATGAAAAAGAAATATTTCATTTCGATTGCCGTGGTCGTCGCGGTGTTGTTGTGCGCGGTCGCGTTTGCAGAGCTAAACTTGCAGCCGATACTGCCCGTTGCTGAGTCCGCTGACGCCGCGCCCGCAGAAAACGCGCTCGGTATAGCGCCGATACTGCCCGCCGCGCAAGCCGCGCCCGCCGCCGAAAGCGCGTTTGGATTTACGCCGATTCTGCCCGCCGCCGAGGCCGCGCCCGCCGCGGAGAGCGCGCTGGGTCTAAAGCCGATTCTGCCTCCCGCGGAAGCCGCGCCAGCCGCCGAGAGCGCGTTCGGATTTACGCCGATCCTGCCTCCTGCGGAAGCCGTGCCCGCCGCCGAGAGCACGCTGGGCTTACAGCCGATTCTGCCCGCCGCCGAAGCCGCGGCGCCCGCAGCGGAGGGCGAGCCCTTCCTTAAGCCGATTTTCTAGCGTATCGCAGAAAAGCTTTGGAACCGGCCGGGCGGTTTTATCGCTCTGGCCGGTTTTTGACGTATAAATACGCAAAGCGCAATGTTTTCGGTATATGACGTAATAAACCCAACTGTTGATTTTAGAAAGGAGCGGTGCTTTTGGAACCTTCATTCGACCATTTTCTGATGAGCATCACGTGGCCGGTGATCGTATGCATGGCGATGGGTATAGGGCTGCTCGTCGTTGAAATGTTTACGCCTGGGTTCGGCGTGCCCGGCGTACTGGGCATAATCTTCCTGATTGCCGCCGTCATGTTCATGAGCGGCTCGTTCATCTATTCGCTCTGGCTGGCGCTGGTCATTCTGCTAATCGTGGGGGTCTTTATCGTCGTCTTCTTCACGAGCGCGCAAAGGGGGCGCATCTCGCGCTCGCGGATCGTGCTCAACGACGAGCTGACGACGTTGGACGGCTACGTGTCCTCTGAGGCGAAGCCCGGCCTCATCGGCAAGCGCGGCAGAGCGCTTACGTATCTGCGCCCGGCGGGCTCCGCCGAAATCGAAGGCAAGCGTCTGGACGTCGTCGCCGACGGCGAGTTCATACCCGAGGGGACGGAAATAATCGTCGAGAGCGTGGAGAGCATCCGCGTCGTCGTCAAGCGCGCCCCCGCGCAACACGATTCAAATAATGTTGAATAGAGAAAAATTACTATTATACAAAGGAGAAAATCATGCTCGAAGAAATCATCATCCCTATTGCAATTATAATCGGCGCAATCCTTTTTCTCGCGATCTTTTTCAGCTTCGTGCCGATTCGCCTGTGGATCAGCGCATTGGCGAGCGGCGTGCGCGTGGGCGTATTTACGCTCGTGGGCATGCGCATCCGCAAGGTTACGCCCTCGCGCATCGTCAATCCGATGATCAAGGCGACGAAGGCGGGCATCAACCTCTCGATCAACAAGCTTGAGGCGCATTTCCTGGCCGGCGGCAACGTCGACAGGGTCGTAAACGCGCTTATCGCCGCGCAGCGCGCGGGCATACCGCTCGACTTCGAAAAATCCTGCGCGATTGACCTCGCCGGGCGCGACGTGTTGAACGCCGTACAGATGAGCGTAAACCCGAAGGTAATCGAAACGCCCATCGTCGCGGCTATCGCGAAGGACGGCATCGAGCTGCGCGCGAAGGCGCGGGTCACGGTGCGCGCCAATATCGACAGGCTCGTCGGCGGCGCTGGCGAAGAGACGGTCATCGCCCGCGTAGGCGAGGGTATCGTTACTACCGTCGGTTCGGCGAGCACGCATAAGGAGGTACTGGAGAACCCGGATCTTATCTCCCGCACGGTGCTCGGCAAGGGGCTAGACGCCGGTACGGCGTTCGAGATACTCTCCATCGACATAGCGGACGTGGACGTCGGCCGCAATATAGGTGCGCAGCTTCAAATCGACCAGGCCGAAGCGGACAAGCGCATCGCGCAGGCGAAGGCCGAGGAGCGCAGGGCGATGGCCGTCGCGCAGGAGCAGGAAAACGCCGCCGAGGTACAGGGCATGCGCGCGCGCGTCATCGAGGCGGAGGCGCAGGTGCCCCTCGCGATCGCCGAGGCGTTCAAGTCCGGGAAGCTGGGCGTCATGGACTACTACAACATGCAGAACGTTCTCTCCGATACGCGCATGCGCGATTCGATCGCGGGGACGGGCGCGCCGGATAGTAAATAGAAATTCGTAAATAGAAATTAGTAAATAGAAATTAGAAAAAAGAAAATAGTAGGGAACGACAGGGGGTTTCCCGTTGGAATTTATCATATTGATGTTCGTGATCTTCGGGATCGTTTCGTCGATCTCGAAGACGAGAACCGAGGCGCGCAAGAAGCAGGATCAGCAAAATCAGCAGCGAATGCGAGACGCGTACCCGCCGGGCCCCGCGCTTAGGCGCAGCCCGCCGCAAACGCCGTACGAGCCTGAAAACGCGCCGCAGCAGGTTAACTACGAGCCGCCGAGGCCAATTATGCCGTTCGGCGTTCCGCCTGCGCCGTATCACGTCGCGCCGCCGCCGGAGCAATTCGAGCCGGTACAAGCGCAATATGAGCCGCCTCCCGAGCAATTCGAAGCTCAGCCCGCGCCGTCTGAAACGCTGTTTGACCAGCTTTTCAGCATAGCGGAGGGCGCTATGGCCAAGCTCGGCGTAGAAACCGGCGCGAGGGACAAGGCGGCGGAAGGCCCGGGAGACATGGCGCATCCCGCCGTTTCGCTGCAGCAAGCGCCCGCGCATCGCCTCGAGGCCGCGCCGACGGTTACGGACAAGCTCATGCGCAAAGCGCCGGGCGAAGCCGTAGCGGAGCAAGCGCCGCCTAATGTACGGCGCGCGGGAGGCTTTGCGCTCGGAGCAAGCCGCAGGGATATTATAAACGGTGTAATTTGGAGCGAAATATTGGCGAGGCCGGGTGAAAGGCCGAGAAGACGGGCGTTTTAAGCCTATATAATCCTGTAGGGGCGAACACTGTTCGCGCGTGACCCCAAAATCACCCTATCTCTCCGCCATCGTGCGCGCTTCCAGCTTTCCGTTTACGACAGAAATGAATACGGCTCCGTCGAGGTCGGTGCGCAATATGGCCGCACCGGCCTTTTCAAGCCGCGCGAGCACGTCGGGGCTAGGATGGCCGTAGCCGTTGTTGCCGACGGAGATGAGCGCCAGGCGCGGATTGAGGCGGTTGACGAAGGTGGCCGTCGTGGAATGCTCGCTGCCGTGATGGGCTACCTTTAGCGCCGTTATTTCGCCGATTTGGTAGAGCGATGGCTCCGAAGCGCCGTCGAGGTCGCCCGTAAAGAGCACGGACGCCCCATCCGACTCGAGCAGCGTGACTATGGAGGATTCGTTCGTCGTCGCGGCGTCCTGCGCGCGTACGACCGTAAGCTTCGCGCCGCCGAGCTCGAGCGCGCTGCCCGCTTCGGGCACGACGGACGGCGTTCCCGAGCGCTCCAGGGCTTCGAACACGGGCGAGCCCTCTGTATCGCCGAGGCTGCCGATAAATAGCCCCGTATCCATGGAGCGCAGGACGGAGGACAGGCCGCCCATGTGGTCGTCGTCGGCGTGCGTCATGAGCGCGGCGTCCAGGCGCATCACGCCCATCGAGCGCAGCGCGGGCAGCACGACGGCCTCGCCGTAGTCGAGCCGCCGGGCGCTCCCGGCGTCTATGAGCACGGCTTTGCCGCCGGAGCGGATGAGGAAGCTATCGCCCTGGCCGACGTCCAGCATGACGACCTGCGTGCCGGGCGGCGGGATGAGCCGGTAGCCCACGCCGAGCGCGAGCGCCGCGAAGACGCACAGCGCCGAGGCGCGAGCGAGCTGGGGCCGCTTCGCCAGCGCGCGCACGCTAAGCGCCGCGAAAAGGAATACGGCCGCCGCGATTAGCGGCAGCGGCGGCAGGTAGATAACGCCGCCCTCGAACGAAAGAAGATTCGCGAGAAAGCGCGTCAGCTCGAGCGTAAAGCCGAAAAACGGCGCGAGCGGCGCAACCATGCCCGGAGCGAGCGCCCCTAGCGCCGCGAAGGGCAGCCCGAAGACGACCAGCAGCCCCGCGAGCGGAACGATGGCGAGGTTCGTCAGCACGCCGACCAGCACGACGCTCTGGTAGCACGCCAGCATCGCGGGAAGCGTGCCGGCCGTCGCCGCTAGCGAGACGGATAGCGCCGAAGCGAGCCATTTTACGGGCTTGCTGTCTATAAAGCGCTTAGGCGAGAGGCGTAAAAGACTTTTTTCAAACGGCTTTTGCAGCGCGAATATGCCTATAACGGCGCTGAACGAGAGATGAAAGCCCGCCGTGAAAAGCTGATACGGGTTTACGGCGAGGATTACGAGCGCCGCCGCGCAAAGCGACGTAAGTGTGTCCTGACGGCGGCCGAATACGCGCGCGAGCACCAGC
>QMCE01003181.1_pt1 | contig 10832 bp, 9 predicted proteins | sample 1821851 | NCBI WGS metagenome assembly QMCE01 (sample SAMN09453174, study PRJNA476694) | Termite gut metagenome, whole genome shotgun sequencing project. | isolation source: worker | host: Odontotermes sp. | place: South Africa:Pretoria | collected 2016-01-28
GAGACTTCCAGCCATATTTCTCCTCGCGGCCCTGCTGGCCGCCGCGCACCCCGCGCGGGCGGGCACGATCCCCCAGGTCGAACTCCAGGCGCTCGACAGGGCCATACGCCGCGAGCTCGCGGAGGACAAACTCGGTTCGCAGACGCTGGGCGATCTCCAGCGGCTCAGGCACCGCCTCGAACAGACGGCGCCCGCGTCCAGGGATCAGGCCCTCGCCGAACTCGAACCCCTCGGCCCGGCCGCGTCGGCCGGCGTCCTCGCCCGCCTTGAGCGGGAGGCCGAATCAGGAGACCGTTCAGCGCTCAGGAATCTCGCCCTCCACCATCTTTCCCAGAACAATCCCGAAGCGGCTCTCCGATCCTGGCGGCGCATGGGCGAGGCCAATCCCAACGATCTCGCCTACCAGATACTGTCCAGCTATCTGGAGCTGGCCCTGGGCGAGCACAACGCGGCCCGCCTCCATCTGGACACGGCCCGGCGGCTTATCGACTCCCGATCCGGCCTCGGGCTTTCGACGCCGATCTTCTGCGAAAACATCGCGGGCTACCGACTCTACGTCCCCCTCGGGAAAAAGGAAATCCTCCCCGGCGACAACACCCTCCTCTATGTCGAAATAGAGGGGGCGGATTTCCATCCCCTTCCCGGAGGCGATTCCGAATGCCGCCTCATGTTCGGGATGAAGCTCAAAAACGATCACGGCACGACCCTGTGGGCCGAGTCCGACTACGGCGAATACGCCCCCCTCTTCGCCGGGCCTGTCCGGGACCTGCACACCGCGCTCTCGTGGCGCGTGCCGAATGATCTGCAGCCCGGCGTCTACACGCTCGCGGTCGATGTCGAGGAGCGGCCGAGCCTCAGGCGCGGAGAAGCGGCGATGGAGTTCACCGTCGCCAAACGCCCGACCAATCCGGAGCCGAAGCTGGACGCCGGCATGCGCGGCGAAGTGAACAAAGCGCTTCAGGACGCGGCAAAGCAGTTCCCCGGCGCGACGCCCCTGTTCCAGCCCCAGAGCCCGGAGGAATCCACGCGCTCCGAAAAGATGTTCGATCTGCTCAAGAACAGCATACGCCTTCAGGGCGGAATGGAGAGCCGGTAAATGCATATCATGCCCGCAGTGGACATCAGGAACGGCAAGGCGGTTCGCCTGCTCCGGGGAGAGAAGGACAGGGAGACGGTCTATTCCGACTCCCCAGCGGACATGGCCCGCCGCTGGGCGGACGAGGGCGCGACGTATCTGCATGTCGTCGATCTGGACGGCGCGTTCGACGGAGAGAGTGAAAACGAGCCCCATATCCGGGACATCGTCCGCGCGGTGAACATCCCTGTCGAGGCGGGGGGAGGCGTGCGCACGCTGGACAAAGCCCGGAGGCTTGTCGACATGGGCGTCGAGCGCGTCATCACGGGGACGAAAGCGCTTGAATCGCGTTCGTTCGTGGACGAGCTTCTCGCAGCCCTTCCCGGCAGGGTGAACATCGGCGTCGACGCCAGGGACGGCCTTGTGGCGATAAAAGGCTGGACAGAAACAAGCGGGGTGCGGGCGGAGGACTTCCTCGCCGGATTTTCCGGAAGCGGCGTGGCCGCGATCATCTACACAGACATTTCCCGCGACGGCGCATTGGCCGGGGTGAACGCGCAGGCCATGCGGACAGCCTGCGCCGCGACAGACGTCCCCATCATCGCCAGCGGCGGCGTGACGTCGGCGCAGGACATCCGCGCGCTCCGCGATCTGCCCCTGTTCGGCGTCATCACCGGAAAAGCCCTCTACGAAGGCAGGCTGACGCTGCGGGAGGCGATGGCCGCGCTTGACGACAAGCTTGACGAAACGATTGGAGAAAACAATGCCGGCGCATGAAGCCCGCACCCCGGAAAACATCGTCGCCACCTTCGCCGCGGACGTCTTCAACACCGCAGCCCGCAGGCGGTACCTGTCCTCCCACGCCTTCGAGGCTCTCGAAGACACCATCAACAACGGCAAGCCCCTCAATCCCGGCATGGCCTCCGAAGTCGCCAACGGCATGAAGACCTGGGCGATGGAAAAGGGCGCGACCCATTTCACCCACTGGTTCCAGCCCCTCACCAGGGCGACGGCGGAAAAGCACGATTCCTTCCTCACCCCCGATTCGGGAGGCGGCGTCATCGCCCGGTTCTCGGGCAGGGAGCTCATCCAGGGCGAGCCGGACGCGTCCTCCCTCCCGTCCGGCGGCCTCCGCGCGACGTTCGAGGCGCGGGGCTACACTGCGTGGGACCCGACCTCGCCCGCGTTCGTCATGAACGCCCATACGGACCTGGCGGTTCTCTGCATCCCCTGCGTGTTCTGCGGCTACCACGGCGAGGCGCTTGACGAGAAAACCCCGCTTCTCCGTTCGCAGGCGGCATTGGCCAAGCAGATAGAGCGTGTGGGCAGGCTTTTCGAAATCACCCCCGAATGCGCCCCCTACGCGACACTCGGCGCCGAGCAGGAATATTTCCTCATCGACGAGAAATTCCATTGCGAGCGCCCCGACATCGTCATGTGCGGCAGGAGCCTGTTCGGCAACCGCCCCGCCCGCCACCAGCAGATGGAGGATCACTATTTCGGGCGCATCAAGCCGCGCATCCTCGCGTTCATGGCCGAGGTCGATCGCCGCCTGTGGCGCCTGGGGGTTCCGGCCAAGACCCGGCACAACGAAACCAGCCCCTGCCAGTTCGAGCTCGCGTCGGTCTTCGAGGAGCAGAACCTCTCTGTCGATCACAACATGCTCGCCATGCACGTCCTGCAGGACACGGCGGTCGAATTCGGCTTTGCCTGCCTCCTGCACGAAAAGCCCTTCGCAGGCGTCAACGGCTCGGGCAAGCACAACAACTGGTCCATCACGGGCACAGACGGCAAGAACTGGTTCACGCCGGGGAAAACCCCGTCGGACAACGCCAAATTCCTCTTCATGCTCACGGCCGTCATCAAGGCGGTGGACACCCACGCGCCCCTGATCCGTTCGACAGTCGCCACTGCGGGCAACGATCACAGGCTGGGCGCGAACGAAGCGCCTCCGGCGATCATCTCCATATATCTGGGGGAGCAGCTCGACGACATCATCAACCAGATAGACACGGGCCGCTCGATCCGGAGCGCAGCCAAAGGCGGCAGCGGCGGCGGGGCGGACGGCGTCATCGAGATCGGCGTCGACGCCCTGCCGAAGATCCCCCGCGACGTGTCAGACCGGAACCGGACCTCCCCCTTCGCCTTCACCGGGAACAAATTCGAATTCCGCGCCGTCGGCTCGTCCCAGTGCTGCGCGGGGCCGAACACGGTCCTCAACCTGACAATGGCGGCAGCCCTCGACGAAATGTGCGGCGCGATGGAAAAACACCTTGCGGACTTCCCGCCGCACAAGGACGAGACAGGCCATTCGAAGGAATTCCACGACGCGCTGAAGATCGTCCTCAAGAACGAAATCAGGAACCACAAGCGCGTCGTCTTCTCCGGCGACGGCTATTCGCGGGAGTGGGAGGAGGAGGCGGCCCGCCGCGGCCTGCCGAATCTGCGGACGACGCCCGAGGCTCTGGAGGCGATGCTCTCGCCCGAAGCGATCGGGCTCTACGCCCGCTACGGCGTCCTGACCGGGCGCGAGGTGACGTCCAGGCACGAGGTCTTCTGCAACGCGTGGGAGCAGACGGTGGCGATGGAAGGCGGCTGCGCGCTCGATCTGGCGAGGACCTACGTCATGCCGGCGGCGCTCAGGCTGGACAAAACGCTTGCCGAATCGGCCGCGTCCGGCCAGGCGATGGGCAGAAACGTCGCGGCGCGGCAAAAAGCGTACAGGGAGGCGGCGGATCTCGTCGACAGGCTGTACGGAGCGATGGACGCGCTGGACGCGGCGCTGAGCGGGAACGATTCGGCAGGCATCGTTCGGGCGCTGGACGCGCTCCGCGCCGTCGTGGACAGGCTTGAGGCGGTGAGCCCGGAGAAGGACTGGCCGTTCCCCTGCTACGACAGGCTGTTTTTCGGTTTGAAGCACAGGGAGTAATTCATTTGTCATGGAGCCGGAAATCGGACACAATACGCAACACGCGTTCATTTCCATTTCAAGGAGAACTCCGTCCATGGAGCAGAGCCGGGATAGAGACGACAGTGAATACGACGCATCCGACGCGCGCGGCGAAGACGCGCCGCGGGAGCATTGCGGCCTCTTCGGCGTTTTCGGCTGCCCGAACGCCGCGCGGATTGTGTACGACGGCCTTTTCGCCCAGCAGCACAGGGGGCAGGACGGGGCGGGGATAGCCACATCGGACAACGGAAAAGTCCGTTGCGTCAAGGGCCTTGGCCTGCTCAGCCGCGCCGTGACCCACGATCACCTGGGGACGCTGAAGGGAGACATGGGAATAGGCCATGTCCGCTACCCGACGACGGGCGGCGGCAGCAGGATACAGAATGTCCAGCCCCTTATCGGCGACTGCGTCGACGGCCGCTGGGCTGTGGCGCACAACGGCTGCATCGTGAACGCCCCGGAGCTCAGAAAGCTCCATCAGGAGGCGGGCGCGCTGTTCCAGACAGGGACGGACAGCGAGATGCTGCTGCACCTTCTCGCCTCGCCCGACTACCGGACGGATCCGCGCCGGGTCGTCCGCGCGTGCGAGACGCTCAAGGGCGCGTATTCGTTCCTCATCATGTCGGGAGACCGCATGTACGCGGTGCGCGATCCCCACGGGTTCAAGCCGCTTGTGATGGGCCGTCTCGGCAAGGGCTGGGTGTTCGCGTCGGAGACCTGCGCGTTCACGCAGGTCGGCGCGACGTTCGAGAGGGAGGTCGAGCCCGGGGAGCTGGTCGCCGTGGACGCGAGCGGCGTGTCCTGCACGCGCCTCGACCGGGAGGGGGCGGGGCTGTCCCACTGCGTTTTCGAGGCTGTGTATTTCGCCCGTCCGGACAGCCGGGTTTTCGGCCACAACATCCACGAGACCCGCGTCGCGTACGGTGAGAGCCTGGCGGACGAGCATCCGGTCGAGGCCGACATCGTCATCGCCGTTCCGGACAGCGGGAATTCCGCCGCCCTGGGCTATGCCCGCAGGAGCGGCATTCCGTACGAGATGGGATTCATCCGGAACCACTACATCGGCAGGACGTTCATCCTGCCGGGCACGCGGGATCGCGCGAACGAGGTGGACAAGAAGCTGGCCGCGATGCCGGAGACGGTGCAGGGCAAGCGCGTCGTGGTGGTGGATGACTCGATTGTGCGCGGCAACACGATGCAGCGGCGCGTCAGGGCGCTCCGGGAGGCCGGGGCGAAGGAGGTGCATCTGCGCATCGCCTGCCCGCCTGTTTTGCACCCCTGCTATTACGGCGTGGATTTCCCGACGAAGGAAGAGCTTATCGCGGTGGACAGATCGATCGAGGATGTTCGGCAGTACATGGGCGCGGACAGCCTCGGCTACCTTTCGACAGCCGGTCTTCTCGCCCCGTTCGGGACCAAGCGGCGCGACTACTGCATAGCCTGTTTCGACGGCACATATCCGATGGAGACAGGCGAAGTGCAGAAGGACATCGAGGAAATCGAAGCGGATCAGCAGCTCGCCTGAGAACTGCGGGGAAACGCACTGTCCGCGTGTTTGAACACACGGACAGCGCGCTTCCCCGCAATCCGCTATGCTTTCGCCAGCGCTTTCTTCTGCGCGGCGCACAGTTTTTTGATGCCGGCGGCGGCGAGATCGATCATTTTGCTCATTGCGGCGCGGCTGAAGGGCTTGCCCTCGGCAGAACCCTGAATCTCGACAAACTCGCCCTTTGCGTTCATCACCACGTTCATGTCGACCTCGGCGCGGTGATCCAGATCGTAATCCAGATCGAGACAGAATTCGCCGTCGACAATCCCCACGCTCACGGCGGCGACAGGGCTCCGGAGCGGATTCGCCGTCACGGCGCCGGACGCGCGGAGCGCTTGCACCGCCAGAGCCAGAGCCACCATGCCCCCCGTGATGGACGCAGTGCGCGTGCCGCCGTCCGCCTGGAGCACGTCGCAGTCGACGGTGATCATCTGTTCGCCCAGTTTGTCCAAATCCACCGCGGCCCGGAGCGACCGCCCCACGAGGCGGCTGATTTCGAGAGACCGGGACGGGGTCTTGTCCCGTTCGCGGCGCATGCGGGAGGAGGTCGACCGGGGGAGCATGCCGTATTCTGCCGTCACCCATCCCCTGCCCCTGCCCTTGAGCCAGTCGGGAACGCGGCGCTCAATCGAGGCCAGGCACAGCACTTTCGTATTGCCCATCGAAATGAGGGCCGATCCTTCGGCGTGGATATTGACTCCGGTCTCGATGGAGACGGGGCGGAGCGATGCTGCGCGGGATGACGCCATGGTGTTTCCTTTTCATGTCAAACTGCCGAGGCGCCTGCACAATTCCTTTTCGTAGCGCCGCGCCTTGTCGAAATCCGGATAGGTGCTTTCCATCAATTTGAACAGGCTGCCGTGGATGTCCCGCCTGCCGTCGGCGCGGGAGCCGATGCCGAGAACTTCGTGGAGCATTTCATGGAAAAGAATGTATTCGACGAAATAGGCCGGGACGTCCGGGCTGTCCAGCTTGCGGTTCATGATGATCATGTTGCGTCCGGGATCGTAGCAGGCGAAGCGGATGCTCCGGCGCGAACGCCTGGTCGAACGCCTGCCCCACACCACCCGCGCGGCTGATCTGCCGCCCAGATACGTCGCGTTCAGGGAACAGGCATAGGCGCCGATGTCGTGGTGCGCCGATTCGATCCGTTCCGGTTCGGGCTCACGCCGGGGACGGGGCGAATCGGGGGCGTTCCGGAAATGGTCGTCGATGAAGCGCCGGAGGGCTGTCCGCCCTGTTTTCCGCCCCGCGATAAGCGCGGCGATGTCGTCGAGAACCTCGGGGCCGGAGTCGAGGAAAATCCGCTGGAGCCGCACCTCGACAGCGCCTTTTTCGCGGCGGCGGGCCGAGACCATGCGGCGGCGGTTGTCGGTGAGGAACACCTGCACCCGCAGACCGGAGCGGCGCGTCAGTTCGTCCTGTAGGCCCGGAGCGTCGTAGCTCACGTCGCGCCTTCCGGGTTCAGGGCCTTCACCCGTTCCGCAGCCATTTCCCGGAGCAGGTATTTCTGCACCTTGCCGCTGGCGGTGAGGGGGTATTCGTCCACGATCCAGACGTATTGCGGAACCTTGTACGGGGCGATTTTCGCGCGGGCGTAGTCCTGCACGTCCTCGGGCGCGATCCGGCTGTCCGGCTGCGCGATAATGAAGGCTGCGACCGATTCGCCGAATTTCGGATCCGGCGTTCCCACGACCTGAACGTCCCTGACGCCGGGCATTTTGTAGAGAAATTCCTCCAGTTCGCGGGGGTAGACGTTTTCGCCGCCCCGGATGATCATGTCCTTGAGCCGTCCTGTCACGCGGTAGTAGCCGTCCTTGTCCACCGTGCCCAGATCGCCTGAATGGAGAAAGCCGTCGGCGTCGATCGCCTTTGCGGTTTCCTCCGGCATTTTGTAATAGCCCTTCATCACGTTGTAGCCCCGGCAGCAGATTTCGCCCGGTTCGTCCAGGCCCACTTCGTTCCCTGTGTCGGGATTGACCAGTTTGACGTCGCAATGGGGCATTTTCGCGCCGATGGTGGAGGTCTTGCGCTCTATCGTGTCGTCGACCGACGTCATCGTGATCGCGGGGCTGCATTCGGTGAGGCCGTAGGTGATGGTGATTTCCTTCATGTTCATCAAGTCCATGCACTTCTCCATCCATTCGACAGGGCATGGCGAACCCGCCATGATGCCTGTGCGGAGGCTCTTCAGGTTGAATTTGCCGAAGAGCGGATGGGTCATTTCGGCGATGAACATGGTGGGCACGCCGTAGAGGGCTGTGGCTTTTTCCTTCTCGACCGCGGCAAGGGCTTCGAGGGGATCGAACTGTTCGAGAATGACCGCCGTCGCCCCGTGGGTGAAGACGGCCATGACGCCCAGCACGATGCCGAAGCAGTGGAACAGCGGCACGGGGAGGCAGACCCTGTCCCCGGCGGTCAGCTTTTGTCTTTCGCCGATGTAGTAGCCGTTGTTCATGATGTTCCGGTGGGTGAGCATGACGCCTTTCGGAAAGCCGGTCGTTCCGGACGTGTACTGCATGTTCACCATGTCGCGGTTGGAGATCAGCTTCATGTTGGCGCGGAGTTTGTCGTCCGGCATGTGTGAGCCGAGGGAGATGAGTTCGTTTGTCGAGTACATGCCCCGGTGTTTTTCCGGCCCCATGTAGATGATGGATTTGAGGACGGGGAAAGCGGGCGCGTTCACCACGCGGGTGAAGCTGGAGGTGTCGCGGATTTCCGGCGCGATTTCATAGAGGATGTCCAGATACGAATAATTGCCGCCCTTGTAGCCGTCGACGAGGGCGAGGGCTTTCATGTCGGACTGTCGGACGACGTATTCGAGTTCGTGGCTTTTGTAATAGGTGTTGATGGTGACGGGGACGGCGCCCAGCTTGGCGGCTGCGAAGAAGTAGGTCAGCCAGTCGGGAACGTTTCTGGCCCAGATGCCCAGGTGATCGCCCCGGTCGATGCCGATGGCGAGGAGGCCTTTGGCGAGGTTGTCGACGCGTTGGTTGAATTCGCGGTAGGTGAAGCGGAGATCGCGGTCGGCGTAGACGATGAAATCGCGATCGGGGTCGTTGTGCGCCCGTTCTTCGAGAAAATCGCCCATGGTCATTTCGGTGAAAATTGCGTCTTCGGTCATGCGTGCGTCCTGTGGCTGTCGTTGCTGTTGTCGGAACACAGATCAAAACCGTATAGTACAGGTCTTGCGCCTGTTTTTGCAAGCGGGAAAGCGTTTGCCCGGAATTCGGGGACACGAGCCTCATTATGCAAACCGCCGCATAGAGCGATTTAATCAGTCATTTAGAATCGCGCGTACTCTGCGTTGCTTCTCCCTTTCGGCACATTTTCTGCGAAAATGAGCCTGCCGGTCGGCGCGCCTTGATTACGCACGATTCTAAACGACTGATTAAACCGCTGTAATGAGGTCATGTCCCCGAAATCCTTGCGTTCTTACTTCTTGCAACGAAAAGGTTTGTCCTTGTTTCAGCGCCGTTCCATGCTGCCGCCGAATTCTCCGCGGCTGAAACGACAGGTTGACAGTGATATTGCCTGACGCTATCATTACAGCATGAATGCAAAACACAGGAAAACTCTGGCCGCTCTTTTCGCTTCGCCCGTGTCACGAAATATCGCCTTCCGGGATTTGTCCGCCCTGCTGAACGCGCTGGGCTTCACCGTCAGGCAGAGGGAAGGTTCCCGTGTGGATTTCATATTCAGACAGGAAACCCTGCATTTGCATGAACCGCACCCAGGCAAGGAAATCAAGCCGTATCAGGTGCAGGCGGTGCGGGCATTTCTTTTGAGCATTGGAGTCAAGCCATGAGCGACAATTCGATGGAATACAAGGGCTATGTCGGGACAGTGGAATACAGCGCAGAAGACGGCTGCTTCATCGGCCGCATCCATGGCATACGGGACAGCGTCACATTCGAGGGAGAAAGCGTCTCCGGATTGCGCACCGATTTCGAGAACGCGGTTGACAGCTACCTGGCGACCTGCGCGGAAATCGGCAAATCCCCTCAAACCCAGCGATCCGGGAAAATGCTGCTGCGCCTTCCCGTCGATCTTCACTGTCAACTGACTGTTCAGGCCGAATCATCCGGAGCCAGCGTCAACGCCCTTGTTGTCGAAGCGATCGAAACGCTCTGCAAAAACAAAAGGCGCGCCCCCCGCCCCAGCCTTGTTGATGCCGCCAAAAAGCCCGGAGGACGGCGCGCGGCACGGACGACTGTCAAGGCGGGCACGTGACGCCTGCGGCCGTATTGCCGACAGCAACAAGAGGGCTGCGCCGCATATACTTCCCCCGCCTCTTCGCGCATTCCTCCCGCACAATCGCCCGCACGCGGGACAGCGTCTCCGGGGCCGGATTGGGGGCATGGGTCGCGGCGGTCTCCTCGTACATGCCGGATTGGGGGCATGGGTCGCGGCGGTCTCCTCGTACATGCGTTTTTTCGACGCTTTTTTGCTTCCCGCCGCATAGCTGTAGAGCATATAGGCGTTGTCGATGACCTCAGTGTCGATGAAACCGGGCAAATCCTGCTTCGGCCGCCAGAACATCAGCTTCGTCACAACGTGATAGAGGAAAAACACCTTCCGCAATTTCACCCTGCCCCAGAAACGGGGGCGTTTGGGGACAAAGCCGTTGTTCAGGTCTTCGACCAGAACCTGAATCACCTCCTCGTTCAACGCCTCTTCCCGCATGTCGAACTCAGGCCGCTCCCAAAACCCGGCAGCCTCGAAACGCGGATTCGCCAACGCCCCGCCCGGACTCCGTATCTCGTACACATCCGCCTTGAACAACGCATTGGCGGCAGAGAGCAACGGATCGTCCGCCGCCTTGCGGGCCAGATGAAACGGATCAGGCAGCCCGCAGTCGCGGTACACCGCGCTGGTCAATTCCAGGCAGAACAGCGCGCTGTGCTCGTCGTGATCCAGATGGTAATCAGGAGGGATGCGGCGGGCTTCGTTCTTCCTCAGCCAATGCCGGGCTGTCGCGGAAAGGGCTTCCGCGCCGGTCAGGCCGGGCGCGCCGACATAGTCCGGAACGCGCGCCCCGCCCAAATCGCCCGCGTACCGAACCAGGGCAAGGCGATAGTATCGGGTGAAAAACTCCTCCGGCGCGCAGGTCTCCATGCCGGTGGGTCGGTAGTTCAGCATCATCAGGCGGCCGTCGTCGGCGCGGTAGACCATGGCGCCGTGCGAATACTTCCCGCCTTCGAGGGATTGATTGGCAAACATCGCGCCGACAAGCCCGTAGCTCCGCGCGAGAACGA
>QMCE01002182.1_pt1 | contig 10831 bp, 4 predicted proteins | sample 1821851 | NCBI WGS metagenome assembly QMCE01 (sample SAMN09453174, study PRJNA476694) | Termite gut metagenome, whole genome shotgun sequencing project. | isolation source: worker | host: Odontotermes sp. | place: South Africa:Pretoria | collected 2016-01-28
AAAGACGTAAAAGAATTAGCCGACATTTTAAAAGAAGAATATGGTATTGAACCAGCAGCAGCAGCGGTAGCAGTAGCAGCTGCCCCAGCAGCAGGTGGAGCGGCAGCAGCTGCAGAACAAACTGAGTTCGACGTAATTATGAAATCAGCAGGTGCAGCTAAATTGCAAGTTGTGAAAGTTGTAAAAGACTTAACTGGTCTTGGGTTGAAAGAAGCGAAAGAAATCGTTGACGGTTGTCCAAAAGCAGTGAAAGAAAAAGTTTCAAAAGAAGAAGCAGAAAGCATTAAAAAACAATTAGAAGAAGCTGGAGCAGAAGTTGAACTTAAATAAGAAATATTCTTATATCTAACCTAAGGTTTAAGTCATTCGTGACTTAAACCTTTTCGTATTTTCCAAAAATTAAGTTCAATTTTATACTCTTTATACAATGGAAATCAAAGAAAGAATCAGCTTCGCTACCATAAAAAATAAATTAGATTATCCTGATTTCTTAGAAATTCAGTTGAAATCTTTTAACGAGTTCTTCAAAATAGATTCAACTCCTGAAGAACGAAAAAGTGAGGGATTAAGTTCAGTTTTTAACGAAAACTTCCCGATTGCCGATACTCGCAATAACTTCAAATTGGAGTTTTTGGATTATCAATTGGACCCACCACGTTATACCATTGAAGAATGTTTAAATAGAGGTTTAACATTTAGTGTTCCTCTTAAAGCTAAGTTAAAATTATCTTGTTCCGACCCTGAGCACGAGGATTTCGATACCGTAGTGCAAGATGTGTATCTTGGAACAATCCCATTTATGACTCCTCGAGGGACTTTTGTTATAAATGGAGCTGAGCGTGTAATTGTGTCGCAATTACATCGTTCGCCGGGTGTTTTCTTCGGACAAAGTATGCACGCCAACGGCACAAAATTATATTCGGCACGTATTATCCCTTTCAAAGGTTCGTGGATAGAATTTGCTACCGATATAAATAATGTGATGTATGCGTATATCGATCGTAAGAAAAAACTTCCGGTAACAACCCTTTTTCGTGCTATTGGTTGCGAAACCGATAAAGATATTCTCGAAATTTTCGACCTTGCTGAAGATGTGAAAGTTTCAAAAGCTGCTTTGAAAAAAGTGGTGGGACGTAAACTTGCGGCTCGTGTTCTTAAATCGTGGATTGAGGATTTCGTGGACGAAGATACTGGAGAAATTGTTTCTATTGAAAGAAATGAAATTATAATCGAACGTGAAGTTATTATAGAAAATGACCATATTGATATGATTGTTGATTCAGGTCAAAAATCAGTATTGATTCACAAAGAAGACCAAAATACTTCCGATTATGACATAATATATAATACGCTTCAAAAAGACCCGTGTAACTCGGAAAAAGAAGCTGTGTATCACATTTATCGTCAGTTGCGCAACGCTGAGCCACCAGATGAAATGACGGCTCGCGATGTGATTGACAAACTTTTCTTCTCGGACAAACGTTACGATTTAGGCGAAGTTGGTCGTTACCGTATTAACACCAAATTATATGCAAACGAGGAAGAAAAAGATGAAAGTCGAGTTTTAACCAAACGCGATATTATTAGTATTGTAAAATACTTAATTCAATTAATTAATTCAAAAGCTGATGTGGACGATATTGACCACCTTAGCAACCGTCGTGTGCGCACCGTGGGAGAACAATTGCACAACCAATTTGGCGTGGGATTGGCTCGTATGTCGCGTACTATTCGCGAGCGTATGAATATACGTGACAATGAGGTGTTTACACCAATTGATTTGATTAATTCAAAAACACTTTCATCGGTAATTAATTCGTTCTTTGGAACTAATCAATTGTCGCAATTTATGGATCAAACCAATCCATTGGGCGAAATGACGCATAAACGTCGTTTGTCGGCTCTCGGTCCGGGTGGTCTTTCGCGCGAGCGTGCCGGTTTCGAGGTGCGCGACGTTCACTATACACACTACGGTCGTCTGTGTCCGATTGAAACTCCTGAAGGTCCAAATATTGGTCTGATTTCATCACTTTGCGTGTACGCAAAAATCAATGAATTAGGATTTATTGAAACACCATATCGCAAGGTAAACAACGGCGTGGTGGATTTAACGCCTGAAGGTGTGATGTATTTGAGTGCCGAGGAGGAAGAAAATTTAATGATTGCGCAAGCAAATGCGGAATTAAAAGATAACGGCGAGTTTGCAACAAACAGAATTAAATCTCGTGTGGAGGCTGATTACCCTGTAGTAGGTCCTGATGAAGTTGATATGATGGACGTTGCGCCTAACCAAATTACTTCGATTGCGGCTTCACTTATTCCTTTCTTGGAGCACGATGATGCTAACCGTGCCTTGATGGGCTCGAATATGATGCGTCAGTCAGTTCCATTGCTTCGTGCCGAAGCTCCGATTGTGGGAACAGGTATTGAGCGTCAAGTAATTCACGATTCTCGTGTGCAAGTAATGGCAGAAGGAGCAGGTGTGGTAGAATATGTTGATGCTACTGAAATTCGAGTGCGTTATGACCAAACAGAAGACGATGCTTTTGTGAGTTTCGATGATAATTTAGTGTCGTACGATATTATCAAATTCCGTAAAACGAATCAAAATACGTGTATTAACTTGCGTCCGATTGTTGTAATTGGCGAACGAGTTGTAGCAGGACAATGTTTGACCGAAGGTTATTCAACACAAAACGGAGAACTTGCAATTGGGAAAAACTTGAAAGTTGCGTTTATGCCTTGGAAAGGTTATAACTTTGAAGATGCGATTGTGATTTCGGAACGTATTGTACGTGAAGATATGCTGACTTCTATTCACATTGATGAACACATTTTAGAAGTGCGTGACACAAAACGTGGACTTGAAGAATTTACTTCGGATATTCCAAATGTGAGTGAAGATGCGATTAAATATTTGGACGAAAACGGTTTAATTCGCATTGGTGCGAATATTAAGCCTGGCGATATTTTGATAGGTAAAATTACTCCAAAAGGAGAATCAGACCCATCGCCAGAGGAAAAACTCCTTCGTGCAATTTTTGGTGACAAAGCCGGTGATGTGAAAGATGCTTCATTGAAAGCTCGCCCATCACTATTTGGAACGGTGATTGATAAAAAATTATTTAATCGCACTATCAAAGACCGCAAGACTCGAGCAAACGAAAAACCGATTTTGACAAAATATGAAACGGAATTTAACGAAGCTGCTCGCAAATTACGTGAACTTTTGATTGAAAAATTATTTGTTCTTGTGAATGGTAAAACAGCACAAGGCGTGAAAGATTACGATGGTAATGTGCGTATAGCAAAAGGTGCTAAATTCACACAAAAAGCTCTTCACGAAATTGAAGATTTTACGTATATGGTTACCGATAAGTGGACAACCGACACCGCGAAAAATGTTGTAATTGCAAAATTACTTACCAACTATTGTAAGAAACACAAAGAATTGGAAGGCGATTACAAACGCAAAGTATTCGGTATAACCGTGGGCGATGAACTTCCATCGGGAATTATGCAACTTGCCAAAGTATATATTGCTCAAAAACGTAAGTTGAAAGTAGGAGATAAAATGGCGGGACGCCACGGTAATAAAGGTATTGTTTCGCGTGTGGTGCGTGATGAAGATATGCCATTCCTTGCCGATGGTACAACAGTTGATATTGTATTGAATCCTCTTGGTGTACCTTCGCGTATGAACTTGGGACAAATTTACGAAACTGTTCTTGGCTGGGCTGGACGTGAATTGGGAGAAAATTTTGCAACACCGATTTTCGATGGTGCATCGCTTGACCAAATTACCGAATATACTCGAAAAGCAGGAGTGCCTGATTTTGGTAAAACATATTTATGCGATGGCGGTACGGGCGAACAATTCGACCAACCGGCAACCGTGGGTATTATTTATATGCTAAAACTTGGTCACTTGATTGATGATAAAATGCACGCTCGTTCTATTGGGCCGTATTCGTTGATAACGCAACAACCTCTTGGTGGTAAAGCACAATTTGGTGGTCAGCGTTTTGGAGAGATGGAGGTATGGGCTATTGAAGCATTTGGAGCGGCAAATATTTTGCAAGAAATATTGACATTGAAATCCGACGACGTGTATGGTCGTGCGAAAGCCTATGAAGCGATAGTGAAAGGCGAGCCGCTACCAACGCCCGGTTTGCCGGAGTCGTTCAATGTGTTGCTACACGAATTGCGCGGCTTGTGCTTAAATATAGATTTCGAGTAAAAATTAATTTTAATTATATAAAATTCACACATTATGGCTTTCCGAAAAGAAACAAAAATAAAAACAAACTTTTCAAAAATCACTATAAGCCTTGCTTCGCCGGAAGATATTTCGGCGCGTTCAAGTGGTGAAGTTTTAAAACCCGAAACAATCAATTACAGAACCTATAAACCCGAACGTGATGGTTTGTTCTGCGAGAGAATTTTCGGTCCGGTAAAAGATTATGAATGTCATTGTGGTAAATACAAACGTATTCGCTACAAAGGGATTATTTGCGATAGATGTGGGGTAGAAGTAACCGAGAAAAAAGTGCGCCGCGAACGTAGCGGACACATTAATTTAACGGTTCCGGTTGCTCACATTTGGTATTTCCGTTCGTTACCAAATAAAATCGGTTATTTGTTGGGTTTACCAACGAAAAAACTCGATACCATTATTTACTATGAACGATATATTGTAGTGCAACCGGGTATAAAAGCTGACGATGGCATTAACGTAGGCGATTTTCTTTCAGAAGAAGAATATTTGGATATAATAGAAACATTACCACGTGAAAATGAATTATTGGATGACGAAGACCCAAATAAATTTATTGCGCAAATGGGAGCTGAAGCTCTTGAAGCTCTTTTGAAACGCATAGATTTAGACAAACTTTCATATGATTTGCGTGATAGCGCAAGCAAAGAATCGTCGCAACAACGTAAAAACGAAGCGTTGAAACGTCTTCAAGTAATTGAAGCGTTCCGTGATTCAAAAGACAAAAACAAACCGGAATGGATGATTTTGAAATGTATTCCGGTAATTCCGCCTGAATTACGCCCATTAGTGCCGCTTGACGGCGGTCGCTTTGCAACATCGGATTTGAACGATTTGTATCGTCGGGTAATTATTCGTAACAATCGTTTGAAACGATTGATAGAAATAAAAGCTCCTGAAGTAATTTTGCGTAATGAAAAACGTATGTTACAGGAGGCGGTTGATTCATTATTCGATAATTCACGTAAAGCAAATGCGGTAAAAACCGATGCTAACCGTGCGCTTAAATCATTGAGCGACAGTCTGAAAGGAAAACAAGGTCGTTTCCGTCAAAACTTGCTCGGTAAACGTGTTGACTACTCGGCTCGTTCGGTAATTGTCGTTGGACCAAACTTGCAATTGCACGAGTGCGGTTTACCGAAAGAAATGGCAGCGGAACTTTACAAACCGTATATTATTCGTAAATTGATAGAACGCGGTATTGTAAAAACCGTGAAATCGGCGAAAAAAATAGTTGACCGCAAAGATGCAATTGTGTGGGATATTTTGGAAAATGTGATGAAAGGGCACCCCGTGTTACTCAACCGTGCTCCAACTCTTCACCGTTTGGGTATTCAAGCCTTCCAACCACGAATGATTGAAGGTAAAGCAATTCAACTTCACCCGCTTGTGTGTACGGCGTTCAATGCCGACTTCGACGGTGACCAAATGGCGGTGCACTTACCACTTGGTAATGCCGCAATTTTGGAAGCGCAATTGTTAATGCTTTCTTCTCACAACATTTTGAACCCTGCTAACGGTGCACCTATTATGGTGCCATCGCAAGATATGGTGCTTGGTTTATATTATATAACCAAAGAACGTGCAGGAGCAAAAGGCGAAGGTTCGATTTTCTATTCTGCTGAAGAAGCAATTATTGCATATAACGAAAAACAAGCGGATTTGCACGCAATTGTGAAAGTGATGTACACTAATAGTGCAGGAGAAAAATCATTGATTGAAACTACTATTGGACGAATTATTTTCAATGAAGTGGTGCCTGAAGAAGCAGGTTATATCAATGAACTTTTGACAAAAAAATCCTTACGTGACATTATTGCCAATATTTTGAAAACTGCAGGTGCTGCTAAAGCAGCTAAATTCCTTGATGATATGAAAAATCTTGGTTATAGTATGGCTTTCAAAGGCGGTTTGTCGTTCAATTTGTCGGACGTAATTATTCCGAAAGAAAAAGAAGAAATGGTAAACGAAGGCTACCGTCAAGTTGAAGAGGTGCTTTCAAATTACAATATGGGTTTCATTACTAATAATGAACGTTATAACCAAATTATCGACATTTGGACACATACGAATGCGAACTTAACAAATATCGTTATGCGTCAATTGAGTTCCGACCGTCAAGGTTTCAACTCAGTGTATATGATGCTTGATTCTGGTGCTCGTGGTAGTAAAGAGCAAATTCGTCAGTTGAGTGGTATGCGTGGTTTGATGGCAAAACCGCAAAAATCAGGTGCGGTAAGTCAAGAAATTATTGAAAACCCGATTTTGGCGAACTTTAAAGAAGGTCTTTCGGTATTGGAATACTTTATTTCTACGCACGGTGCTCGTAAAGGTCTTGCCGATACAGCTCTTAAAACTGCCGATGCGGGTTATTTGACTCGTCGTTTGGTAGATGTGTCGCAAGACGTGGTGATTACGCAGGAAGATTGCGGAACATTGCGCGGTTTGACGGCTACGGCAATCAAAAACAACGATGAAATTGTAGAAAGTTTGGGCGATAGAATTTTGGGTCGCACGAGTGTGCACGATGTTACACATCCGCAGACGGGCGAGCTTCTCGTGGAAGCTGGCGGCGAAATTACCGAAGAAATTGCACAAAAGATAGAAAATTCTCCAATTGAACAAGTCGAAATTCGTTCGGCATTGATTTGTGAATCGCGCAAAGGGATTTGTGCAAAATGTTACGGACGCAATCTTGCAACGGCGCGTATGGTGCAAAAAGGAGAGGCTATTGGTACTATTGCGGCACAGTCAATTGGTGAGCCGGGTACACAGCTTACTCTTCGTACATTCCACGTGGGTGGTACGGCATCGAACATTGCTGCCGAATCGAGCATAGTGGCGCGTTACGACGGTATTGTTGAAATTGACGAGCTACGTACCGTAGAAACCGAAGAAGACGGCAAACCCGTGAGCATTGTAATTGGTCGTTTGGGTGAATTGAAAGTGGTTGATAAAAACACAGGAATTACCCTTACTTCACAAAATATTCCATACGGTTCTAAATTGTATGTGAAGCCAAATACCGAAGTTGTGAAAGGCGATTTGCTTTGTGAATGGGAACCTTACAATGCTTCAATTATTTCGGAATCGGCAGGTAAAATTTCGTTTGAAAGCGTTGTTGAAGGCGTTACTTATAAAGTTGAATCGGACGAACAAACCGGTTTCGAGGAAAAAGTAATTGTAGAAAGCAAAGATAAAACGAAAAACCCTGTTATTCGTATTTTGGACAAAACAGGCGATGTAATTCACAATTACAACTTGCCGGTGGGAGCGCACATTTCGGTAAATGATGGCGACAAAGTAAAAGCTGGTCAAGTGCTTGTGAAAATTCCTCGTGCAGTTGGCAAATCGGGTGACATCACCGGTGGTCTTCCACGTGTAACCGAGTTATTTGAAGCCCGTAATCCATCAAGTCCTGCGATTGTTTCGGAAATCGATGGTGAAGTTTCATTCGGAAAAATCAAACGCGGTAATCGTGAAATTTCGGTTAAATCGAAAACCGGCGAAATCAAAAAATATCTTGTGCCGCTTTCAAAACAAATTCTTGTTCAAGAAAACGACTATGTTAAAGCAGGGGTAAGTCTTTCCGATGGTGCTATTACGCCTTCTGATATTCTTGCAATTAAAGGTCCAACTAAAGTTCAAGAATATATTGTGAACGAAGTACAAGAAGTATATCGTTTGCAAGGTGTGAAAATCAACGACAAACACTTTGAAGTAATTGTACGTCAAATGATGCGTAAAGTTGAAATTCAAGACCCGGGAGATACTAAATTTCTTGAAAAACAAATCATTGACCGTTGGGATTTTATGGAAGAGAACGATTGGATTTACGACAAACGTGTAGTTGTAGATGCAGGAGATTCTACCGATTTGGTTCCCGGACAGATTGTTACCACTCGTAAATTGCGTGATGAAAATTCACAATTGAAACGAAAAGATATGAAATTAGTACAGGTGCGTGATGCTCAGCCGGCTACAGCTTCACAAATATTGCAGGGGATTACCCGTGCGGCTCTGCAAACACAAAGTTTCATTTCAGCGGCATCGTTCCAAGAAACTACAAAAGTATTGAACGAAGCAGCTATTAATGGTAAAGTTGATGGACTTGAAGGTTTGAAAGAGAATGTGATTGTGGGACATAAAATTCCTGCAGGAACGGGATTGAGTGAATATGATAAAATTATAGTAGGTTCTATGGAAGAGTTTGAAAAACTCGCCAAGTCGAAAAAATAGAATTCAAAAAAATCCCTCGCTTTTGTGAGGGATTTTTTTTATTATTTTTTTGGTCTAAGAAAAACTACTTTCCCATTGGTTGTGGCACAAACGATTGTGCCATTGGCGAGTAGAGTAGGTGTCGAGAAAATTTTACCACCAACGGGAATTTTCTGTTCTACAACGCCTTGCTCGTTCAATATATAAATGTGTTTATCGAAAGAACCTATGATAATTTTTTTATCGGAACTAATAACTGCCGAAGAAACAATACGTTTTTTTGTGGGAATAGTGTGAAGAACTTTGCCGGCGGTATTTACAATATAAATATGCTTGTCAAACGAACCAAAAACAAATTTTTCATCGTCAATTTTTCGTGGTGATGCGTGAATTTTCCCTTTTGTTTTAAATGTCCATTTTGTATTTCCCTGCAAATCAATATTATAAATATTTTTATCGTATGAGGCAACTATCAACGAATTGTTATTAATTTCAAGTGGTTTTGAGTGCATAATCCAACCGTTTGTTTTGTAGCGAGTTGCAAGATGTGCACTGTCGTTGAAAATATATAAATGCTTATCGTTGCTGCCAATGCAGGTAAAATTATTGGAAAGCACCACAGGACTACCATGTGTAATGCCTTGTGTTTTTACAAACGACATAGAGTCGGTATCGAGATTATAAAATATTATTTTTCTGCGTTCTGTACCAAAAGCAACTGTTGTAGAATCAATTTGCGCAAGATTAGTAAAAACTCTTCCCCCAGGTCTTATGCTATGTTGCAAAGCACCTTGTTCGTTGAAAAAATAAATGCGACCATCGTATGCTCCAAGTGCCACTAAGCTATCATTTACAATTGAAGGAGTGGCGTGTACCCAGAATTTTGTGCGAAATTCTTGTAGTTTTTCTCCTAATTCGTTGAAAAAATAAATGCGGCTTTTGTGTGAACCAATTACAACATTGTTGCCTGTGGTGGTAAGCAAACTTGAATATACGGCACCACGAATAGGAATGGTTTGTATTGAGTAAGAGGGGATTTGAGCAATTGACAGCGATGAGATACACAAGATACAAGACAAGAAACACAGAATATTTTTAGGCATAAGGCTTATAATTGTGAATTAAATTTTTCGCAAACTTGTTTCCCACAAAAAAATAAGGCGGAAAGAGAAGTGGAGTTCTCTTGTCCGCACCCATTCATTAAAGGAATAATAAAGCGTAACAGTTTTACAAAAATAATTGTTTTTTTACACAATGCAATAGTTTGTTAAAAAATAGTTGATTATCTGCGATTTTTTTTAAATTTGAGCACACATAAAATCAAACTGATATGAACAGAAGCATAAAATACGAGTTCAGCAAGACTAAACAACAAATTACAATGTTTATCTTTTCTTTGTTTTTTGCTACAAACATTGTGTTTGCGCAAGAACAATTGCAATTTGAGAAAAAAGAAATTCAATTTGGTATAGGATACGACAGTACGAAAAGCACACTTTATATTAAATTGAATTTTGAAATTCCGATTGTTCAAAATAATACTGCTTTGCAGAAAATTCGCACACAAATTTTATCACAAATTTTTGATAATCAAACCGATAATATTGTTACTGATAGTGCAACATTAGTGCATATTTTTTTTGGAGAAATCGAAACATTAGAAAATGAAATACCCGTACGATATGAAAAGACACTTACTTGTGAAGCATTTGAGAAAACAAATGGACTGAGTTATGTAATTGCAAGTTATATATACAGCGGTGGAGCGCATGGTTATACATCAATACAGTATTTTGAATTTGATTTACAAACGGGCAAACGCTTAACGGAGGAAGATATTTTTACCACAAATTACGAGAAAATACTTTCGAAAATTTTATTGAACAAATTGAAAAAAGACGAAAAAGTAAAACGTATGGATTTAGATGGCTTTTATGAAGATAGAGTACGACCAAACGGTAATTTTTCTCTTGAAGAAAAAGGAGTCAGATATTTTTTCAATTCTTATGAAATAGCTCCGTATGCTTTTGGGAATTTCAGTGTTTTCATTCCCTTTGAGGAAATTCAATCAATATTGAAATAAAAAGGATTTTTTCCGTGTTTTCTAAAAAAGCTATCTTTGCCGACCAATAAATCTGTCAACCTATTTCAGGACGAGACATTATGAATTTTTTAGAGGAGTTGCTTACCTTTTGGTAAGCAACTTTTTTTGTTCTCCGCCAATCGCTGCGTTTTATTAATTTTGATAAAAAGGCATTTAGTAGGCACATAGTTTTGTTTTATGACTTGTATCACTCTTTATAATTCGCCGCAATCATTTTTATTGATAGTTGCACT
>QMCE01769667.1_pt1 | contig 10829 bp, 12 predicted proteins | sample 1821851 | NCBI WGS metagenome assembly QMCE01 (sample SAMN09453174, study PRJNA476694) | Termite gut metagenome, whole genome shotgun sequencing project. | isolation source: worker | host: Odontotermes sp. | place: South Africa:Pretoria | collected 2016-01-28
CTGTTTTTTATTAGTGCGGCGTTTATCATGGTTTAGCGCTTGTTGCATTTCGGCGTTCCGTCTCTTACTCTCCCCCTTGCACTTTAGAATACAGTATGCTACGATCTATTTACTGCCAATAAGGCAACATCCGATATGGATGACTAAGACGTATAATATACAAATACAGCCTTAGCGTCAATAGGGTGCTGAAACTTTTATAGTTCAGGAGGTTGTGTGATTGACCAAATTTGCCACGAGATTAAAGGAGCTTCGCGTTATTAGAGGCAAAACGCAGAGACAAATGGCTATGTATCTTGGCATAATCGACTCAGCCTACCAAAGATACGAGTATGGTGGACGGGAGCCAAACTTTGATACGGTGATAAAAATCGCTGATTATCTAAGTGTGACCACCGATTACCTGCTAGGTCGTACCGATTATTGGCTTGATGCCGAGGGCAAACGACAGCCAAACGAACAAGACAAAAGCACATCAGAGAGCTAACCGAGGAACTTACGCCCCGTAAAAGTCGTCCAGATCGGAAAGCTGCGTCGCGGCGTCCCAATCGACAGGAGCAGAAGCTTATTTGTCCAAATTGTCGGCCCCGTTAGACAATTATTGCCCCATAACCTTCCCACATACCGTACACTCGGTTTGTCCTTGAGACGCGCCGTAATCCCAAGTTGCCCATTGATGCTCCGTTATTCCGCAACGCTTGCATGTACAGCCGTCCCAATCATGGTTGCCGCTAACCCCGCAGCGTTTGCATATGCAACCGTCCCAGTCGTGCTGAACATTGCGCGTTTTGCCACAGCGTTTACAAGTGCAGCCGTCCCAGTCGTGCTGGTCGTCACGGTATTTACCGCAACGCTCACACTTGCAGCCATCCCAGTCGTGCTGGTCGTTGCGTATTTTGCCGCAGCGGTCACATGTGCATCCGTTCCACTCATGGCCGAATAAACATACCATAGGCGCGGTTTCCTTTCGCTCAATAAGGACTGTTTTCATAAACGTTGCATTGCAGCAAGGAAGACCCCGGTTCCTCCAGCACGCCCTCATAGTGAAAATCCGAATTGCAGTACGCCCGCAGGGAGATACCATGCTCGGCTAAATATTCCTTCCCCTTGTCAAAGGGCGGCCTGTCGCCGTTGCGGTATTCGTAGCCGTCGAGCAGGCGGCAGTACCTGAAGAAGCTGTCTGGATAGATGATCGGATGCGACATGATTACGTACCCACCCAAATCATGGACGGCGCTTATCATCCGGTCTACGGTCGTTTCCGTTTTGTATTTCGGCAGCTTTTCGACGCCAAGGCACAGCAGATGGATTTCAAAATCTATATGAGGATCATAAACCGAGCATTCCGCGCCGGTGATTATCTCTATGGGCAGCGCCGCCTCTTGCGCGTATTCCTTTGCGTACAGGCTGGCCTGTATCATGTCGTGGTCGGTCAGGGCTATGGCGTCCAGCCGCCTTTTATGGCAGCACCAATCCACAACGGCGCGGATGTTCCGTTTATCCTCATCGTCCAGCACGACGCGCCGAAAGTCGCTGATTTCGTAATATTGATCGAAGTATTTGTGGCAGAGGGGGTGCATGTGCAGGTCGGAGGTCATTATGGATTCTCCCTATGCAAAGTTTTTCATCAATTATAGTTGTCCACATTCTTCCATGTTTTATCAAGGTGTTCATATACCTCTATTCGTTCTTTAACTTCGCGTAATTTTGAAGTTAATCTAAACTTAGGATTCAATGCAATTATTCTATTATATGCCCTAATTCTGCTCCCGCCTCTCTCCAATGTAAACTTATCATTTTCAGCGATTTTAACAAGAAGAGAAAGATCGGTCAGTATTTCTATTGCATAACACGCAAGCTCAATGTCGCCGTTAGCGATATCGGTAACAACAGATATATCGTCTATTTTAAGCAAGGCCATACCTCGCATATATAAATTCTCTGCTTTCCTCGCAATGGTTTCAAGTAGAGCTTGGTCTGATAATCTGTTAATAATTATATCTTTTGTCTCGTTGCCGCCCCAACAAGTATTGTTCCCCTTGTCTCTAATGCCCAGTGCGAGCTCAGTCAGAATAGCTTGGTCAGTTATATTTTGAGCCGCTGCCCTTCCGTAAATTGAGTTTATATCATTCCTTGCCACTTTTATTAGGTAAGGTTGGTCAGTAATCTTTTCTACTGCCAGTATCTTTGGCGTAAAAAAACCCACCTTTGCTTTTTCCGCAATGCTAATAAGAATAGATTGGTCTGTGACTCTTCTCATTAGCGGCACAAGCATCGATGATGGCAATTGGTCGTCGTTGATTAAAATATCAGCAATAGTTGACTGGTCGGTTATTTCATTAACGCTACGCTTTTTACCACACAGAGAACAAACAAAACCGTTCCATTTGTGCTGTTCATCGCGCTTTTGACCGCAACGTAAGCAGATACAACCGTTCCAATCGTGCTGTTCATCACGCACCTTGCCACACCGTCTACACTTACAGCCGTCCCAATCGTGCTGTTCGTCGCGGGTCACTCCGCAACGCTCACACTTGCAGCCGTTCCACTTGTGTCCGAATATACACGCAAATCCCATGACGAATCCTCCCGAAACTATTTATTTGTAGGATAGAACCATTTTAATAATAGTAGTAATAATAAATCGTTCCGGGCGTATTCCTATCGCTCCCGGAGGACGTCAGTACGCCAACCGCTCCAACGATCATGGCTAACAGAGCTATAAAAAAGACTAAACCGATTAAAACGGTGCAGGTATTGAGCTTCTTTGCCCTTTTCTTGTTGTGGAAAGCTATCGTCCGCTCGTCTTCCATGTATCGGGGCAGGCCGACCATAAGCCCCACCGCGGCTAGAAACAGCACGAAGCCTATGCCTAAGAATAACCAAACGGAGATCGCCTCGCCCAAGAAGAATCTGGATAGAACGAGGTCGCCGTCTATTTCTGAATTAAAGCAGAAAACGATCCATAGAGCCACGATTGCCATGCCCAGAGCAAAAAGCAGCACATTTTTCGCCAAGTCTTGGTTTTTACGCATAATAAATTCCTCAATTCCAGCTAATCATTAATAAATACGTTCTTTAATACGAGGTAAAACTACTTGCGAAAAGAATATAGTTCGTTACAATCCTTGCAAAAATAGCGTTCTATAAAATAAGCATATTCGTAATTGAATTGCTGCTCTTTTTGCAACACTGTATTGTGTCCTAGGAGCAGGCAAAGATTGTGCCTGAGTATAGAATTTGCAGCTGTTTCTCCAACATATCTACACTTAGATAACATTTCATTCAAGATGTTTTCGCTCGTAATTTTATTCAATACTGCTTTCCATGTTAATGATTCACTTGTAAAATATCTATAGTTCCCTGTCAATTCTGCTACAATGTCCATTAAGACAGACTGATTAAGAGCAGGAGAAAGCCCGTCACTATCAATTAATCTACCAAGACGTATTGTAATTACATGTTTGTACTTATGACGTTTATTATACATCAAGTCAGCCAAAATATCTTGATTTGACAGCTTGCTCACTATTGATGAAATAAATCTCTGCTTATTGGCAGGGGAATCCTTATCTATTTCATCATTCGTAATATGAACAAAAATTTCAGCCAATGTCTTCTGGTCTGTTATTCCGTCAATCGCTTGCGTCCGATCTCTCCATGAAGAAGCGCATTTAACCTTACTGATGATATCCACCATATTCCCTCCACGTTTAATATTCTCTTTAGTCCGCCCGGATTAACCCCGACAGCCATTCAAGGCAAGTCTTCGTATAGGTGTAATAGTGATTGTTTTCATTCTTGCATTCGAACGCGGGGAACGCCGGTTCCCTATTATCGGCGTCCGATTTTTCCGGGAAGTCGTCGAATCGGATGTCCATTTCGCCCAGCAGCTTTCCGGCTTTTCTATCGTATACGGATAGGACGCCGCTTAATATACGCGCCTGTGTTACCGCGCCGGTCGGCTGGCCAAGGAGATTTAAAGACTCGTAATATAGGTCGGTCGGAATATATTCATAGTCAAAGCACAGCAAATAACGCGCCCTCTCCAAAACGACAGGCGTCAAATCATCGCGCGCGCTCAACACGAACGCTTCGAATCCCGGCGACGCAGTATCATCCTCGCCTACGTTATTTATTGAAAGCGCGTAGCCGTTATCCGTAACTGGGCCTTCGGACACTTCGCCGCGCTTGTTTTTAGCGAAAGCGCCCAGCGGCAAGTTTAGCGGAGCGTCCAGCTTTATGTCCGTTAAATCCGGCGCGGCTCGAACATACGATAGATACCCGCGGCTTATATCGCTGCCTATGCCTGCGCGCTCCGGCGATTTGTAGCTGTTTGCCTCCGCTAAAGCGTCGCCGCCCAGATTCAGCAGATACGCGTATAGCTTCACGCGTTCGGGCGCGTTTTGAGCCGCCGCCTCTAAAAAGGCTTGCATATTTGGCGCGCTCGGCGCAACGGTGGTGAAAGCGGCCAGCTCGTTCAGAACGTCAAAGGCGGATGTAAACTCGCTTTCCCTGCCCAAGCCCAGCATAGACAAGACTTCCTGCGTCAGTACGTCCCAGCGCTCCCGCATGATTATGAGCTCGATCAGCGAAGCCGCGCTGACCTTCGTATCGAACGCGGAAATAAAACGTATGCCCGTATCCGTATCGGGAGGTATTTCGTATTTATCCATATGAACGCCGGGATGAAAGCCCATGCCTCTGGCAGCATGACCTACATCCTCTTCGACCAGCCACGTATAGTAATACGCATACTTTTCGCGATCCTTTGCGTTCTCGGCGTTTAAGCGAGTATGAAAGCCGTCCAGCATCTCGTTCACAAAGCCCTCATCGCCGCTTCTAAACGCATATTCGGCGCTTATCCATTTCACGGCGGCGTCCGCTTGCCCGTAGTATTCGTAAGCCTTATCGAAACCGTTCTGGTCGCTAGTATAATAAAATTCATCCGGCGCGGCGAAGTCCTCCGACGGCAAGAGGCCGATAACCTCTAATACGGGCTCCGCGCCGCCGCGGCTCGATTCCGTCAATTCGGAGATTTTATCCCAAGCGGTGTCCTCGGCGGTGCAGGCCGCGAAAAGCATCGCGGATATTATCAGCGCGGATAGCGATATGAGTTTAGCCGTCCTGTCGAACCCCATTTTACTGCCTCCGAATGTCATGCTTCATCATGATTACAATCATGCTACTCAATCAACCGAACCCGCGGCGACAGCACAGGCATAATTTCGTCTCTCGCCTCCGTCCTGTAGCCGACGAGCTTGAACCAAGCGTACTCGTCCGTATCATAGCCCTGCGTCTGCCCTTCGAGGTATGTTATAGTGTCCGACGGCATCGTCATATGTTCATTTGATAACAATATTTCGCCGGTTTTGGTATCCTTGATCGTAATCGTCGTAAACGTTACATAGGCTTTTGTGCCGTTGTCATACATCGCGTGATATGAATGCTCTTGAGAGAAATTCACGATATAGCGTATATCCTCCGGCTCCGTCGCGTAGGCAAAGGGGAACACGCCGATAAGATAATCGATCGTGCAGCGCGGCGCGTCCGCCGTATTTATGTATATACCCTCGCCGGAAACGTCCACCGGGCTGACGGAATCGTCGGTTTTACGATAATACTCAAACAGCCCCGGCGACGTCTCAATCCGCTCGCTCATCATGTCGTTGCGGTATTTGCACCACTGCCTGACGTACCATGACCAGTTTTGATAGACGGTATCATCCGCGCCTATAAATATGCCGTTTGAGAGCTTTACGCCATCCGGTATGATGAGCGGATATTCCGTAAGCTCAGTCAGCTCATTGCCTTGGCGATACTGCTCGTCATAGTAATAGTACAGGCAATTATAGAAGCAATCGGCGTAATTGCCGGGGCCTTGACCGTAGTCCTCCGGGCGCTTGCCCAACTCGTGTATGGTTTCAATGCCCTTTTCCTTATTGACAGCGTCAATTTTAATGGCAAGGCTTGTAGCGGTATCCAGTACGAACTGTTTTTTATTTTTTACCGTGCGCGCAGACAGCGATTCAAAGAGGCGCGCCGCTTCAAGCCAATTTCCCGCCTCGTAGGCTTCCGCCGCCGCGATGGTTTCGCGGCTTACCGGCGCGAAGAACTCGTCCTCCGGCATGGTTTTAGCGACAGCTTTCGCGGTGGCAAAGTCCCCGCTTTCCAAGAGCGCCGTAATTTCTTCCAAAGGCGGCTCTTTCGGAGAGCTGTTGCAGCCGGACGCGATGAGGACGCAGGCCGACAATATGAGAATATAAATCGGTCTTGTGTATGCTTTAGGGAAGCTTCTCACTTCAAATACCCCTTATCGCCATAGGGCTTCCAACTTGATATCAAGAACATTTCCCATATCGTCGGTAAACTCTAGACTATCAAAGTCCCTTGGAAACCCGCCATATTCAACAGTGTACTCTTCGCTGTCCCCATTTGTATTCATAAGACCTTTGGAAAAAACGATTTTGTTAGATAACGAGATGTTATATTCGCCAAAAATATTCAATGGCACAATGACAGCTTTGTTACCCGATGAAATCAAAGCTACCTCGCCTGTTACATGGTAATCCCCGTTGCTTCCGCGTCTTTCATTTGTGGGCGTAAAGAATATTTTAATGCTTTTCGTGGTATTAAATGCTTCCGTCCCGCCCCTATACGCCCATTCTCCATGATCAATCGAGACGCGATTGTAGAAGGTCATTGCGACAATGTAAATTAGAGCAATTGCTATTATGGACGAAATTACAATGAGCGCGACCCTTCTTTTCTTCGTTGTCTTAGTAGTCATGATAGTGTTCCTCCTTAAATGTCTTTATTGTTGCGTCTGCTTCTTCTTACTGAATAGTAGCCGCCGCCCTTACGGAATTTTAACAGGCGTACCGCCGCGTATCGGGATGCGCCAAGCATATATTTCCTCATCAGCCTCATCATAGTTCAGATAGAATATCCAGCCCGGAACTAGATTCAAATGGTAGCAGTTCCCGGATAGTATCAGCGTCCCTTTCTTATCCTCCGGCTTACGAACGTAAATACTCCCTACATCAACGCTCCAGTTCAGTCGCGCGGCGCCGCCGTGCGAATAAATACGGCCTTCAAAGGGGACGTCTTGATAGCCCGTCATTCCCAGGTTTTCTCGTTCCGACCCGTCTAAAGCCACGCGAAATCTGTCGCCGTCTTTATCGGTTCCATACAGCCAGCCTCCATCGCCGCAATATACAGAATCGCCTCTTAGAAACGCCGTGCCGGAAAGATCGGATAGGGCAATGCGTTGGACGGCAGGGGTATTGCCGTCCATATAATTGGCGTATATATTCGCTTCATGAATAAAAAAGCTTTCGTATGCCCGCGAACCAATCTTCTCCGCGTCGCCTCCGCTTTGGGAAATGCGGTAGATATAGTCGTCTTCATAGTCCAGAAAATATAGCCAGGCTCCGGCTGCGGCCAACATACTGACTCTGTTGGCGCACAGCCTATCAGTGTTCCCGCCCTCGGCGGATATGCGGTAGACGCCTCGCCCGACGTCTCCCGCGAAAAAAACCGCTTCGCCCATGACGTTGATATAGTTAGCTTCATTTACGGTAAGCTTTTCTACCGTTGTGCCATCCAGCGACATGCGATACAAGGAGTCTTCATTGCCCGAATAATAAATCCAATCGCCTTGTACGGCCGCGTTGCCCCATGCGCGCAGATTGGCGGAGGTATTCCCCATGACGTTATCGTCCGTAGTAAACGGCGTTGGCTCGGGTTCGGGGGTAGGGCTTGGCGAAAGCGTCGGCGAGGCCTCGGCTTCGGCTTTTATGCCCGACGCGGCCATCAAGCGCGAAACCATGCAGCCGTGCAGCCGACCGATTACAACCAGCAGGATCGCTATCCCTATCCCGATGAAAACCCACTTGCGCGTCTTTTTGCCTTTGGTGTTTTGATTATTATTTTTCATTTTTCTACTCCAATGAAAGAATGCTGTCCTCTATCGCGCCAAGCCACGCGGAAAAGTCCGGATATTCGTCCATACTAATCCACGCAAGACCGCTTCCACCCATGTCTTCACCCGACACGGATAAAAGATCGACCGAGGCAACGCGGTAGCCCTCGTTGTATTGAACCACCACTATTGCCGATACATCCTCGGGCGATTCAGCTCTTAATTTTTCAGGAATTATGGAATCCGTCCAGTACGGTATCTGCTCCCGCAGCTCAGTGAAGCACGCCGCAAGCTTACCCGCGCCATTGTAGGAGGTGGTGAGCCTATCTCGTAGCGCATCCTTTTCAACATCGGAAAAAGTCATCGTGCCGTATTCATCATAATGACCGTCAACAAATGCTCCAAAGGCGTCGTCAAATGCTTGCCAAGAGCTCGAAACAGGGATGGCTTCATACTGCGGCAGCGTATTTTGAATATACTCTCGCACCTCGTCCATGCTCGGAGGGGAGAGAGCAGCCCACTTTACCGTATAAGAGCCCACCGGAACGGCTTTGCCGAAAAATTCGTTTTTTAAAACGCAGCGCCATGATTGCGGGTGATGAAAGCTGACTTTATACCTTATCTTTTGTTCGACCGGCTTTCCAACATCCGCCGAATTAGAAGTTGCGCCCATGACCATCGCGCTCATATCGATAATAACAACCGCCGCCGCGTCCTCCGGCTTTTCGGCGGCCAAGCCGTCCGGCAGGAAACTGGAGTCCCAATCCTCGAAGGTTGGAGGCTTGTCGCTCCCATCCATAAACTCGCGGTAATATGCCGCGAGCTTGCCCGCGCCATTGTATTCTACGTCCGGCAAAGCAGCGCCGCCTGAGCGTATCGTCTCTACAAACGCCTGATCCATAGGGCTGGCGTCGGCTTTATCCATAATGGCTTCTTCGCCCGCCGCGTCAGGCGTAATAGTGGCAACCGGCGGCTCAAACGCCTGATCCATCGCGTTTGCAACGGCTTCATCCATCGCGTCTTCTTCAACCGCTGCGTCGGGCATGACGGTTGCAACAGGCTGCTTGGCAGGCTCCTGTTTTGGCGCAGAGCAGCCCGACAAGAAAACAATTGCGCATACCGCAAGCAAAAGAATACGTCTTTTCATATTAGAGCAAACCTTCCTCATATATCAAAATATATCAAAGCGCCTTTCACTTTTTCATCAGCAGAATTGGCTTTAGCTTCCGAATACGGTTGACGGCTCCTCGTTGATCAGCTCTATTGCTTCCAGCAACAGATTTGTGACCTCTTCCTGCTCCGGGTAGGAACCCCGAACCACCTTATCCGTATGATCCGGTATTTTACGCGGGGGATTGCCGCCTTCGATTCTGCCAAAGTCGTAAATCATCCGCTCGCCGGGATACTCAAAAAGCTGAACGGTTGCGATCACCTTTGAGCCTACCACAGCGTTTTCATATGTGCCGTAATACTCCAAATCGTAATTAAGGATGAGAAGATACTGAACTTGCGCAAGGCGTTCGGGGATATACCTATCGTCTAACAGGGCGGCAGCGCCCAACTGTATCGTTCGTGCGTCGGCATATGAGGGAGCACCGCCAGCGTCGTTCATCTGATAGATCAACATCTTGCCGCTTGGTTCAGCGCCGATTGCCTCCTGCGGAGAAAATCTATGGTCGTGCCGCAAGGAAAAACTGGAGTATTCCAATATGTCGGCTGGCGGTACACGATCCATAAAGCTGGCTCTATAATCCGGCATTTTGTATTTGAGTATCGCGTCAAGCTCTTCAGCGGCTTCCATGTCGTTTTCTCCGGGCAGAGGGGAATAATACAGAAGCTCTATGTCGAGCGCGTCCATATGTCCTTCAAATAACCGGGCAATATCGGGCCATAAGACCTCTCGCTTGGAATTGTTGCCCAGAAGCACCGATGCCGCTTCGGTATATTCGCCGTCTTCCGCCAATGCTTTGACCCGCGCAAGAACGCTTACGGGAGGCGTGGCCGCGGGGGCGGCAGTTTCGATACTCAGCGAACCAGCAATGCTTACCGGTATAACGGCGATAACACAAAGACCCGCTCCAAGCCACAGGCGCTTCGCTTTTTTCTTCTTTGCGGTGTGGATGATGGCGATAACTATAAGCGCGACAAACGCGAAGGCTAATATGCCGGTCAATACGATCATTACGACGTTCATTAAATCACCTCATTACCGTCCGTTTACGGCGCTATAACAATTCCTTATCCCAGCCCCCATACGGCGCTGACAACAAACCATACAATAAAGAACACGGTCGCGGTAATATCTATGCCCGTTCGCCCTGTAATCGCCGGAAGCAGCGTAAAAAACGAAATGAGCAGCGGCATAGCAGACCCAAAGATCAATCGCTCCGCTCCTAGCTTGCGCCACTTTAGACGCTCGAAGCTTCTCGCGTAAAAAACAATAAGAAACATAATGGCAATGAGCTTGAGGAAGAAGAATATGAAATTGCTGTTGAAAAAGAACATGAACGGAAAACCGCCAACAGTTCCGTATACGCCTAAATCGCTCTGCGCCGCTTCATATTCCGCAGTACCCGCAAGCGAGAACACCGAAATGACGATGAACAGCAGGGTAATGATGAATGACGTTGTCAATCGCTTTTTCGCGGTTTCTTCCTCGCCGCTTTTGTTTTTGACGGCGATAAGCGCAAGGCAAATTAATAGGTTGATCCCCATCAGGCTCGTCATAACGATGCCGCCCGTTTGTGTGAAGAAAAGCGTAAATGGCATATTCTATCCCCGTTGTCATTCGTTTTTCTGTCTTGATTTCTATATCATAACATAAAACCAGATATTGGCGCTATTAGGATTTTAATGTATAATATTGCTGGATGACATCGTTACATTAGCTTGCTGAAGGGGTACG
>QMCE01008622.1_pt1 | contig 10828 bp, 9 predicted proteins | sample 1821851 | NCBI WGS metagenome assembly QMCE01 (sample SAMN09453174, study PRJNA476694) | Termite gut metagenome, whole genome shotgun sequencing project. | isolation source: worker | host: Odontotermes sp. | place: South Africa:Pretoria | collected 2016-01-28
TTCGAAATTGCCGCGCCATTGAGTCAAGGATTTGCACAGCGCTATCGCGGTTTGTGTCTGATTGGTAAGATGATTGCTCAACAAGTGATTATCCAGCGCAAAATAAACAATGGCGCCAATAATCAGATGTATTGCCACCACAAGAGCGGTTCCGCCCAGAATTATTTGTCCGCGTATCGTTCTAAGCATTAGGATAGCCCTCTCGCTTGTATTCCCCCGGCGTCATTCCCGTTGCCTTTTTGAACTGGGTGCTAAAGTAATAAACATTTGCATATCCAACATTGAAAGCGATTTCCGACTGTTTTTGCGCTCCGGCCTTAAGCAGCTTTTTGGCTTCGGCTATGCGCAGAGCGGTGATGTATTCTGCTGCTCCCGCCCCAAAATACTTCTTGAACAATCGTGACAAATAGGCTTGGCTGATATGCAATTGCTGCGCCACGTCGCTAAGCGACAGCGTCTGATTGCGGAATTCGCGCTCTAAAATAAGCAAGGCTTTATTGGCAAGGCGTTGTGATTCCGTCTTGTCGGTTTCCAGTGCGGGAGGGATATCATCACAATCTGCATCCGGCCAAGCTGTAAGCGAACTCATCCCAGCTCGCTGCTGCAAGCTTCGGCTCCTTTTCGCATTTCGCTCCGATTCATGCAGCTTAAAAAGAGAGTCCACAGGAGAACCCATTGACAAACGTAAATTCACGCCAAATCTGCTGTGCGTCTGTTGACTCAATAAGGCGGATTCGGCAGCGTCTATTTCACGGCACAGAACCAACAGCCAGCTGCCGTCCGGTTCCTCAATATCGAATAACGGACATAATGTCCCGCGCAGAATATGGAGAATTTCCAGCCGCACATTGTTATTTTTTGTGTCACATTCGAATAACGCAACCTGCCAGTATGAGCCGTCAGGGTTGATTTCGGTCTGCAACAGCTTGCTTTCGATTTCATCGCGACTATTATAATGACGATATAGCAGGGATCGCCAGAGCGATTCGATTGCGATAGGCTTATAAATATCCATCTCTTTTCGGCTTGCCTTTCGCACTTGAACCTCGGTGCGCATCTCTGCAATCAAATTTTCAAGCTCCGCAGGATAAAGCGGCTTTAATAGATATTTAACTACCCCTGCTTCCAAAGCTCTTCGTGCATACGAAAAGCTTTCATATCCAGAGAGTACCACAACTACTATTTCGGGATACCTTTCGCGGATGATAGTGGCCAATTCAATTCCGTCCATCTCGTTCATATTGACATCCGTAATAACGAGTTCCGGTTGATGTAAATCTATCATATCGAGAGCCTGCCTGACTGTTTCGGCTACCAGCAGCGGCGCGCAGCCGTTCTTTCGCCAATCGATAACAGAGCGCATACCCTCGCTTACAATTCGTTCATCATCCACAAACAAAACTTTCATGCGCCCGTTCCCCAAATTGGCAGATTAGCCAAGTAGTTCGCAGCCTCTTCCAATGTGCTTTCGTCTTGCATATATCTGTCCAGAATGGCCGAGAGCATCTCTCGCTGCTGCGCGATCATCAGACGGCTATACAGGCTTTGACCGAATTCGGAGGCGCTAAAAATATCGGTACTTCGTTCCTTCTCAATGTACGTTAGGAATTCAAGCGCAGCGATTTGTTCTTCCGTTGTCATACCAGAGCTGGCGCCCACTCCCCAGCATTCACCATATAAAGCATTTCCGTCCGGAGAAATCAAGGGAGAAGCCTGATGCGCGGCAAAACGCAAAGGAACTAACGCAGCCTCCTCTTCCAGCAAGAACTCAGCATCGCCGCTTGTCCATAATTGGACAACAGATATACGGTCATATGCTTGGCTGCCCGCAGATATCGACCGGCTCATGATAGCATGCCAAGAAGAGAGCGAGTGTCGCAAAGCGTCCCTGTCTGGCCCGGTTGCCGCAGTTTGGCACAAAGCCAGTAGTAAGTCGCAAGCAGGTCCGTCTCCGTATGGGGCGCACACAGCGAACAAATTCGGACTATTGCTTGTGTGCTCTATAATGGATGCCGCATCAAATCCAATGTCATTCTCGAACCCCTTGTGACTATACAACATAATACGGCTTTGACCCAGCGGCAGCAACCGGCCTTTCGCCGCAATGCTGAGCACGCCATCATCGAACGCCAGCGGCAAAAGCCGCTCCGATAGAAAAAAGTCCTCATTGTCTGGCGCGTCGTTTAGTACAAATAGAGCGGGCAACTCGTTCGCGGCGGCCAGAGCGCGTATATGCGCGATGTACGCTTCGCGTCCGGCGACAGTTACTAATTGCACCGAAACCTCGCCATAATGCCGTAGGTTAAAGCTCTCAACAAGCCGTTTAATTTCGGCGCCCCGTTCGTCGCTGGCATTCCAACAAGTATGCAGCTCTAAAACCATAGATTCCTGCAAGTTCTCCCGTTCAACCCATATAATATCAGAAGCGCACCCCACCATAAGCAACAGCAAAGCTGCTGCCGAAAAGTTGAGTGCCCTTATTTTTCGTTTCCAGTTGCGATGATCCATTATATCCCTCGGATCAATCCATTCTATGCTTATGCTTTGATATTATCTTTATTGGAGCGTTTTTGCAAGAGCCGGTCGGAATAGACGGCCAGCGCCAAAATAGCGCCTTTGATCAGATATTGGTAAAAGGATGGCACATTGATCATGTTCAGGCCGTTATTCAGCACCGCCAAAAAGGCTACGCCGACGACGGTACCCAAAATAGAACCTCGGCCTCCCGCCATGCTGGCGCCGCCGAGCGCGACCGCCGTTATAAAATCCAGCTCGTATCCCTCCGCCGCGACTGTTGAAGCGCTCGAAAGCTTGCCCACCAGCAACAGCCCGCTTATGCCTGTGAGAAACCCGCACAGGCCATAGGAGCCTATGAAGGTGCGGCTCGTCTTGATGCCGGAAAGCCGCGCGATTTCTAAGCTGCCGCCAACAGTATAAATCTCCCGCCCTGCGCCGGTATGATTGAGATAGACGTGCATCGCGACTGCTGCCAGTACGAAAACGACGAGCTGGAACGATACCGGCCCTATAGAGCCGTTTGCCAAAAAGTCGTAGCCGTCATCCATAAAGGTGATGGGAGAGCCCGGTACGCCTTGAACAACGGCATCGGTGAAAATATAGACCATACCGCGTACGATAGACATTGTGGCGAGCGTAGCCACAAAGGGTGCGATGCGAATAACGGATACGAGAAATCCGTTCATCATACCCATCAGCGCGCAAACCAGCAGGGCGATGATTACTGACAGTATAAACGGAAGCTGCACTGGATTCGCCGCGCTTATGGCTTTGCCCAGCAAGCCCGCGCCAATCGAGCCGGCGAGCGCCATAATGGAGCCAGTGGATAAATCGGTACCGCCCAAAAGGATTACCGGCGTAACCCCCAGCGAAGCGAAGCCGTACAGGCAGACGATGCCGATGATATTATTCAGGCTGGCGAGAGTAGCAAACGCCGGCTGAGCGGCAGTGAAGCAAGCGAACAGCAGGATTATCAACATCAGCACAAGCTTCGGCTGGTTTATCGTCAAGAGATTTTTCAGCAGCTTACTAGTCATTGGCTTGCCTCCTTAACGCGGCGTTTTTTTCGCGGCAAAGCGCCGGGGCCTAACGCGATGATGAGAACCAAGCCTTTTATAATCAGCTTATAGTACGTGGGCACGCCCATAATATTCAGGCCATTTTCGATTACGCCGAAGATAAATACGCCTATAAGCGTACCCAGTATGGAGCCGCGCCCGCCGGATTGCAGTGTGCCGCCGATGACTACGCCGGCTATCACGTCCATTTCTAGGCCTTTGCCCGATACCGGCGAAGCGGAAGCCACACGGCTTGCCATGATGATGCCGGCTAGGGCGGAAAGCAGGCCAGTGAGGACATACGTCAGACAGACACTTTTGTTCACGTCGATGCCGGATAGCAGTGCGGCCTCACGATTGCCGCCGACCGCAAAGAGTGAGCGGCCAAACGGCGTATACCGCAGCAGGAACCCGCCCGCAGCTATGCAAATAATAAAGAATAAGGTCGGCGCGGGTACGCCTGACACGTAACCTTGTCCCAACCAGGCGAACTCTTGAGGCATCGGCTTAAAATTGATGGGATACCCTCCTGTATACAAATAGGTCAGCCCTCGCGCAAAGCTCATCATAGCAAGCGTGGCGATAAATGGCTCAATCTTTAGGCCTGTCACCATAAGCCCGTTTACCAGCCCGATTATCGCGCCTGCGGCCAGTCCAATCAGTACGGCGGCCAATACAGGCAGCTTAATTAGAGAACTTGTCGGATAATCGCTATATGCGTTTTCCACCATCGACACGGCGATTGCCCCACAAAGGGCAAATATTGAGCCTACGGACAAGTCTATGCCGCTCGTAAGCAAAATCATTGTCATTCCAACGGCAATAATGCCATTGATGGACACTACTCGCACGATATCCAACAGATTGCCGCTCGTGAGGAAGTTGGGATGCAAAAAAGCCAGTGCAATCATGATTATAATCAGGGCGAGCAATATGACCCGATGGGTTTTCAAGCTGCGGCCAATGCGGCCTATTACGGTTCGCGTCATACTATACCGCCTTCTCGCCATGCCCTGCGGCAAGGCGCATGATGTTCTCTTCGCTAAACTGGCCGAGCGACAGCTCTCCGGAAATCGCGCCCTCATGCATTACCAGAATGCGGTCGCAGACGCCTATCAATTCCGGCATTTCTGAAGATATCATGATTATAGCGATACCGCTTCGCACCAGTTCATTGATAAGTTCATAGATTTCCACTTTGGCGCCCACATCGATGCCGCGAGTTGGCTCGTCTACGATCAGCAATTTACAATTAGCGCACAGCCATTTACTCAGCACCACTTTTTGTTGGTTCCCGCCAGATAGGTTACTGACTTCGCTGAAAATGCCGGGACATACGATGCCCAGTTTTTCCTTGTATTCTTCGGCGGAATTTTCTTCTTTACCTAACCGCAGTATCCCTCCTCCGGTGAAATCGGGCAAGCTGGCCAGCGTAATATTTTCTTTCACGTTCATCATTAGCACAAGCCCCTGTCCCTTTCGATCCTCTGGAACGAGGCCGATTTTACATGAGATGGCATGTTTGGGATTCTTCAGGTTAATTTGCTTACCCTCGAGGTATATCTCTCCGGAGCCGATGCGATCCGCTCCAAAAATTGCGCGCGCAAGCTCTGTACGGCCCGCGCCCACAAGCCCAGCAAGCCCCAGGATTTCCCCTTGTCGAACGGTGAAATTTATATTGCGCGGATACATATTGCTTAAATCGCGCCCTACCATCATGCGGATCATATCATCGACGGAGAGCTCTTTTACCAAGCCGCTTCCGACAAAGCAGCCGTCCCGGAGACAGCTGATCTCGTCGCATATCTCCTGAATCTCCGCCAAACGATGCGAAACGTACAGTATCCCTACACCCTGAGCTCTCAGCGAGCGGATTACCGCGAAAAGGCTGTCGATCTCTCGTTGTGTGAGCGGCGCGGTCGGTTCATCCATTATGATGATTTTAGCGTTGCGCGAAATAGCCTTGGCGATTTCCACCATTTGCTGCTGCGCGACTTTCAGCTCCGAAACGTGTATGCGCGGATCGAGTTCGAGCCCCACGCGACTAAGCAGCGCTTCACTGTTTTTATAACAGGTATTCCAGTCTACGAGTCCGTTCTTTTTTCGGGGCAGCCGTCCAAGAAAGATATTCTCGCCAATGCTAAGATGCGGTAGGACGCTGAATTCCTGATAGATAATCGACACGCCCAGCTCCTGCGCCCTCTTGGGCGTAAGCTCGTCCTGCCGCTCTCCGTCGATTTCGATTAGCCCTTCGTCCCGCTGATAGGCGCCGGAGATTATCTTGAGCAGCGTCGATTTGCCCGCTCCATTCTCGCCAAGCAAAGCGTGAACATGTCCCGCTTGAAGCGACAGGCTGACATTTTGTAGCGCCTTGACACCGGGAAAGGACTTGCTGATGCCTTCAAGGCGCAAAAGAAGATTTGGTCTGTTTTCACTCATAACGCGTCTCCAGCTCGAACGAGCGCACAATTGCGTTCAGCTCTTCCATGCGCCGCTCGCTGGGAGGGGCGATGTCTTCGGTTTTGCATTGCCGACCGATATTGCGATATTTGCCTCGGCCAAGGCGATGATACGGCAGGAGCTGATATACCTTCGCCGATGGCATATGCGCTTTTACGAACGCGGCGATTGCCTCTATTGCCTCTTTGCCGTCGTTAACGCCGGGCACAACGGGAGTGCGCACGACGAGCGTAACGTCGAGCCTTGCCAAGATATCACCCAGCCAGCGGCAATTGTCCAGTATGCGCGCGTTGGAGCAGCCCGTCCAAAGCTGATGAACGTCATCGTCAATATGCTTGATATCGACAAACATGAAATCGATATCGCCAAGCGCTGCTTCAATGCTGGCGCGTGGTACGTCGGCGCACGTTTCCACCGTTGTATGCAATCCGTTTTCGCGCACATGCCGCAGCATGGCCAACAGAAACTCCGGCTGTGAAAAAGGCTCGCCCCCTGTAAACGTTACGCCGCCTCCGCTGCGCTGGTACAGGAGGCTGTCCCGAAGGGCTTCCGCCATAACCTCCCGAACAGTCATGCGCCGCCCCATCTGCGTCATGGCGCCGGCATAGCACCGGCGAGTACAGGCGAATTCGTTCTCGGCGCTATTCCCACATCTGTTCCCGCATATGGAAAAATCGACTGTATGACCGTTCTCAAATGATATTGCGCCATGTGAGCAGTCCTTATGGCAGAGCTTGCAGTCGATGCACTTATCGGAGAAGAAGGCAAGCTCGGGGCCAAACGCCTGACTTTCCGGGTTGGAGCACCATGCGCAGCTAAGAGGGCAGCCCTTCATAAATACGTTTGTACGTATGCCGGGGCCGTCGTGCAGGCTCCATCGCTGGATATCAAACACGACGCCGGAAGCAAGAGAAAGCTTTGAGTCCATTTACGCCAGCCTCTCCTCTGTACGTTCGATAATGTCCTGCTGCACGGTTCTTTCAAGGTTGACGAAGTAGGCGGAATAGCCTGCCACGCGTACAATCAGATTTTGATATTTAGCGGGGTCTTTCTGGGCGCGCAAAAGGGTTTCACGGTTTACCACGTTAAACTGTATCTGCATACCGCCCAGAGAAAAATAATAATCTACAAGATTTATCAGCCGGTTCAGGCCCGCATTATTATCAGCCATGGTTCCTCCTTTTTATCGATAAGCTCTAAGGGAATGAGCAGCGCGAACAATCTCTAGGCGCGCTAGTCTTTTAGATCCTGAGGCAGCAATTTCATATTGTACAAAGAGCCTTCCGACAGGATGATATTCTTGCATTTTGCCACGGAACGCACCGCGGCGGTGGGACCCTTGACATCCGTTCCGCGCATGGGGCTCTGCCCGTCGGACAGCGGCGTGCCTTTTTTGCGCCCGTCCGGAAGGGAGCCTGTGATCATGCCGAAAGGGGTGTTGGAGGACACGGTGGTGGTGGAAGCCTGAAATACGCCGCCAATCGGCCCGCGTGCGTGGCGCGTATTGGTATACTTGGGCAATTCTAAACAGATGGCCTCCAGCGCGTCACTGACGATCATATCCACCTCATCTACGTCGTTGCCATACTTGGGTACGGCTAAGCACATTTGCTGGATAACGGGGCCGCTCGGGTCTGTGGTCATGTCCGCGAAATCAGTTTCCAGCGCGTGCTTCAACTGTGCGCCGCTGAGGGCCTTGTCATCGAAGATCAGCTTCTTTATCGCGTACAGGCTGTTGCCTACATTGGCCACTCCTATCGTCTCGTTGCCGGTGAAATCGTACTTTGCGCCGCCTTTTTTTATGGAGCGGCCTCGTTCCATGACGGTACGGGTACATCCCATGATGGAGGTCATGGGCTCTTCCATGTACTCCTCCCACAGCTTGTCTGTCGTATTGTCCATTATCGCGTGAATCTTAGCGTAATATTTCAGCTGGTCGATGAACGCTTCCCACACTTCTTCGTAGCTTTCGAAAGTGGACAGGTCCTTTCCGTTCGCGTTTTTGTGCAGTGTAACGCCCGAGCGCGGATCAGTGCCGTTGTATAGCGCCGTTTCCAGCACCTTGGCCATGCAGTACCATGAGGCCCCGGTGCGCCCTCCGCGCATACCGGCAACCCCGGGTTCGGCGCAGCCTTCGATGCAATAATCCGCGGCGTCCTCGTAGGAATAACCGCGATTCATCATGGCGGGTATATACAGCTCGTCGTTGGCAATGGCCGGGAAGCCCGTGCCGAGGCGTATGGTTTCGGCGATCTTGAGCTTAAACGCCTGCGGCGTGTTTTTATGCCACCGTACGTAATGGCTCGGCTGCAAAGTACGCGTGTTGGCAATGGCGTCCATGACGAGATATGATACCTCGCTGGTGGCGTCCGCGCCGGTCTTCGGGTCGATTCCGCCCGTCGTCAGGTTCTGGAATATTGGCTTACCCCGGAAATAGGCTGTATCCTCCCATGAGCGAATGCGCTCGATCGTAGAGAGGATCACAAAGAAGTTTTCGATCAGCTCCACGGCTTTATCCGCGTCGAGCAAGCCATTAGCCTTGTCGCTCTGATAATACGGCTCAAGTACGCGATCAAAACGACCGGGGCTGATGCCTTGGGCGTTGTCCTCGACTTGTATGGCAAATTGTCGCGCTATTTCCAGAAGCTCCGTTTTGCGCGCAGCGTCTTCGCAATCGGCGGCTTCTCGCTCCGCAAGCCCGGCGTATCGGTTTGCGTATTTGATCACCGATTCGCATGATAGCTTCGCGGCAGTATAAAAACGCCGCTTTTCGATATCGGGCGATTTCCATTCATCCAGATTCGACATCTTGTCTTCACATTCGTTTATAACGGCCTGCAAACCGTTCTCGAACAGATAAGGCCACGGAGGCGTTAAATGGCCGCATCCGCCATGCATGAAGTTAACGATATTGACGGCGTCCACCTTATCCTGTGCCAAGATGGCTTCTTCAGGCAGATTTGCGTAAACTCTGTCCTTGTGGGTATTGCCTCGCCAGTAATCGAAGAGCGCCATAAACTCGGATGAAAGGGAGCGGTCGTACTCAAAGCGATCAGCAGGGCGCTCATCGGGAAAATACGGATCCCCGCTGATAATCTCTTTTTCTAAAAAATCTATAGCGAATTCCGGGAACAACGGCGAATAGTTTGGCTTTGAAGCCTGATTGCCGACCAACAGGCTTCCGGGTAAAATATACAAGCTCATATGTTCCAATATGTGCGCCACGGCTTTTGCACGAATGAGAATCGGAGGCTGCGCCATGTTCAATTTATAGGCTTCTGTCAGCAAGCGAGCGCGCTCGATGCAAATTCCCGCCGGCGCGCCCGTCGTATATGAATATAGATGGTCTATGCGCTGAGTGCGAAGAGGTTTTTGGTGTATCTGAAAATGCAGGGGCTCTTCCGTTATATCCAGCATTTTTGCTTGCGCCATAGGACATACTCCTTCACTAAAGCATTACACACTTTTTCGATCAAGGCTTCAATACATAATAAAGCCTAACAGACGGGCACAGGCATTGCGCCTGCGCCCGTGAGGCTATATAAATCTTACCAGCCGAGGAACTGGGGATCGTTGGCGTTGGTTGCATCCACCTTGTAGCAAGTTGGACGTACCCATGTAAATCCGTCGTCAGTCTCCGTTACTTCAATATTTACGCCATTATATGAAAGGTTGCTGTAGTTCGGAGTTTCGCCGCGAGCCAGCTGTGCCGCAACTGTTACAGCAACAGCCTGTTCGTCCGGAATAAACATAACTTCATAATCAATCTCGCCTGCGCGCACCGCGTCCAACGCTTCTTTTTCACCGTCGACGCTGATAATCTTAAACTCGCCCAAGCGGTTCGCCGCTTTGATGGCTTGTAGGCCGCCCAGCGTCATCTCGTCGTTCATATAGTATATGGCATCAAAGTCGCCCGCATTTGGAGACCGCTGAAGTATGGTTTCGGTTACTTCCATGCCCTTCGTGCGGTTGAAATCGCCGTCCACCTTATAGATAACTTCGATATCGGGGTATTCTTCCAGTTTTGAGTAGTACGCGCCGCCGCGGTCGATTGTCGAGCCCGCCCCTGCGGTACCTTCCACTACGACCACTTTGCCTGCGCCGTTTATGGCTTCAATAGTCTGCTCGGCGCCTTGCGTACCGCTCAACACCATATCCCACGTTACGTAGCAATCCCATGTAACATCCTGCCCTTGCGGCAAAATGCGGCGATCTACAACTATCAGCGGGATATTCGCGTCGTTTACTTTTTTAATTACAGGCAGCATCGGATCCGCTACGGCGGCCGTTATGATGATAACATCAACTTTTTGAGCGATAAAAGTTTCGACTTGTTGGACTTGCGTCGTGGGATCATTTTTACCGTCCGCGAAGATTAACTCTACGCCCTCCGCTTCGGCGACCGCATTGGCGCCTTCCATCAATTTTTGATACACAGGATGGTCGAAATAGGCCATTGCCCAGCCAATCGTTATGTTATTGCCAGCCGACACATTGTCTTGCCCCGCGGCGGAAGGAGCTTCCGCGGCTGGAGCCGGAGCCGGGGCCGGAGCCGGGGCCGGTGCGGCGCATGCGGCAAGCAAGCTCACGGTGAGCGCCAGAACCAATCCGATTGCCAGAGTAGTACGAGACAACTTTTTCATTAGTGATCCTCCTACAATCCATATTTGTTTTGATGTGTGCAGGAGCGAAGGTATAGTTGCTGGAATTGAACCCTGGCGCTCCTGTTCAATATAATAATATTAGATGCGATTGCGGATTGGTATCTATAAATTTGACCAGTTGTTTATAAG
>QMCE01002183.1_pt1 | contig 10824 bp, 5 predicted proteins | sample 1821851 | NCBI WGS metagenome assembly QMCE01 (sample SAMN09453174, study PRJNA476694) | Termite gut metagenome, whole genome shotgun sequencing project. | isolation source: worker | host: Odontotermes sp. | place: South Africa:Pretoria | collected 2016-01-28
TTTGAACAGGTAAGTGCGGATATAAAAGCCGCCATGTTAGCGAAAGATAAAGTGAAATTAGAAGCGCTCCGTAATGTGAAGAAATATTTTCTGGAAGCGAAAACGGCTCCGGGCGCGAATGATACGCTTACGGATGACGCCGCGTTGAAGATTATCCAGAAATTGGTTAAGCAGGGAAAGGATTCCGCACAGATATATGCCGAGCAAAACCGTCCGGATCTGGCGGAAGCGGAGTTGGAGCAGGTGCGCGCTCTTGAGGGATATCTGCCGAAACAGTTGTCACCGGAAGAACTGGAAGCGGAACTGAAGAAAATAATTGCTGAGGTAGGTGCGTCGGGGCCACAGGATATGGGGAAAGTGATGGGGGCTGCCACCAAAGCGCTTTCCGGAAAAGCGGAAGGGCGCGCTATCTCCGAAACCGTTAAGCGCTTACTTGCCGGATAAAATTTCTTCCGTAATTTAAAAATATAGAAATGATTACCTTTGTCGGGTGTCTTCTTTTTCTGATTGCAGGCTATTTTATTTACGGGCGCTTTATGGAGCGTATTTTCGGGGCGGATCCTAATCGTTCCGTACCTGCATATACTCAACAGGATGGAGTTGACTACGTTCCTATGTCCTGGTGGCGTGTTTTTCTGATTCAATTTCTGAATATTGCCGGACTTGGCCCGATCTTTGGCGCTATCATGGGGGTGATGTTTGGTCCTGCCGCATTTTTATGGATTGTGATCGGGACCATCTTTGGCGGAGCCGTACATGATTATTTTTCAGGGATGATGTCTGTACGCGAAGGAGGCGCCAGCTTGCCCGAATTGGTGGGAAAACAGCTCGGTAAATACATTAAATTGTTTATGCGTTTGTTTTCGTTGCTGTTAATGATTCTGGTGGGCGCTGTATTTGTTTCCGGGCCTGCGGGGTTGTTGGCGGGAATGACTCCGGATATAAGTATTTTGGTGTGGACGGTTATTATCTTCGTTTATTATATGTTGGCAACGCTTCTGCCCATAGATAAAATAATCGGAAGAATTTATCCTGTTTTCGGATTTGCGTTACTATTTATGGCTGTCGGCATACTCTTCGCCTTGTTTTATAATCATGCCCCGATACCTGAGCTGACCGGCGGTTTAGAAAGTCATCACCCCAATAAGGCCCTGCATATTTTTCCCATGATGTTTGTGAGCATCGCTTGCGGCGCCATATCCGGTTTCCATGCGACGCAATCGCCTATCATGGCTCGTTGCATAAAGAATGAAAAATATGGGCGCCGTTGTTTTTACGGCGCCATGGTAGCGGAAGGGATCGTTGCTTTGATATGGGCGGCGGCGGCTTCCTCGTTTTTCGGTTCGCTGGACGGACTTCAGCACTATGTGGCGGGGTTGCCGGCTACGGCAAATAAGGCTGCCGAAGTGGTAAACGTAATAGCTAAAGACTGGTTGGGCGCTGTCGGGGGATTCCTGGCAATACTGGGTGTAATTGCCGCACCGTTAACGTCCGGAGATACGGCGCTCCGTTCGGCCCGGTTGATTGCGGCGGATTTTTTGCATATAGACCAGAAGCCCATTGTGAAAAGGCTTATGATATCCGTTCCTCTTTTTATCCTGACATTTCTTATTCTGCAGATGAATTTTGATGTCCTGTGGCGTTACTTCGCCTGGTGTAATCAGACACTGGCCGTCTTTACGCTTTGGGCCATAACTGTTTATCTCCGCCGTAAGAAAAAATTATATATCATATCCCTGATACCCGCTATCTTCATGACCATGGTGTGCTCAACCTATCTTTTTGTCGCTCCGCGACCGGAAGGTATCGGTTTGTCGTATACGGCTTCGTTGCTGATCGCAACTGTAATTACTGTCTTTACGGTAGTTTGCTTCTTTCTCCGGAAAGGGAAAGGAAGTGTCAAAAATAAATAAAAAATCCATTGTAACGCGGCGAAAATGCAAAAAGAAAATAATTTTTTTTGTCATTGTATTTGATTTATACTATATTTGTAACTTTCAAAAATAAAATGCGTCAAATGAAAAAATATCGCGTTTAAACAAATGAGTATATCTATACGTTCACTGAATAAACGATATCCGAACGGTAACCATGCCCTGAAAAACATTAACATGGAAATTCCGACAGGTATGTTTGGTTTGCTGGGGCCTAATGGCGCCGGAAAATCCACACTGATGCGTATTCTTGTCGCTTTGATGGAACCTACATCCGGCGAGGTGGATGTGTTCGGTTATAACTTGCTTAAACAGCGTAAGGAAGTCCGGAGCATTCTCGGATACCTCCCGCAGGATTTTCGTTTTTTTGCCAAATATAAAACGTATGAGTTTCTGGACTATGCGGCGCGTTTGTCCGGTATGAACAACGGCAGGCAACGTCGCCGGGCGGTTGACGCAATGCTGGAAAGCGTCGGGTTATTTGATGTCAGGGAACGCTACGCCAATAAACTGTCGGGAGGTATGAAGCGCAGGTTGGGCATTGCGCAGGCGTTGATACATAACCCGAAACTGATCATCGTAGATGAACCGACTACCGGATTGGATCCGGAAGAACGTATCCGTTTCCGTAATTTACTTGCCGAAGTAAGTGAAAAAGAAGTAACGATTATTCTTTCAACACATATCGTGGGTGATATATCCAGTACGTGTAAATGTATGGCGTTGATGAATAAAGGCGAGGTTTCTTTTTTCGGATCTCCGGAAGACATGCTGAAAGAGACCGAAGGAAAAGTCTGGAAGTTGAAAGTGAATGGGGGTGATCTGGCTGTTATCGACAAAGAATATCCTGTTATATCAACGATTCCCTCCGGCGCGGGATGGGAGGTTCAGGTGGTGGCCGATGAGATACGGGGTTATGAGGCGGAACCTTATCCGCCGAACCTGGAGCACGCGTACGTTTATTATATGGAGAAAAAATTGAATCGCTGGATTAATGATTGATTGGAATGTCGAAACTACATAATATACGGTCCGTAGCGAAATATGAGAGCAAACTCTTGATGAGGAGTTGGTTTTACCGGATTTTTCTGATCCTGGCGGTTTTGTTTTTATGCTTGTTCAATTTTTTTGCGTTGGTCTCTGAAGATAGTGGCGGTTTCTGGCTGATGAAAGCTATCTCTTCGAATATTCCTTATGTGAATCTGTTGTTCCTGAATACGGGGCAGGCGGTTATTGCGGTTTTTTTATCCTCGGAATTTCTGAAATCGGATAAGAAACTTGATACGTCCGAAGTTTTTTATGTGCATCCGTTGAGTAATGCCGAATATGTGATTGGAAAAATAGGGGGGAACCTGAATGTGTTTTTTCGCCTTGATTTGATTATCATTGCGTTAGTCGTTGTTTTTAACCTGGCGTCAGGGGTTTCTGTTGACTGGATGGCATATATCACTTATTTTCTGCTGATCTGTGTCCCTACGTTGATTTATATATTCGGGTTGTCCGTAAGCCTGATGCTCATGCTTAAAAACCAGGCTATTACGTTTGTCCTTTTACTGGGGTATATCGCTCTGACCTTGTTTTATATAGAAGATAAGTTTTATTATCTTTTTGATTACATGGTATACAGCCTGCCTTTGGTTAAATCTTCCATTGTTGGTTTTACCAACTGGGCGGCATTGATTAATCACCGTTGTATCTACTTCCTGCTCGGATTGGGATTTATCAGCCTGTCTATATTTTTATTCAGGCGTTTACCTAATACGAGATACGGGCGTTACCGCTGGCTTGTTTTGTCGGTTTGTTTTCTTATTGCGGGATGCGCCGCCGCCTATAATCATGTCGATTCCATTCTGAAAGAGGCGAAAATGCGGACATTGTATACGGATATCAATAACAAATATGTGCATGCGCCTAAGATGGTGATAGACAGTTATGATATACGGGTGGAACAACGGCCTGAAGTAATAGCGTCGGAAGTGGTGATAAAGGGGGTTGCATTGGAGTCTTCCGCTGTTTTTACATTCTGCCTGAATCCGTCATTGCAGGTGCGTGAAATAAAAGAAAGCGGTAAGGACTTGTCGTTCAGTCGTGAACATCAGATCGTACTGGTTGATTTTGGCCGTGGTCTGGCCCGGGGTGATACCGTGTTGTTTACCATGAAATATGACGGATGTGTAGATGGGGATTTTTGTTATCTGGATATTCCTGCGGAGATTTTGCAACAGGAATATGCGAATGAAATGTTTCGTATGGATAAGAAATATAGTTTTCAAAGCAGTAATTACCTGCTCTTTACGCCTGAAACCTATTGGTATCCGCGCCCGGGTACTTCTTATAGCAGTGATAGTCCGGACTGGCAGCAAGCCTATTTCAGTAATTTTCGCCTGACGGTAAAGACGATAAACGGTCTTAAAGCGTTGTCGCAGGGTACCATGAAATGGCCTCCGATGAATGAACCTGATTCAACCGCCGTCAACGGAGAGGAACCGGTAAATGAAGCGCCGGGAGACAGTTTGTTTATTTTTGAAACGGATTTTCCGTCGCCATCCATAACACTTGTTGTCGGCGATTATGAACAAAAAAGTATTGCTGTCGACAGTACGGAATACAGTGTCTGGTATTTGAAAGGACACGATTACTTTTCGTCTGCATTCGATTCGATCATAGACACGATTCCCGCACAGATACGGGAGCGTCGGCGTTCAATCGAGAGTGCCTATTCGTTAGATTACTCATTTAACCGTTTTTCGCTGGTTGAGGTGCCGGTTCAATTTTACAGTTATGTACGGACATGGACGCAGGCGCAGGAAAAAATGCAGCCGGAAATGGTTCTTTTTCCGGAAAAAGGTTGTTTGTTCTATGAAGCCGATGTGGTACGGATGGTAAAGAATGCGAAACGATGGGCCAAATGGAACGGACAGGATATTAGTGATGAAGAAGCGGCTATACGTGCGGTGAATTCGTTTCTGTGGATATTTCAGCGGACGGAAAGCGATTTTAACTGGTCTCAGGATCGCGGATCATTTAATGTCACCGTAGCATCGAATCCGTATTTTATTTTTCCTCAACTGTATAATTTCAGATACAATATTTTTTCGTCTGAATGGCCCATTGCAAACCGGGTGATTGAGCTTTATTTACAGGATAAGTCCGATAATAATAACTGGATCAGGCAGATGAACGGAATAAGCAATAATGAGAAAGCGAACCTGTTGATGGAGCAGCGTCCGTTTAAAGAGTTGCTGTCGGATACGGAGCAACGTGATTTGTTGGATAACGTGATATCGCTGAAAGCGAATTACTTGTTTGCTCCGGCGGAGCGGAATATCGGATATAAGGAATACCGCGATTCATTGCGTGTCGTTTTACAGCGTAATATATTTACGAATCTCCGGTTTGAGAATCTGTTGGATACGATGGGAGCGATTGCCGGCGAAGACCTGGTTACACCTCTTGAATCCTGGAATTATCCGACGGCGCTTCCCGTTTATGTTGTCGAAGCGCCGGAAGTGACGCATATTTCCAACCGGGATAAGGAGGTATATGTCGTCAGTATGCAGGTGACAAATGATTCGGATCATGATGGAATTATCAATGTCGAGACGAATGCCGGAGGGCGTAATGATGTGTATGATCCCCGGACGAAGCGCAAAGTCTCTTTTGCCGCTCATGAAACGAAACGGCTTGTTACTGTCTGGGATGAGGCGCCGCGGAGTATCAATGTGAATACGTTGATATCGGCTAATCTCCCGAACCTGATCAACCTGCCGGTGAACAACATCATACGTGAACGAAATAAGCCTGTGGGCGAAGAAGGTGATTTTGTCGTTCGGCATGTTTCATATACTGTACCGGGAGAAGTGATTGTTGATAACGAGGATTCTTTGTTGTTTGTTATGTCCGAACCCGATGTTGTAGGTCTATTACCGCGTTGGCTGGATCAGGTTGATGATAATTCGTTCCGTTATTCCGGCGTGTCCAACTGGCGTCCGCCGCTGCAATGGACCCTGACTACGAACGATAAATACTATGGTACCCATGTCCGTTCCGCTTATGTGGTCAAGAGCGGTAGCGGTAGCCAAACCGCGACATGGAAGATTCCGGTTCCGGCCACCGGACAATATGATTTATATTATTATGTATATAAACCGGATGATGTTCGACAGAGGGGGCGTAACCAGGGAAGCGGAGATACGGAATACCACTTTAAGGTAAAATATGATGAAGAAGAGGAGGATACGTATGTTGATCTTCGGCGTTCGGATGAAGGATGGAGTTTGCTGGGTACCTACTTTTTTAACGAGGATACGGTGAGAGTTGTGCTGACCAATGATTGCAAATTACGTTCGGTAACTGCCGACGCCGTTAAGATTGTGAGGAGATAATGTGCTGTGTGCAAGCGGACAACGTTCAACAGCATGACCGGGTGACACCGGGTAGTATCTGATGAGTTGGTAATGAGAATTTATAAACAGAAAGATTAAAATATAAACAGATTATGGAAAACAAACGGTTATGGATGCGATTTGCCTGGATGATAGCTTTTTTAGCAGGAATGTCGGGAGTGTCCTCTATTTTGGTTGCCCAGGAACCGATAACCATTGAGAGGGCGTTGGATATAGCGGAAGAAAATAATCCGGATCTGATCAACTCAAAGCTGCAGCTTGAAAGATATCAGTTGAATCTTGTTGCGCAACGGGCTTCATTGAAATCACGGTTTTCCCTTGATCTCAATCCTGTTACGTATGAAAAAACGCGTCGTTTTGACAACCGGTTGTCACAATGGTATACGAATGAAACCTTTAGTTCGAGCGGTACATTTCAGGTCAGGCAACCTATTTTGCTGACAGACGGAGAGGTGTCGCTTATTAATACTTTCGGATGGCAGGATAATCAGTCGGCGGCGGAAAGTCTTGATAACCGAAACAGGGCTTTCAGTAATAATCTGTATCTCCAACTCACGCAACCTATTTTTACCTATAACCGGCGTAAAATGGAACTGAAACAAATTGAGTTTGATTATGAAAATGCAGGTATCAGGTATGCTTTGCAAAGACTTAATACGGAGGTAAGCATTACCCGTCAGTTTTATCAGGTTTATATGGATCAGAATAACCTGGAAATAAGAAAGGAAGAATATGAAAATGCCAAACAGAGTTTTGAAATTATCAAAAATAAGGTAGATGCGGACCTGTCTGCGAAAGAGGAACTTTATCAGGCGGAGGTGAATCTGGCAACAGCGCAATCCGCTTTGGAAGAACAGATTGTTTCCCTTGATAATTCGAAAGATCAGTTGAAGCAGATTTTAGGCATGCCGCTGAGTGAAAATATAATGGTGGTTGCGGATATTCAGGTAAGTCCGGTAGCGGTTGATCTGACACAGGCCGTTGATAACGGACTTTCGTCGCGCATGGAGCTTCGGCAACGTGAAATAGATATTCAACTGGCTGAACTTCAAATGATTCAAACCAAAGCGTTGAATGAATTCAGGGGAGATATTTCGCTGTCGGTAGGTATAATAGGTGATCACGAGAAGTTTGCAAATATCTATGAAAACCCTACGCAAAATCCGCGTGTAGCCATCAGTTTTGCTGTTCCTATTTTTGACTGGGGCGAAAAAAAGGCGCGTGTAAGGGCGCAGAAAACCGCTCAGACAATCTCAAAACTTGAACAGGAAAATCAGAAAATTGATATCGAATTAGATATACGTCAGACATGGCGCAGACTGGAAAACCTTCGTACACAGATTGATATTGCGGATAAGAATGTACGTAATGCGCAACTTACCTATGACCTGAACCTGACAAGGTATCGCGAAGGCGACCTGACCGGTATGGAAATCAGCCAGTTTCAGACACAGCTTTCGACGAAGAAAATCACCTATTCGCAAACGTTGATAAATTATAAGATCGAGTTGCTGAACCTGAAAATTCTTTCCTTATATGATTATGAGACCGGTAGTCCCATTGTTCCGGTAAGAGAGTTGAATAACAAAAATTAGAGTCTTAATGAAATAAAATATGTTCGTATGAAATACAGAAGCTTATTATCCATGGCAGTTGTTGTTTTACTGACAGCATGTAACAATCAGCCGCAAAGTAATCAGAATGATATTGAAACACCTGTATCAGTGCAGGAACTGAAAAAAGGCTCTATCAGTAAGCTGATCAATACCACAGGAACGGCACAGGCTAATTTCAGCGTGGAATTAAGTTCCGAGATGAGTGGTATGTACAAACTTCAGGTGAATCCCCGGACGGGCAAACCGTATAAGTTGGGGGATGCCGTTAAAAAAGGACAGTTAATCATCCGCTTGGAAGACAAGGAATACGAAAACGGAATCGCATTGGAATCGAAAAAACTCAGCCTTGAAATTGCCGAGCAGGAACAAAGTAAGCAGACGGCATTGTATGAAAAGGGCGGCGTTACCCTCAGTGAAATGCGTAATACGGAAGTCAGGGTTATAAATGCCCGGTATGACCTTGAAAATGCCAATCTCAACCTTGAGAAAATGAATATTAAATCTCCGTTCGATGGGGTTATCGTTTCGTTACCGCATTATACGGCAGACAACCGTGTTGCACAGGGACAGCCGATGGTCGGTATCATGGATTATGCGCGTATGTATATGGATATCAATCTGCCGGAAAGTACAATTGAATACATCAAGGCGAATCAGCCGGTTTATATTACCCATTATACATTGCCGGAGGATACGCTCACCGGCGTTATCAGTGAGTTGTCGCCGGCGATAAGTACGGAAACGCGTACGTTTAAGGGTAAAATATTGATTGATAATAATAATCTCAAACTGCGTCCGGGTATGTTCGTGAAAGCTGATGTGATAGTGGATAAAGCGGACAGTGTGATTATCATACCGAAAGATGTAGTGCTTTCAAACAGGAACCGGAAGTATGTATATATCGTGGAGAAAAATACGGCGATTGTACGGAATATAAAGACCGGACTTGAAGATGAAGATAATGTGCAGGTTACGGAAGGGTTGAACGAAAATGACAACCTTGTCGTCAGGGGATATGAGACGTTGCGTGAGAATAGTCGTGTCAAGGTGCTGAAATAAGCTGCCGGCGCTGATTTTATGTATATTTTAAGCAAGTATTAAATGAAAAAAATAATCGCTTTTGCGGTAAGAAATCCCGTTACCATAAGTATGATCGTTCTAGCTATCCTGTTGCTCGGAAAGATTTCGTACGACAGGCTGAACGTGGATTTATTGCCTGATATGAATTCTCCGCGTCTCTTTGTAGAGATTGAGGCGGGTGAACGGCCGCCGGAAGAAATAGAGAAAATGTTTGTGGAAAACATGGAGTCGATGGCGATACGCCAGAGTGATGTGACGCAGGTATCGTCGGTTGTTAAAGCCGGTTCCGCGCGTATCACCGTCGAATATATCCAGAACAAGGATATGGATGAGGCGTTCCTTGATTTACAGAAGGTGATGAGTCCGTTTTCCCAGAATACGGATATCGAGTCGATCAATATCACCCAGCATGATCCGAATACCGCACCCGTAGTGCTTGTCGCGATGTCGCACCGTTCTATCACGGATATGGCCGAATTACGTAAAATGGCGGAGAGTTATATACGGAATGAGTTGATACGCCTCGAAGGGGTTGCCGAAGTGGCGCTTTCCGGGCAGGAAATGTCTGTCATGACAATCAAAACAGACCCCTATAAACTAAGCGCTTTCGGTCTGACAATGGAAGAAATAGCATCCAGGATAGAGGCTAATAACCAGAGTATTTCCGGGGGGCGCGTGAGTGAACTCGGATTGCAATACTTAGTGAAAAGTTCATCTTTGTTTACTTCCGAAGCCGATTTTGAAAATCTGATTATCAGTTATAAGTCAATTGAACCCGCCGCAACGGGGTCGGCAACGGACGCTTCCGCAACAGGAACCGCTTTGACGGGAGCAGATAGCAAGGCACCTTTGTACCTGCATGAAGTGGCTACCGTACGATTCGAAAATGCACGTCCCGAGAATATTGTACGTATAAACGGCGAACGTTGTATCGGGCTGTCTGTCTATAAAGAAATGCAGTATAATACGGTCCGGGTGGTCGATCTTATCAGCCGTCAGTTGGGTATTATCGAACAGGCGTTGCCCGGTTATAAATTTCAGGTGATCAGTAACCAGGGAACATTTATCAAACAGGCGATAGGTGAGGTAAAAAACAGCGCAATCTTAGGCTTGGTACTTGCCGTACTGATTTTGTTCGTTTTCCTGCGCCGTATCGGAACCACGCTGATTGTCAGTTTATCAATTCCGATCTCTATTGTAGCAACGTTTAACCTGATGTATTTTAATGGTTTGACTCTTAATGTGATGACATTGAGCGGTCTGGCTTTGGGAGGCGGTATGCTTGTCGATAATGCGATTGTCGTGATAGAAAGTATCTTCCGGAATCATGAACGGGGGCTTAGCCGGAAAGATTCTATTGTCACGGGGACTTCCGAAGTATCGGGGGCGGTTATTGCTTCCACATTGACAACAATCGTTGTGTTTCTGCCTATTGTCTACCTTCATGGCGTGTCGGGAGAACTGTTTAAGGATCAGGCGTGGACGGTTGCCTTCTCACTCCTGTCTTCGCTGTTTGTCGCCTTGCTTGTCATACCGATGTTGTATGATAAATTATCCGGACGTAAAAATGTAAAGACCGAAACCCATTCGATCCGGTTCAAATGGTATAGCAAAACGCTGACTTCTTTGTTGAAAAACCGCTGGATGGTGATTGTAATTTCCGTCTTGTTGTTGGCGATTACGGTATTTTTGATTCCGTTTGTAGGGACTGAATTTCTGCCCCGTTCCGGTAGTCATGCTTTCTCCGTATCGGTAAAACTACCGGAAGGTACGCGTATTGAGCGTACG
>QMCE01002983.1_pt1 | contig 10822 bp, 13 predicted proteins | sample 1821851 | NCBI WGS metagenome assembly QMCE01 (sample SAMN09453174, study PRJNA476694) | Termite gut metagenome, whole genome shotgun sequencing project. | isolation source: worker | host: Odontotermes sp. | place: South Africa:Pretoria | collected 2016-01-28
AGGCGAAACTAAAAACAATGATCCCCGCCGGCCGTTTCGGCGAACCGGAAGAGGTAGCGGCGGCGGTGGCTTTTCTGGTGTCGGCCGACGCGGGCTACATCACGGGCGAGGTGATCTCGATCAACGGCGGACTTTACACATAACGCGATATGGGAAACAACAACAGACGGGTAGTCATCTCGGGAATGGGCATATGGTCGTGCATCGGCACCGACCTCGACGCCGTTCGCCGTTCGCTGCACGAGGGTGCTTCGGGCATCGGCATCGACCCCGTGCGTAAAGAATTCGGCTACCGTTCGGCGCTCACAGGCATAGTGGAGACCCCCGAGTTGAAAGGGCTTCTCGACCGGCGTTCGCGCCTGTGCATGCCCCAACAGGCGGCCTACGCCTACATGGCCACGCTCGAGGCGTTCCGCGGCGCGCGCATCGACGAGCAGTTCCTCACCGACCGCGAGGTGGGCATCCTCTACGGCAACGACAGCACGGCCCAACCGGTGATCGAGGGTGTCGACGTGATCCGCGAGAAGCGCAACACGGCGCTCGTGGGCTCGGGCAACGTATTCCAGTCGATGAACTCTACGGTGTCGATGAACCTGTCGGTGATATTCAACCTTCGGGGCATCAACTTCACCGTGGCCGGGGCCTGCGCGAGCGGTTCGCACGCCATCGGGATGGGCTATTTACTCGTCAAAAGCGGCCTTCAGGATTGCGTCGTGTGCGGCGGCGCACAGGAGGTCAACATCTACGCCGTCGGCAGTTTCGACGCGCTCAACGCCTTTTCGACGCGCGAAGATGACCCCGCGTCGGCCTCGCGTCCGTTCGACGGGTCGCGCGACGGACTTGTGCCGAGCGGCGGCGCGGCCACCATCATCGTCGAGAGCCTCGAATCTGCCGAGGCCCGCGGCGCCGACATTTTGGGCGAGATCGTGGGCTACGGCTTTTCGTCGAACGGCGACCACATCTCGGTGCCCAACGTCGACGGCCCGATCCGTTCGCTCCGGATGGCGGTTCGCGACTCGGGCCTCGACCCGGCGCAGGTAGGCTACATCAACGCCCACGCCACCTCCACCCCGCTGGGCGACTATAACGAGGCGTTGGCGATCGACAAAGTTTTCGGCACCCACAAGCCCTACGTCACCTCCACCAAATCGCAAACCGGCCACGAGATGTGGATGGCCGGAGCGAGCGAAATAATCTACTCGCTGCTCATGATGCGTGGCGGTTTCATCGCTCCCAATCTCAACTACACCGAGGGCGACGAAGCGTCGTCGCGGCTCAACATCCCTTCACAGCGGGTCGACACACGCTTCGACACCTTCCTGTCGAACTCGTTCGGTTTCGGCGGAACGAACTCGACCCTGATAGTCAAAAACATCTAAAACCCCGATAACGCAATGGACAGAAACGAAATCATCGCAAAAATCAACACCGTGCTGGCCGAGGAGTTCGAGATCGACGCTGCGATCATCACCCCCGACGCCCCGCTGATGGAGACCCTCGACATGGATTCGCTCGATCTGGTCGACGTTGTGGTGCTGGTCGAGCAGTCGTTCGGCATCACGCTCAAGGGCGAGGACTTTGTCGGCATGGCCACCTTCCAAAACTTCTACGACCTGATCCTGCGAAAAATGGGTGGCAACCAATAATAATGGATGACGGGAGGGAGAGATAAAGGCTGGAGTGGAAGATCGAGAGGAGGAGGTTTCGGACACCGATTCTTCATTTTCCTGATACGCAAAGCGGGCATCGGCTTTGCGTATGGCTTTTTATCCCGGGTGCTGGGCTACTCACGTCCGCGCTCCATCAGGGCGCTGTTCACCCACTATTACCGCTTTGGCCAGACGCTCATCGACAAGATCGCCATCGGCGCCGGTCTGGGCGACCGATACCGTTTCGAATTCGACAACTACGACGAATTTTTGCGCATCCTCGACTCCGGCACGGGAGTGGTGATGATCGGTGCCCACGTCGGCAGTTGGGAGGCGGGGGCACGTTTCTTCGGCGACTACGCCCGCCGCATCAACATTGTGCTCTACGACGCCGAACACGCCCAGATCAAAAAAGCCCTCGAGGATAATTCCTCCCGGGCCGGCTACAAGGTGATCGCGGTGGGAGGCGACGGACTCGACAGCGTGCTGCGAATAAAACGTGCTCTGGACGCGGGCGAATACGTCTGCTTTCAGGGCGATCGCTACATCGGCGAGGATGGCACCACCGGCACCACCGAGGCCGTTTTCATGGGCCGCCCGGCCCGTTTCCCGCGGGGGCCGTTCCTCGTAGCGGCAAAGATGGGGGTGCCTGTCGTTTTCTACTACTCGATGCGCGAACGGGCCCGCCGCTACCGTTTCCACTTCGTCGAGGCGACTGCAAAGACCGAACGGGGTCTGCTCGAAGAGTATCTCCGCGCGACCGAAAATATAGTTCGCCGCTACCCCGAGCAATGGTTCAATTTTTACAAATTCTGGAATTAATACAAATTTGTAATCAGTACAAATTTGGAATCAATACAAATATGAACTCAATACAGAAGCAATACGAAAAAGAGCGTTTCACCGCCGCCGAGGCGCAGCGTCTGGCGCAGTCGATAGCCTTCGGCCCCGTCGTTTTTCAGGTATCGCGGCTGATGGTCAGGTTCGGCATCTTCGAGATGCTGCTGGCCAGCGACGGCGGCATGACGCTCGACGAAGTTGCCGCCGCCAGCGGCCTGAGTCGTTACGCCGCCCAGGTGCTGCTCGAGTCGTCGCTCACCACGGGGACGGTGCTGTTGAAAGAGGGCCGTTTCCACACCGCCAAAGCCGGTTGGTTCCTGCTCAACGACCCCATGGCGAGGGTCAACACCGACTTCATCCACGACGTCAACTACCTGGGGCTGTTCGACCTCGAGGCCGCGCTCGTCGACGGCAAACCCGAGGGGCTGCGGCGTTTCGGTGACTGGCCCACCATCTACGAGGGCCTTTCGAGCCTGCCGCCCGAGGTGCAACGCAGCTGGTTCGGGTTCGACCATTTCTACTCCGACAACTCGTTCGACGCGGCGCTCGAGATCGTCTTCCGCACCCCGCCCCGCACCCTGCTCGACGTGGGGGGCAACACCGGCCGCTGGGCCACCCGCTGCGTCGCCCATTCTCCGCAGGTGCAGGTCACCATCATGGACCTGCCCCAGCAACTCGCCCTGATGCGCGAGGCGGTGCGAGATCTGCCGGGCGCCGAGCGAATCTCCGGCCACGGCGCCAACCTGCTCGACCCGGCAGTTCCCTTCCCCACTGGTTTCGACGCCATCTGGATGAGCCAGTTCCTCGACTGTTTTTCGGAGGCCGAGGTGGTGAGCATCCTCACCCGCGCCGCGGCGTCGATGTCGCCCGCCAGCCGTCTCTACATCATGGAGACGTTCTGGGACAGGCAGCGCTACGAAACGGCGGCGTTCTGCCTGGCGCAAACAAGCATCTACTTCACTGCTCTTGCCAACGGCAACAGCAAGATGTACTACTCGCCCGACATGACTCGCTGCGTCGCCGTGGCGGGCCTTACCGTCGAGGCGATCCACGACAACCTCGGCCTGGGCCACAGCATAATGCAATGCCGACTGCAATAAACATACTCGACTACATCCCCCAGCGTCCGCCTGTGGTGATGGTCGATCGGTTCCACGGCGTGGAGGGCGACTGCTCCCGCAGCGGTTTCACCGTGCCGCCGGATCACATCTTCTGCGCTGGTGGGGTTCTCGACGAGTGCGCACTCGTCGAAAACATGGCTCAGTCGGCGGCCCTCAGGGTGGGCTGGCTGTGCGTGTCGTCGGGCAGCCCCGTGCCGCTGGGTTTCATCGGCTCGGTGGGCAAGTGCGACATAGTGCGCAAGGTGAGAGCGGGCGAAACCCTGCACACCACGATCAAAGTGGTGGCCCAGGTGGGGGAAGTGACCCTCGCCGAGGCCGAGATCACCTCCGGCGGCGAAAGGGTTGCCGCCTGCACGCTCAAAATATTCCTGCAGCAGTGAGAAGAACAAAACATACCTCGGCCCCGAGCCTCACCGACACCACCCGCTTCCGGGTACGTTTCAGCGAGGTCGACTCCATGCACATCGTCTGGCACGGCCACTACGCCGTCTACCTCGAGGACGGCCGCGAGGCGTTCGGCCGCACCTACCCGGGCCTGGGCTACAGCGACATTCAGGCCAGCGGCTACGGCGCGCCGATAGTCGACATGCAGGTTCAGTTCCGCGGGCCGCTCAGGGCGGGCGACGAGGCGGTGATCGAGACGCGCTACATCGACACCGACGCCGCCAAGATATGTTTCGAATACGAGATCCGCCGCCCCGACGGCACGCCCGTCGCCACGGCCACCACAGTGCAGGTCTTCACCGACGCCCGCGGCGAACTCGAACTTGTCAACCCTGCGTTTTACCTCGAATGGAAACGGCGATGGCTCACGAGGTGAACAATGTGTGGCTCGGCGCCGACGCCATGATAACCGCCCTGGGGCACACCTCGGAGGAGGTACTCGCGGCCATAGGCGAGGGGCGCGTCGGCTGCCGCGCCGTCGACGATCCCGCGCTGTGGGGCCGACCCTTCACCGCGGGCCGCATCGACCCCGGGCGTCTGCCCGCGGTGGCGGGCCACACCCCGCTCGAGCGAATGTTCATCGCCACGATCGGCAGCGTTGTCCGGCGTTCGGGCATCGACCCGTCGGCCCCGGACACCGCCCTTGTCATAGCCTCCACCAAAGGCAACATAGAACTGCTCACACCCGACGGCCCGCCCGACGAAAGAATCTTCCTCGGAAACATGGCGGCCCGAGTCGCCACCCGCTGCGGATTCGCAGGCACCCCCATCGTGATCTCCAACGCCTGCATCTCGGGTGTCTCGGCGATCATAGTGGCGGCGCGCCTGATCCGTGACGGACAGTACCGCAACGTCGTCGTGGCCGGGGGCGATCGCCTCACCCGGTTCGTGGTGACGGGCTTCGAGGCGTTCCGCTCGGTGAGCGAGAGGGTGTGCCGGCCCTACGACGCCGCGCGCGACGGACTGACGCTGGGCGAGGGCTGCGGGGCGCTGCTGCTCACGGCCGATCCCGGGCGCGCCGCCGTGCCCCGCGTCGAGATCGCCGGAGGAGCCATCTCCGCCGACGCCAACCACATCTCCGGCCCATCGCGCACGGGCGACGGACTCCACTTCGCCCTGCGCGACGCTATGGCCGAGGCCGCCATCACTCCCGCCGGCGTGGGATTCATCAATGGCCACGGCACCGGAACGGTCTACAACGACGAGATGGAGAGCAAGGCTTTTGCCCTGGCCGGACTCGACGGCGTGCCCGTGGGCGGCCTCAAACCCTACTTCGGCCACACGCTGGGGGCGGCGGGGGTGGTCGAAACGATCGTGTCGGCCCACGCCCTGCGCACCGGAACAATCTACGGCACACCGGGATTCGAAACGAGCGGCACCCCCCATCCCCTCGACATCTCGCCCCGCCATCGCACAACGGAAAGCCCCGTCTGCATAAAAACCGCCTCGGGTTTCGGAGGCTGCAACGCCGCCATCGTGCTGCGGAAAGGCAGCGCGCAAGGGAGACTCCCCGTGGCAGAAAACAGGGTGGTTGAAACAGCCCAAACAACCATCCACCCCGACGGCCGCCCATTCGCCAAGATGATCCGCGAAAGATTCCGGGCCCTCGAAAGTCCCGACCCCAAATTCTTCCGAATGGACGACCTCTCCAAACTCGCTTACGTCGCGGCCGCAGAACTGCTCAACAACAAGAACCTGAAAGAAAAATACACGCCCGACCAGATCGGCATAGTGCTCACGAACCGCAGTGCCTCGCTCGACACCGATCGCCGCCACGCCCGCCAGATCGAAATCAACGGCGACGAAGCATCCCCGGCGGTGTTCGTCTACACGCTGCCCAACGTCAGCGCGGGCGAAGTGTCGATCCGGCACAAGATACAGGGCGAATCGACGTTCTTTATAAGCAACGACCCCAACGCAACCACAGCCGAGGATTACGCCCGAATGCTGTTGCGGCAAGGCCACCTCAGGGCAGTGATCTGCGGCCGCTGCGAACTGTTGGGCGAAGATTTTGCCGCCGAAATGAAATTATTGGAAACAGAATAAGACAATGGAACAGTTGAAGGAAACACTCAAAGAGCAGCTCATCGAAGCGCTCAACCTCGAAGAGACCACCCCGGCAGATATTGGCGATGACTTGCCATTGTTCGGTGAAGGTTTGGGCCTCGACTCTATCGACGCGCTGGAGATCATCATCCTGCTCGAGAAGAAGTACGGGGTGAAACTCGAGAACTCGGCCGACGCCCGCCCGATCTTCTACTCGGTCGCCACGCTCGCCGAGCACATCCAAAAGCACCGCACAAAGTAACGCTGCCATGCGGATAGCGGTCAGCGGGCTGGGCGTAATTTCGGCCATCGGACACGGAACCGGCGAGGTTTTCGACTCCCTGCGCACGGGGCGCGGCGGTGTGGGCCCGCTCACGCTTTTCAAGGCGCCCCACGACGCCCTCGTGGGCGAGGTGCGCGCCGACGATCGAGAGCTGAAAGCCCTGCTCGGCATCCCGCCCGCCGCCGCCATAACCCGCACCGCGCTGCTCGGAATGATCGCCGCTGCCGACGCCCTCTCCGACGCGGGTGGCGACCCGGGCGTCGACGCGGGCGGCAACCCGGCCCTGCGAACGGGATTTGTGAACGCCACCTCGACCGGAGGAATGGATCTGACGGAGCGTTTTTTTCGCCACTTCGCCACCGACCCCACCCGCGGCCGCCTGCGCGACGTTGCGGGCCACGAGTGCGCCGACTCCACCCGCCGCATAGCCGCCCGGCTCGGCATCACCGGCTTCACCACGACGATCAGCACCGCCTGTTCCTCTGCCGCGAACGCCATCATCCTGGGCGCCGGACTCATCCGCCAGGGAGTGGTCGACCGCGTGGTGGCGGGAGGGACCGACGCGCTGTGCCGTTTCACACTCGGCGGGTTTCGATCGCTGGGGATCCTCGACGGCGCCCCCTGCCGTCCGTTCGACCGCTCGCGCGCGGGACTGAACCTGGGCGAGGGAGCGGGCTACGTGGTGCTGCAAAGCGAACACACCCTCACGCGAGAACCCTACGGCTGGCTCACCGGCTGGGCCAACGCCTGCGACGCCTTCCACCAAACCGCCTCGTCTGCCACAGGCGAGGGGGCCTTCCGCGCAATGGCCGGAGCGATCGCAATGGCCGGGATCGCGCCGCAGGATATAGACTACATCAACGCCCACGGCACCGGCACCCCCAACAACGACGCCTCGGAGGCAGCGGCACTCACCCGCGTTTTCGGCGACCACACCCCCCCGTTCGGCTCGACAAAACCGTTCACCGGCCACACCCTCGCGGCGGCGGGAGGCATCGAGGCGGTGATCTCGCTGCTCGCCATCGTCCACGGCGCGATCCTGCCCAACCTCAATTTCGCCACCCCGATGGACGACCACTCCCCCATCCCGCAAACCACACTGCGCGAGGGCGCCGAAGTAAAACACGTGCTGTCGAACTCATTCGGGTTCGGGGGCAACAACTCATCGCTAATATTCTCCGCCCGCTGATGGCATACTGTATAAATATCGCCGCGTCGTCCGACAACCTCACGAGGGATGTCAAGGAGCTGATCCCCGCGCCCGAGCTGCGCCGCCGCATGAGCCGTGTGCTGCGTTTGGGCGTTGCGACGGGCATGGAGGCGCTGGCGCAACTGCCGCCCGACACACAGGTTTCGGCCATCATCACGGCCACGAGGCTGGGCTGTCTGGCCGACAGCGAGCGGTTCCTGCGCGCCGTCACCGACGACGACGGGGGCCTGCTCAACCCCACCCCCTTTATCCAGTCGACCTTCAACACCGTCGGCGCCCAGATCGCCCAACTCACCGCCAACCACTGCTACAACATGACCTACGTCGACGGCGAGCAGAGCCTCAGCGCCGCGCTCACCGACGCCGCCATACAGATAGACCAGGCCGGGGCCGAACACGTGCTCGTGGGCCTGTTCGACGAGACGACCCCCACGCTGGAACTCATAAAACAACGCATGAGAGGCGTACAGGGTCTGCCCGCAAGAGACGGGGCATGGTTTTTCGTCATCTCCTCCCACCCGCTCCCCGGCTGCCTCGCCCGACTCGAAACCCTTAACGAACAAAGTTTTAACAGATGGTTTGGGCAATAATCATAGTGATCCTGTTGGTGGCGGGCAACCTGTTCTGGGCTTCGGTCAGGGTCGATTCGGGACTGTATGTCAGAATGTTGTGCCGGGCGAAGACCATTCGCCGCGTGGTGGCGCTCACCTTCGACGACGGCCCCCACCCCGAGCGAACGCCGCGAGTGCTCGACGTGCTCAGGACACATGGCGTGCAGGCAACATTCTTCGTCACAGGCAAAAACGCCGAGGCCCACCCCGAAATCATCCGTCGCATGATAGCCGAAGGCCACCTTGTGGGCAACCACACATTCAGCCACTCGGGCAATTTTCCGTGGATGAGCGAGGCGAAGATGAAAGAGGAGATTCATTGGTGCGACGTGGTGCTCGAAAAGATCACCGGCCGCCGCCCCACCCTGTTCCGTCCACCGTTCGGGGTCTCCAACCCCACACTCGCAAAAGCATTGCGCTGGGACTTCCGCACGATCGTCGGCTGGGACATCCGCTCGCTCGACACCATCGAACGCTGGTCGCGCGAGAAGGTTTTCGAGCGGGTACGCCGCCGTCTGCGCCCCGGCTCGGTGGTGTTGCTCCACGACGACCGCGCCGACGGCGACACCCTCGTCGAAATGATACTCAACCACCTCGAACAAAACGATTACAAAGTCGAACGGTTCGACAAACTATTCGGATTATGACACCGCGATTGAAATACATCCTCGCCGCCCTGCTGTGCGCCCCCCTCGCCACCACGACCCTCCACGCGCAGGAGGCCGACTTCGCCGCGAGGCTGCGCACCACCAGTGCCTCCACCCGCTCCATCGAGTGCGATTTCACCCTCACCCGCACCATGAGCATCATGGCAGGGGACGTCGTGTCGGAGGGGCGTTTCCACTACCTGCGCGACGCGGGCATCTCGCTCGACTTCACCAGACCCGAGGGCGACCGGATAACGATGGGCCGCGAGCGGTTCCAAATCGTGGCGTCGGGCCGCACCACCGTCGTGAAAGTCGAATCGAACCCCATGCTGCGCCAGCTCCAGCGAATGCTGACGGCATGCATGACGGGCGACGTGGAGATGCTTCGCCAGGGCGCCACGCTTGCGTTTGCCGACGAGGGCGCCACGTTCGTGGTCACCATCACCCCCACCGACCGCCGTACCCGCGGCATGGTGCGCCTGATTACCCTCACGTTCGAGAAACAGAACATGTCGCTCACCACGCTGCGAATGGAGGAGGCGTCGGGCGACGTGTCGCAATACCGGTTTTTCAACAAACGATTCAACGGCGATATCGACCCTTCGCGTTTCGACATCAGATGAAGATGCACGATGAAAGAGTTATTTGAAATATTCCCCGGCCGGGAGGAGGGCACGTTCGAGGTGCGTTTGAACCCCCACCACGCCGTGTTCGGCGGCCATTTCCCCGGCAATCCGGTGTTGCCGGGCGTGTGCAGCATGATGATCGTCCGCGAGTGCGCATCGCTCCTGGCCGCCCGCCCGCTGCGTTACGCATCCGTGCGCGAGAGCAAATTCCTCGCCGCCATCACTCCCGACGTCCGCCTCGAGGTGCGGGTAAAACTCTCCGACCCCGACGCCGAGGGGGACTATCCGCTCGACGCTGTGATTCGCCACGGCGAAACGATCATGCTCAAACTAAAAGCCCGCCTCACTCCCGATGAATAACCCGGCAGACATACGCCTGAAAGCCCGCGAAATGGGCTGCACAGCCGTGATCCCGGTCTACAACAACGCGGCCACGGTGGGCGACGTGATCACCCGCGTGAAAAACTTCGTGGACAACGTAATAGTGGTCGACGACGGCTCCACCGACGGAACTGCCGAGGTGTTGGCCGCCATCGCCAACATAGAAGTCATCACTCACTCCACCAACCGCGGCAAGGGCAACGCCCTGCGAACCGGACTCGCCCGGGCCGACGAACGCGGTTTTAAATACGCCCTCACGATCGACGCCGACGGCCAACACTTTCCCGAGGACACGCCGCTGTTCCTGGCGCAGGCCGAGCTCACCCCCGACGCCCTCGTGATAGGCGCCCGCAACCTCAAGCAGGATAACATGCCGGCCCGGAACACCTTCGCCAACCGTTTCTCCAACTTCTGGTTCCTGCTCGAAACGGGTATAAAGATGTCCGACACCCAGTCCGGTTTCCGCCTCTACCCTCTCGCCCCGCTGCGGGGGATGCGCCTGATCACCTCGCGTTACGAATTCGAGTTGGAGTCGGCCGTGCGGCTCGTCTGGCGCGGCACAAAAGTGATAAACATTCCGGTGAGGGTGTTCTACGCTCCCGACGGCGAGCGTGTGTCGCACTTCAAGCCGCTGAGGGATTTCACCCGCATCTCGATACTCAACAGTGTGCTTGTCCTCGCCGCGCTGCTGTGGTATTATCCGGTAAAGTTTTTCCGCTGGCTGTCGTGGCGCAATTTCGTGCGGTTTGTGCGCGAAAACCTCACCCACTCCGGCGAGTCCAACGCCCGTCTCGCGGCGGCCATCGGTTGGGGTGTCATGTGGGGTATACTGCCTGTGTGGGGCTGGCAGATGATTCTTGCCGGGGTCACGGCCCATCTGCTGAGGCTCAACAAGATAGTCGCCGTGGCAAGTTCCAACATCAGCATCCCGCCGATGATCCCGTTCATCCTGTTCGGCAGTTTC
>QMCE01002564.1_pt1 | contig 10821 bp, 8 predicted proteins | sample 1821851 | NCBI WGS metagenome assembly QMCE01 (sample SAMN09453174, study PRJNA476694) | Termite gut metagenome, whole genome shotgun sequencing project. | isolation source: worker | host: Odontotermes sp. | place: South Africa:Pretoria | collected 2016-01-28
CGAAGGCAATGGGACAACATTGTCGAGAAAAACGGGCGAAGCACAGCGCAAAACGGACGGAAAAGCGACCCGAATGGAATTGAGCAACAGGCTCTGAGTAAAAAAACTAAAAAAAAGGCGGTTTGCGGTTCTCTCGGTTGCGGTGTGGTTCTCTGTGCCTCTGTGTCTCTGTGGCAATCAGTTTAAAAAAGCGGTTTGCAGTTGCACTCCCCCGCGAACAAGGATATCGTATCCCCATGCCGATGCCCCGCGAGGAAAACAAACAATGCCGAAAGCAATCAAAATCGCCCCCTCCCTTCTCGCCGCCGACCCCCTCCGCCTCGGCGACGAACTCCGCCGCGCCGAGGACGCGGGCGCGGATTTGCTGCACTGGGACGTCATGGACGCCCACTTCGTCCCGAACCTCTCCCTCGGGATCGCCATGCTGGAGGCGGTGCGGAAAGCGACGACGCTCTACCTCGACGTCCACCTGATGATGGACAACGCGGATCAATACCTGAAGACCTTCGCCGACGCCGGCGCCGACGGGATCACGGTGCATTTGGAAGTGTTCCCCGAGCCCGGGCCGGTTCTGGAGGGCATCCGCGCGCTCGGGAGGGACGCCGGGCTGTCGATCAACCCGGACATGCCTGTGGAGCGCCTCCGGGGGAAGGTGGGCGGCATCCGGCGGCTGCTGCTGATGAGCGTCTTCCCCGGGTTCGGCGGGCAGCAGTTCATTCCGGAGTCGCTGGATCGCCTGAAAGCGGCGCGCGCGCTTCTGGACGGGGAGGGACGGGAAGACGCGGAGCTGCAAGTGGACGGCGGCGTCGGCGCGTCGAACGCGAAGGCCATCATCGCCGCCGGGGCCGACTGCCTCGTCGCCGGCACCTCCGCCTTCCGCGCCCCCGACATGGCGGCCGCGATCAAGGCCCTGCGCGGCTGATGCGCGGGAGGCGCTTTCCCCAGAGCACTACATGACGAAAAAGCGCATATACGTGGAATCGTCCATCATCAGTTGGCTCACCGCCAATCCGCCCCGCGATATTTTCAAACTCGTCAAACAGCGCTATACGCAGCTTTGGTGGGAGCGGCGGCGGAAGTGGGAGCTTTTCATTTCGTCCGTAGTCGTGATGGAAATCGAACGCGGCGATTCGGGTGCGTCGCGGAAACGTGTCTCGGCTGTCAGGGACATACCGCTTCTTCCTGAATCGCCCGAGTCGCTGCGGCTGGCCGCCCGCTTCGTCGATGCCGGCGTTTTCCCCGAAAAAGCCAAGGAAGACGCGATGCACATGGCGATAGCGGCTGTGCAGCGCATGGATTATCTGGTAACATGGAATCAGAAACACCTGGTGAATTCCGGTATTCTTGTGGGTCTTCATGAGGTGACGCGGGATGCGGGGTATACGCCGCCGGTAATAGCCAATCCGGTACATTTCCTGGAGGAAGAGGATGGCGCGTAAAAAGAAGGAATTCCACTTCGATTTCAATGAGGACGCGGATCCTGTGGAGGAGCTGCACCGTCTTCGCGTCGCCACGGTAAAGCATTTCAAAACATTTGAAGCCCTCGCCGAGTACCACAGTTCCGTGCGCCCGGTCGAGGTAATCCTTGCGGATCTCGACGAAAAAATCGCCCGGGAACGCGAGGAGGAAGCGCGGGCGGCGTCGAAGGGAAAAACCCGCGCCAAAACAGTGAGAGCCCCCGGAAAACCCGCCGGACGGCGTCGCCGGACGCCTGTCTGATCCGCGACTTTTGCAAAAAAGGATCCCCCCGTGCCCACGTCCGACGCCTCCCTTTCCCCGCCCGGCAAAGCCGCCATCCTCGTCCCCCTCATTCTCGGCGGCGCGGTGGTTGTCAGCCTGATTCTGTTCTGGGACGCCCACGCGCGGAAAGCCCGCCTGGCGGAAATGACGGACAACGAAATCGCCGCGCGCACGGAGCTCCGATCCGCCGGGCGGGCGCTGCGGAGCGCCGACCCCGCCGCCGCGCTGGAGCGGACGGACGCCGCCGGCGCGTCCATCCGGAAGCTGCGCCCCCTCCTCGCCGGCAGCCCGCACGCGGACTACGCGGAGCTGCGGATTTCCCGGCTGCTGCTGGAGGCGGAGGCGCTGTTCATGCAGGACGCCGCGGCGAACGCGGCGGTCGCGGAGGAAAAATTCGGCGAAGCGCTTTCCCTCATGGTGTTCTCCAGCGGGGAACTCTGGCAGACCGCCCACCTCGGGCGCGGCCGCGCGCGGTATGAACAGGGCAGGTACGCGGAGGCGGTGTCGGACTTTGATCAGGTGCTGACGCGGAACGCGAATTACGGCGCGGCCTATGCCTGGCGATCCCTCGCGCGGGAGCGGGCGGGCGACGCCGAGGGCGCCCGGGGCGACGCGCGCACGGCGAAGCGCCTGGACTCGTGGCCGCCCCTCCGCGCCTTCGCGCGGGTGTCGGGAGAAATCCGTTGACATGCACCTCTCCGCTCCTATAATGCATCAATTCGAGACAAGATGAACGGTTGAAAGGTGAACAGCAATGACCATGAGCAAGGAACGGAAGTCGGAACTCATCAAAACCTACGCCACGAAGGACAACGACACGGGCAGTCCCGAGGTGCAGATCGCGCTCCTGACGGAACGCATCAGCACGCTTACGGAGCACCTGAAAACCCACAAAAAAGACAAGCACTCCCGTCGCGGCCTCCTCATGATGGTCAACCGCCGCAACCGCCTGCTGAAATACGTGCGCGAGACAAACCTTGAAGGCTACCGCGCGCTCATCGGCAAACTGGGCATCCGCGCGAAAGAATAGCCCGGCCGGTCGGTGAAGAGTCTTGACGCTGGCTAATCTTGAATTGGCTCCACGCTCGCCGCCCGGCCCAAAGGCCGCGCGGCTTTTTTTCAGCCCTCGCAGGCGGCTCACAGCCGTCATTCATCTCCGGAGGATTGCGAAATAACGGATGTTGGAGCGCAATGACGGACTAATTACCAAAAACACTGGAAAAATAGACGAAAACAGGGAGACAACAATGGAATTGAAACTAGAGGAAAAAGCGGTCGAGCGCGTCATCGGCGGCCGCACGCTCCGCCTCTCGACCGGCCTCCTGGCGAAGCAGGCCGCCGGCGCGGCGGTGGTGCAGTACGCCGACACGGTCGTGATTTCCGCCGCGACGACCGCGCCCCCCCGCTTCCCCGATCAGGACTTTTTCCCCCTGATGGTGGACTACCGGGAGCGCACCTACGCGGCGGGGAAATTCCCCGGCGGCTTTTTCAAACGGGAAAAAGCCCCTTCCACCAAGGAAATCCTCACGATGCGCCTGACAGACAGGCCCATCCGCCCCCTCTTCCCGGACGGCTTCTTCGACGAAGTGCTGATCCAGTCCATGGTGCTGTCGGCGGATATGCAGAACGACCCCGACATCCTGTCGATCATCGGCGCGTCGGCGGCGCTGTCCCTGTCGGAACTCCCCTTCGAAGGCCCCATCGGCGCCGTCCGCATCGGCATGATTGACGGCGAACTCATCGTCAACCCCACCAACGAGCAGGAAAAGAAGTCGCAGCTGAAGCTCGTCCTCGCCGGCACCGCGGACTCGGTGACGATGGTGGAAGCCGGCGCCGCCGACATCTCCGAAGAGAAAATGCTGGAAGCCCTGAACCTCGGCCACTCGGTCGTGAAGGATATCTGCGCCCTCATCAACGAACTGGTCGACAAGGCCGGCCGCAAGGAAAAGATCCAGGTCGTCGCCCCCGAGCCCCCGGCCTGCCTTGACGCGGTGCGCGCCGCCTGCGGCGACAAAATGGCGAAGGCCCTCTGCACGGAAGGCAAATTCGGCCGCCGCGACGCGACAAAAGCGCTCGTCGCGGAAGTGGTGGAACAGCTCGCGAACCCGGACGACGAAACCGCCCCGACGGAAGCCGAGATCAAGGCGGCGGCGTCCATGGTGAAAACGGAAGTCATCCGCGACCTCATCCAGAAGGGCGCCCGCGTCGACGGCCGCGACAACTTCACCGTCCGCCCCATCGACTGCCGCGTGGACGTGCTGCCGCGCACCCACGGGTCGAGCCTCTTCACGCGCGGCGAGACGCAGGCGCTCGTCACCGTGACCCTCGGCTCCGCCTCGGACGCGCAGGAGGTGGACGGCCTCCGCGAGCCGTATGAAGAAATGTGGTACCTGCACTACAACGCCCCCGGCTTCTCCGTGGGCGAAGCGAAAATGCCCCGCGGCCCCGGCCGGCGGGAGATCGGCCACGGCATGCTGGCGCAACGGGCGCTGGAGCCGATGATGCCGCACGACACCGGCTTCCCGTATGCCGTGCGCGCCGTGTCGGAAGTGCTGGAAATGAACGGTTCGTCGTCGATGGCCTCCGTCTGCGGCGCGACGCTGGCGCTGATGGACGCCGGCGTCCCCATCAAGAAACCCGTCGCCGGCATCGCCATGGGTCTGATCCAGGACGCGGGGAAGGAGCCGGTCATCGTGACGGACATCCTCGGCGACGAAGACCACTACGGCGACATGGACTTCAAGGTCTGCGGATCGAAGGACGGCATCACCGCGCTGCAGATGGACATCAAGGTCAAGGGCATTTCCACGGAAACCATGCGGAAAGCCCTCGCGCAGGCGAAGGAGGGCAGGCTGCACATCCTGAACGAGCTGGCGAAGTGCATCGCCGCCCCGCGCCCGGAGATCAACCCCCGCGCCCCGCGCCTGCACAACATCACGGTGCCGCAGGACATGGTGGGGAAGATCATCGGCCCCGGCGGCAAGATGATCCGCGCGATTCAGGACGAATGCGGCGTCGAGGTGAACATCGACGACTCGACGGGCGTCGGCATCGTCTCGATTTGCGCGCCGGACGCGGAGTCGTTGCGGAAGGCGATAGCGAAGGTGGAGGGCTTGGTCGAAGTGGCGGAGTTGAACCGGGTGTACGAGGGTCCTGTCACGGACGTGCGCGATTTCGGCGTGTTTGTGGAGATTCTCCCGGGCACGGAAGGCATGTGCCACATTTCCGAGCTGGACGTGAACCGTGTGGAGACGACGGAATCCTTCTGCAAGAAGGGCGACATGCTGAAGGTGAAGGTGGTGGAGATTGATCCCGTGACGGGCAAGGTGCGTCTGTCGCGCAAGGCGGTGATAATGGAGGAGCGCGGCGAGACGTATGTGGTGCAGCCGCGGAAGCCGTCGGGCGATCGCCGCGGCCCCCCCAGAGGCGATCGCGGCCCCCGGAGGTAGAGCGGAAACGTCTCACCATCCGTCATCCCGGCGGTGCAGCGCATGCAGCACCCCGAACGAATGAAAGCCGGGACCAAGTTGTGAAGCCTGTGCTGCAACACGATCTGAAACATACGAATGCAACGCACCCGTATGCGGAAACGCCCTTGACACAGTGCGGGAAAACCGTAGTATTTGAAAGCCGCACATGACGGAATCGAAAACGGATGGGGATGTAGCTCAGTTGGTAGAGCGTCGCGTTCGCAATGCGAAGGCCAGGGGTTCGACTCCCCTCATCTCCACCAGATATGCAGTCAGGGCGGCGTAGCCAAGCGGTAAGGCAATGGTTTGCAAAACCATCATTCTCCGGTTCGATTCCGGACGCCGCCTCCAAATAAAAGAAAAAGGAACGGGTGACGCCCCTGTCGCCCGTTCCTTTTTTTTATCCCCCTCCTGAAAAAAACCCAAAAATCCCCGATCCGGAGTGCGTGAACACGGCTAAGGTAATCCTTATGGAACTCGATCGCGACGTGTTCCATGCACCACGCGGTACGAACGCCGAACGGGAGTCCCGCACATGGGAAGCCCGGAGGGTTCACAGTACATGGACGTGCACGTGCAATTTGACGGGGCCAGGGGAAAACCACAGGCGGGTAGTGAGGCGGGGGGCGTCGGGATGCGCTCTCCGTCAGCAAAGCCGACCTCTATGCACGCCGGGACTGGTGTGGCCGATCAGACCCAGACTGACCGGAGCGCTGAAATATGCGCTCCACCCGAGCTCTGAACCCTCCGGGTTTCCGGGAAGGATCCTCCGGAACTCCCGTTCACCTTTTTCCGGGACAAGGGAAAATGGGGAAATGTTGTCCAAAAAAAGAAGCGAATTCTTCATCCATTTCGAGTACTCCAGTTGCACATTAGAGTATAAACAATCCAACATCCGTCATCCCGGCGGGGAAGCGCATGCAGCACCCCGAACGAATGAAAGCCGGGATCAAGTTGTGAAGCTTCTGCTGCACCGCGATCTGCCCTGCATTCCGAATGACTCGTGACGACAGACCCTTTGTTTTCAAGGATTTCCTCCTCCGCCGCGCATGGATCTGAAAAAAGTTGGAAACGCACCATAATGCCCATTATGGGATTTCGGGCATTTTTTGGGGTGTATGGCCTACGGGTATGGCAACGTAGAGACGGAGGGATGGGGAAGGGCGGTGCGGTTTTTACGTGCGTTTGCCGCGTGTGTATGTTGGGGAGTGCGTTGCCTTGTCAGAGGGCGATGCGTCCAGAGCTTCCCGGGTGTGCGTGGCGAACCAGTTGAGGAAATAATTTTTTTTGTGTTTCATTTTGAAAGGTTTTTGGGTTCTTGGGAGGAGACAAGAAATGGTGAAGAAATTGTTAGTCGCGATCTTCGCGGCTACGCTGATGCTGGGGGTAAGTACGGCATGGGCGGGAGATGCTTTGACTTGGGAAGGCGCTGGTGGTGCTGCTTGGAATGTCGCTGATGGGTGGGATAACTCGGGTGCGGCGGCAACATGGGATAGTAGTCAAAATGAATCCGGCGGCGGCACTAACGACTCTGATGCCGTGGTTGATGCCTTTGATGGTGATATCAATCTTGCCGCTGATGAAGTTGCGGGCTCGCTGACTGTTAGTGGCGGCAGTTCTTTGACGCTTACGGGTGCTAATAATCTGACGACCACTAATGGCCTGACGGTGACTGAATCTTCGACGTTGGTTCTTGCTAATACCAAGGCCAATACTTGGAATGACATAGCGATCGAAGATGGCTCTATCCTTTCATTTGGTGCTACTACTCAAATTGGCGCTGCTGATTTCGACCTTGATGGCGGTACAATCAAGGTTACGGCTACCGGGCAGACGATTGCCGGCAACATTGTAATGACTGGTGCGGGTACGCTTGATGTTTCCGGTCTGGCTGCTACAACCGTCGACACCGGCATCATTAGTGGGAGTGGTGGCGCTCTCACCATCAAGGGTTCTGCTCTTGCCAATGAAGTCACTCTCGGCGGCACCAATACATTTGACGGTGGCTTGATAATTGATAATGCAACCGTTGTGGCGGTCGCTACTGCCAATCTCGGTGATGCGGCTAATGTCGTTACTTTCTCGACGAATGGCGGTGCGCTGAAGATCGGAGCCGGAAGTCAAGACTTTTCCCAAAGCTTGGTGCTTCTCGGCGATGCGACGATCGATGCGGTTTCATACGCCACAGAGCTGAGCGGCGCCGTTTCCGGTACCGGGAAGCTGACTCTCAAAGGCAGTGCTAACACCACAGTAGTCACGGTGAGCGGCGACAATACCGCCTATGCCGGTGGCGTTGTCATCAACAAAGTCAACCTCACGGCCGACGACACAATCGCCAAGGCTGTCGGTACAGGCGCAGTCGAATTTGTGGATGGCGGTATCCTGAAGGCTGCTGCTGCGGACACCATCGCCAACGACATCGTGATGACGGGTGCCGGCACAATTGATGCTGCGGCTGCTTCCAATGATATCGAAATGACGGGTGCAGTCACGGGTACGGGTGTCTTGACGCTCTTGGGTGACACCGTTTCCGATTTCGATCTTAAAGCCGCGACTGTGGCTGGCGATCTCGTTGTCGATGATGCCAACCTCATCATCGGCGCCAACACCCTCGGCGGCAAGGTCACCCTTGGTGGCGTTGGGCTGGGTAAATTGGCACTTGCCGAAGACGCGACTGTGGGCGAGATTGCGCTCGCGAAGAATGGTACGATTGCAGCCGGTGCCTTCAACCTCACCGCAACCAGCCTGACATCGGGCGGCACTGAAACACTGTTGATTACAGGCGATCCCACGACTGCAAGCACCGTCAATCTCGGCGATATCTCCGGTGCCGGCGCGAGTGCGATCACTGTTGGTTCCAGCGACAAGGTTGGTCTTGTGGCCACCAAAGTCGCCACGACTAGTTCGGTTGCCCTCAATTCTGCGAACAACACCTTCACGCTCAAGAATGACGCTGATGTTGCTGCTTTCGCCGGTTCGATTACCGGTTCCGGCGACTTCATCAAGGACGGTACAGGCAAGTTCGAAGTGGTTGGCGGCACGTTTGACGCGGCGAACATCTCCGTTGTTGCCGGCACGCTTGCGGTCAACACTGGCGCGAACTTCGGCGGCACGGGTGCGGTCACGATCGGCACAGGCGCGACGCTGAATATCGGCACGGGCGGTGCCACACTCGCCGCCGCCGGTCTGGTTCTCGAATCCGGTTCCACCTTGGCGATTGATGCTGTTCTGAACGCGAACAGCAAAGCCGTCACCATTGCGGATGGTGCGAAGCTTGCTGTGAGCAACGCCTTCGTTGCCGCCGCAACGGCAAACCTCGACAACCCCGAGCTCGTCATTAACGGGGTCGACCTCACCAAGATGACCCTTGGCAGTGGGACGATCAATACTTCGGAGGATGACTTCAATGCGTGGCTCAGCAACCTGAACACCAGTGGCATCCTGAACAGCGTCACGTATGAGTATGCCGCGAATCAAGTCAATGTCACCGCAAGGAAGACGGCTGATGAAGACAGAATGAGCGCCTTTGTGGACGGTCTCGCGCCCTATGGTCTCGAAGATTTGGCGAGCGGCATCACCGACAGCGCGGTGCAGAACTGGGCTGAAATTCTCGAAAACGACGCCGCCATCTACGGCTATGATATTGACAGCGACGGCGATGGCGTCGCGGATGTCACCGGCGGCTATGACGGGATCAAGCTCCAGGGCAACAAGACGGCGACCGAGAAGCAGGGCATTGCCACGAACCAGTTGATTGACGGCTACCTCAATGCCCCGAACAAGCTTTCCAAAGCGCCCACAGCCGGGGAAATGCGCTCTGTCGTCTCCACGCTGGCCGGTCACGACGTTGCGAAGTCCCTCGACTCCGTCATCCAGACCACGGCCGGCGTCACGGGTCGGATCAACTCCCGCGTCGCGCAGAACAACCTGGCTCGCGCCAAGGCCGACAGCTTCAACGGCAACGACGCCTTCGCGTCCACGCTGCTCAACAGCAACTACGCGAACCGCATCTGGGCCAGCGGCTTCGGCATCTGGGAAGATGCGGATGCCCGGGGCTTTGACGCTGGCTACGAGTACGATTCCTACGGGTTCATCGGCGGGTACGACCACCTCTTCGGCGACATCACGGTGGGTGCGTCCTTCGCCTACACCGCCGGCGACTACACGGACAAGAACGTCCTCGCCAGCGACACGGAGATCGACACCTACGCGTTCAACCTGTACGGCACGTACAACCATTGCTCCGGCCTGTTCGCGACCCTCATCGCGGGCTACGCCTACTCCGATTACGACATGAACAACTTCGTGACCGGCAACACGATTGGCGCTGCGCCGCAGTGGGAACGCGCCAAGTTCAACGCGAAGACCTGGACCTTCGGCGGCCAGATCGGCTACGACTTCCGCCCGGTGCAGAACGTGACGATTACCCCGACCATTGGTCTGTACTACTACACGGCGTCGACAAACACGTTCAACACGACGATCAAGAGCGGTGTGGAAGTTGAACGCGACTCGACGGAAATGCCGATTGACGTGACCTTCGCCTACGACATCCCGACGTCCTCCGGCGGCAACCTGCGCCTGACGGCGAACGGTGGCTACGCCTACAACTTCTCTGAAGACGGCGGCGAAGTCAACGGCTTCGGCTACAACGGCATCAACGGCGCCAACATCACGGGCATCAAGGGTCGTGAAAACTCGAAGCACAACTGGAACGTCGGCGCGGGCATTCAGTACACCTGCGGCCGTCTCGACCTGGGCGTGAAGTACGACTTCTACGGTCGTGCCGACTACACCGCCCACCGAGAGAAGCAAAGGGTACGAATACTCACCATATTCCTACCCTCCTCGCGCTCCCTTCCGGTCTGGCCCGGAAGGGAGCTTTTTTTACCCGCAACCGCAAACCGCTTTTTAAACCGATTGCCACAGAGACACAGAGGCACAGAGAACGAGGCACAGAGAACCACACCACAACCGAGAGAACCACAACCGCTTTTTAAATTTTTTTGCTCCAAAAGCGGTTGCAGTCCTCTCGGTTGCAGTGTAGTCCTCTGTGCCTCTGTGCCTCTGTGGCAATCGGTTTTAAAAACACTTCTCACGAGCGCTTTTTCAATCCGCACAAGCGCCCCGCAACCGACTTCAAACAACGCGCTGCAACGTGACGATCTTCTCAATAAGCGCGGCATACCCCAGCCCCGCGCGCTCCGCGGCGGCGGCAAACCCCGCGCCGGGCGTCAAACACGGATTCGCGTTCACCTCAAGAATGAAGGGCGCCCCCGACGCGTCCACACGGAAATCAACCCGCGCATACCCCGACAACCCCATCGCCCCCCACGCCCGCTCCGACAACGCGGCCAAACGAGACAACAACGCCGCATCCTCCGCCGGAAAGCGGAACCGCCGCACCGTCCCCGCATACTCCGCAGACGATTCCGACCACTTCGCCGCATACCCCACTATCCGCTCCCGACCCGGAGGCAGACCGGAAAAATCAATCTCCGCCGCCGGGAACACCGCCGCCCCGCCCCCCCACCCCCCCCCAAACGACACCCTGCACCCCCGGCCCTCAATCGAATCCCCCGCGAAACAACGCACCCCCCGCGCCGCCCCC
>QMCE01003717.1_pt1 | contig 10821 bp, 11 predicted proteins | sample 1821851 | NCBI WGS metagenome assembly QMCE01 (sample SAMN09453174, study PRJNA476694) | Termite gut metagenome, whole genome shotgun sequencing project. | isolation source: worker | host: Odontotermes sp. | place: South Africa:Pretoria | collected 2016-01-28
GTTTACGGATTTTGCGTCGCAGGCGAAGCCTGCTTGCTTAAAATGGAGATGATTTTTAAAAACGAGAGCGAGCTTTCGTTTTTAAAAATCATCTCCATTTTAAGGTTGCACAAAGTGCAACACGCCAAAGCCGAATGGTCACACAAGGAAACGAAGTTTCCGTTAAAGTTTTTTGGGCGACTTTTTTTCAAAAAAGTCGCGATTCGGCGTAGCGTTCTGCGTAGCTTACAGCAGGCTCCAGGCGACGGTGAGGCCGGCCATGACGATGGCGACCATTGACATCAGTTTGATCAGGATGTTGAGGCTTGGTCCGCTGGTATCTTTGAAGGGGTCTCCCACGGTGTCTCCCACGACGTTTGCTTTGTGCACGTCGCTGCCTTTTCCTCCGAAGTTGCCTTCTTCCACGAATTTTTTGGCGTTATCCCATGCTCCGCCGGCGTTATTGAGCGTCATTGCTAACATTAAACCAACCACGATGATACCGATCAAAAGACCAGCCAACGCTGCCGAACCGAGCAACCAACCGACCAAAATCGGCACCACAATCGGAAAAGTCGATCGTGCAGCGGGAAAGATCAAGCCGACGGATTTGCGGCAGGCGGTCCAGGCATCGTTTCAAACCTGCGCCGGTAATCGACGACTCATGCAACGACAGGTCGGCAAGCTGCGGGCATTTTTCCAAATGTTTCAGCCCGGCGTCGGTGATCCGGGGACCGGCGAGTAAAACTTGCAGCCGGGGCGGGGCTTGGGGCGGAGATTCTCCTTCAGTATCAGTCAAAAACGCATTCAAAAACGCGAGCCCCTCGTCAGCGACACCGGTATTCCAGATATAAAGATGGTTGCACTTTCTCAGGTGCCGCAGCCCGGGGCCCTTCACCGGCGTGTTCGAAACGTCGAGATACTCGATATCGAGGTCATGCAGCCATTCCAATCCGGCATCCGTGATCGCCGAGTGGGATAAGTCCAATCTTTTCAGTTTTCGCAGGCTCGCCAGCGATTTCAGCCCGGCATCGGTGATACGGGGGGTGGAGTGAAAACGGAGTTCTTGCAATTGCTGCAACCGGGCAAACCGGGCCAAGTCGTCGTCGGAAAGCGCATAATTCCGCAGGGCAAGATATTCGAGGTGAACGCATCGGGCCAACGCCTCGGAAATGCGAGGGTCCATTATTTCCCGTGTCGCGATTTTTTCCTTGCTTTCGTGATCCCGGTCGTACGGAATCGCACCAAGATACCGGTACCGGTACCCATCGAGCATAACCGAAGCGTCGTCGGATACAGGATCGTTGAAAAACCGCAGGTTGGGGCATTTGGCGATGAAATCGGCGATTCCCCGATCCGTAAGGCCACGTGCCGGGGCGGGATACAAAAAACCGTCGATCTCGTTGATCTGCGGCATCAAGGGCAATTCCCGGGCGTTGGCATCGTTCATGAGAATGCGGCGTATCCTCACACGGTGGAGCGTCCGTGTCTTCAGGATCGTGTGGAGATAGGTCGCCGGCAGCGCGTTTCGAAAATCGATATTCTCCACGAACGGCATCCGGGAAAGCATTCTCATTTCCCGTTCGGCCCCGGGATCGCTCTCGCGAAAGGCCAGCACGACATGGTAAACCGGCCGGAAATGTTGAACGCCCAGTTTGATTCGCAACGTTTCCGCAAATCCCCGTGGGGGGTTGGAATAATGCACTTCGCGGACATCCATTTTCCCCGTCAGCGCCGCCAAAATCCGGTCCTGCCGGGCATACGGCTCGACGTACAGGAGCCAAACGGTAAGAAGCACGGTCACCAAGACACCGCCGGTTCCCAAGGGAACCAGCCAAAATCCGAAACGCCGTTCTCTTGAAGAATGTGCCGCCATGTCGGTCAGCCGATGGCCAAGGTTTCGATCTGTTTGATTTTTTCGATTCGAAGGCCGTGGCGGCCTCCTTCGAAATTCGTGGCGAGCCAATGCCCGACCATCGCGATGCAGGCTTCGACGCCCAGCATATCGGAAGACAAGCACAAGATGTTCGCATCGTTGTGTTTACGGGAAAGCTCCGCGGTCACGGCATTATGGCAGGGGGCGGCCCGGATACCGCGAAACTTGTTCGCGACGATACACATGCCGATACCGGCTCCGCAAATGAGGATGCCTCGATCCGCTTCCCGGTTCGCGACGCGCCGGGCGGCCTGCGAGGCGACCGTGGGATAATCGTTGGCATCGGAATCGTCCCCGCCGCCGATTTCCATGACCGCATGTCCTGCCTGCGCCAAGCGTTCCGCCAACGTTTGCCGCAACTCGCTTCCGCGTTGATCGCTTCCAAGTATGATTCGCATAGTCAGCCTTCAATCAGAAAAAAGAACGGTTTGAACCGGATGGAACCGCGACGGCTCCCGATGGGCAACCACGACATCGTTTGATTTTTCCCGGAGACCCGTATCGCCCGATCATCCCTCGTGTCGTGGCCCGCCGTTTTGGACATCCGTTGCCGAGTAAGTGATTTTATAACAGAAATCACCGTCCGATACAACCTCGCCGGGCCGTACCGGTAAAGAAAAAAACGACAACGGAAAAACGATGCCGGTCGTTCCCAAAAGAATCGATGAACGGGAAAATAGGCAAGTTATACTGGCAACGCGATGAAAACGAACGTTTGGTCAAGTCCGCCTGCCGCACTCACTCGACCATCACTTTGGTTTGTATAATGACCTAAACGGATCGCGAGCGGCAGGCGGTTATGCGAGGGATTGTGCGCGGGAACGGTTTCATGCCGTTTACAGTACATTTAAAATACGGAAGGCCGTTGCAATTTCCCGAAGCCGACGATTCGGGAGCCTGCCCTCGAAAAACAACACCGCTCGGAGAGTAAACAGGCGGTTGAGCGGGCTGTGTTTACCAACGACTCAACCGGCTACGGTAGAAAAGGATGCGTCTATGACACAACAGTGGTTCATTCATCAAAACGGGCGACAAGACGGCCCGTTTTCGCCGGAACAGATCAAGGAAAAAGCGCAAAACGGAACCGTTGCGCCGACGGATTTTCTCTGGGCCCAAGGGCAGGCCGACTGGGTCCAGGCAGGCACGTTTCCAAGCCTGTTTCCCGATATTTCTTTCGTTCCGAACGCCGTGACCGCGAATTACCCGATCGGTGGCGGGAATGCCCGGGCCGTTCCAAACGACATCGCCGACATGCCGGGAATGGAATGGGTTATTCCCGTGAAAACGTCTCTTTGGGCCATCGCGGCGGGTTACGCCGGCTTGTTTGCGATATCAATCGTTCTGGCCCCCATCGCCTTGATTCTGGGGATAATCGCCCTCATCCATATCAAAAAACATCCCGGCCTTCACGGCTTGGGTCGGGCCGTCTTCGCCGTCATCTCGGGCGGCCTCTTCTCCGTGCCGCTTGCCGTCATGTTATTTTCAATAGTCTTTTCAATGGTCTTTGGGTGAGAACCGCCTGTTTTTCATCTTACGGAGAGTCGGCGATATTGCTCTTGTTTCAAGCGGGCCGATTTGGTATAAGACGCCATGAGCACCGTTTCACACGATACCGATATCTTGTCCGTCCCTCCGGAAAACAGTTCGACGGAGCCCCTGAAAAAACGGGGGATCGTGCGCCGTCTGTACGATTGGGTTCTTTCCTGGGCCGACACTCCGTACGGAACCCCGGCACTGTTCGTCCTTTCTTTCGCGGAAAGTTCGTTTTTTCCGATCCCGCCGGATGTGTTGCAGGTCGCGCTTTCGGCCGGAAAACCGAAACGTTCCTTTTTTTACGCGACGGTCAACCTGGTCGGTTCCGTCCTCGGGGCCCTGGTGGGATATCTGATCGGTTTCGCGCTCTGGGGAATGTTTGCCGATTTCTTCTTCAAGTATGTTCCCGGTTTCACACCCCAGGGATTCGACACCGTAAAAAATCTCTACCATGAATACGGTTTCGGCGCCATTTTCACCGCCGCGATGACGCCGATTCCGTACAAATTGTTTACCATCGTCGCCGGTGTTTGCGAAATCGGAATCCCGATGTTTATCATCGCGTCGATCATCGGCCGGGGCTTGCGGTTTTACGCGGTCGCTTCCTTGCTTTATTTTTTCGGTCCGACCGTGAAAAGCTGGATCGAACAATACTTCGAGGTCCTCGCCGTCGTTTTCTGCGTCCTTCTTATCGGCGGATTTTTCGTCGTCAAGTTCCTGCTGCACTGACGAAAAACCGGCCGTGCTCAGTCGACCGGATTGAAATCGCTTTTCCCGACACCGCAGAGGGGACAAACCCAATCGTCGGGAATATCCTCGAAAGCGGTTCCCGGCGCGACGCCGCCGTCCGGGTCGCCGGTTGCCGGATCGTAAACATAACCGCAAATGTCGCATACGTATTTTTTCATGGCATTCTCCTTTCGGTGAAAATCCGGTGAAAATCATGTCTCCGGGCATGTCGTGTCAGGTGCGGGATGACGCCCCCACCCACGCGTTTATCTCCGCCTGATCCCATTGTTTCAGCATTTCTTCCTCGCTCGGAAGGAAACCGAGACGCCGATTGCTTTCGAACTCGATTTCCAGCGCTTCCAATTCCTCCTTGATCGACAGGAGAACCGTCGGGGTCAACCGGTCGATAAAACCGACGCCGTGAAGATGGTCCAGTTCATGCTGGGCGACCCGCGCCAAAAAACCTTTCCATGCGAAACTCCGTACTTCGCCGTTCAACGAGATTGCCTCGATCTCGATCGCGTCGGGCCGGACGACGGAAGCGTGAATCTCCGGAAAACTCAAGCACCCCTCGCTTTCTTCGGCACTTCCCTTGCGTCTGCGGATAACCGGGTTGATTAGGACGACCTCCTCCTCCGGTTTCGCCTTGTCGCCCGTCGGGTTGATGACGCACAGTTGCAGGGGCAGCCCGACCTGATTGGCCGCCAGGCCGACGCCTTCGGTTTCGTACATCAGCGCGAACATTCTTACGACCAGGTCCCGAAGCGCCGCATCGATCTTTTTGATCGGTTTCGCCTTCTGCTTCAATATGGGGTGAGGATATTTGAATACGTGAAGTTCCATGCCGGAAAAAATGGAGGTGAAAAAAAAGGATGATAGACTCGCGAAAAAGTGCTGACGTGTCGATCCGGCCGTACCTGCGCGCCGCATGGTTGAAACCCGGCGAGGCTCCCTTCAACGCCGCCACGCAGGTTTGACCAGATGTTCGTTTTCATCGCGTTTCCAGGATGTTCGCAGATCGGCAAAAACGGATACCCGCCTTCTTTTCACGGGGTGCTTTCCTCGCGGCGGGCGCTGTCGGGGGCGCTGTCGGGGACGCTGCCGTGAACATCGCCGTTTTCGTCGCCGCGCATCGGGACGACCCGGGTCCCGGAAGGTCCGTATCCGGTGGATTGAATCACGACCTCGGCGTCTTTGGCCCAGCCGAAATGCGGCATTCCGGCCGGCTCCGTGAAAAAAGCGCCCGGACCGAGCGCCGTTGCCGTGTCCGCATTGATTATATCACCGTACCCGAAATAGTAAACGCCCGAAAGCACGACGGACATCCGGGAATCGGGGTGGACGTGCGGCGTGGGCGCCATTCCCCGCGGAATCCGGATGCGGATCGTGTACAACCCCTCTCCTCTCGGGTTGCCGGCAATCAGGATCGTTTTGGGGATATTCCGGGGCTCATCATCGCGCGGCGGCGGAAACGTGATCGATTCCGGCGGTCGCATCAGCGGCGGAACAAAACCGGGCGGGCCGGAATCCGGATGATCGGAAGCTGAAAGACCGGAACGAGGGGTTGCCTCGCGTTGTGCGTTCGCTTGTCGTTTGGCGTGGTCGGTGCCCGGGTCCGCACCCCGTCCTTCGATCGGCGCCGCGACGGCTCGGGCTTCCGTTTCGGCCGAGTGCGTCCGTTGTTGCGGCAACAAACGGATTCGATCGACGTCTCGTACCGGCTGCGGAGGCGGCACCGTTGCCCGATAAGCCCCGCGGCGCTGCATTCCCGATCCGACAACCACCGATCCGACAATCACGGTGACAAGGAAAAAACGGAAAGATAAAGAAAGCATCAAAACACCTCTCCTGCGAGGTCGGTCGCGTCTTCCGGTCAAAACCTCGGGCAATGTCCATGGGGAAATGTCAATGGCGATTCGGTCACGTATGCGCTGCCGACCGGTTATTTCGCCAGGCGTTTGCGCAAATACTCGGCCCTCGCCGCGTCGCGCTGCGGGGCGGTCAGTTCGCCGCCGGTCAGTTTTTGCAGGTGCGCCGGCTGGATATGCAGCAGGAGATCGTTGACGGTCGCGATGTCCGGAGCGTCGAGAATCCGCATGTTCACGCCAAGCCGGACGCTCGACAAATGGTGCATCGCCTCTTCCGTGCTGATCGTCCGGGCGGTCGAAAGCAACCCCAGCGCCCGGCTGCATTGGTCGAGCAGCGCTTCCTGTTTCTGTTCCATCAAATAGTCCCGGGCCTGCCGCTCGTATTGAATGATTTGCGGGATGATGTTGCCGACCCGCTGGATCAGGTCCGCTTCCGTCTGGCCGAGCGTGATCTGGTTGCTGATCTGGTAAAAATCGCCCAGGGCCTGCGAACCTTCGCCGTAGATGCCGCGAACGGCGAGATTGACTTTTTGAAGCGACCGAAACACCTTCTCGATTTCCTTGGACAACACGAGCGCCGGCAGGTGGAGCATCACGCTGACCCGCAATCCCGTGCCGACGTTCGTCGGGCAGGCGGTCAAATAGCCGTATTTTTCGCTGAACGCGAAATCAAGCCGACTTTCCAGTTTGTCGTCGACCTCGCTGATGCGTTGCCAGACGGTTTCCAGGTCGAATCCGCTGGTCATCGACTGCATCCGGAGATGGTCCTCCTCGTTGACCATGATACTGAACTGTTCGCCGCTGTCGACGATCACCGCGCGGATGCCGTCCGATTCGACCATTTCCGCGCTGACGAGCTGGCGTTCGAGCAGGTATTGACGATCGAGCGGCGAAAGATCCTTCATCGCGACATCATAGACGTTCTGTTCGCCGAACAACTCCGGAACGACGTCATGTACGGCCTCGACGACCTGTTTGCGGTCCGTTTCGGAAGCGCGGGTGATGAACGGATAACCGGTCAGATTCCGGGCCAGGCGGACCCGGCTGGAAATCACGATATCGCATTCGGGCCCTTCGCCGCGCAACCATTGCCCGGTCTGGGAAAGCATGTTGTCGATTTTCATCGGAATCATTCCGTTTTTTGGTATGCCGAAACAGTTGGCGTCGTCCGTTTATCGGTCTTCAGGCACGGTGTTGACGCGCCGTCGGCTGCGCCGCCCGGGCACCGTGTTGACGCGCCGCCCGACTCAACGCTACACGTCGAGTTCCTTGATCTTGTCGCGCAGCGTGGAAGCACGCTCGTAATCCTCCTCCTTGACCGCCTCGTCGAGATCGCGCCGGAGCTTGATCAAGAGCGTACGGCGGTCGACCTGGATGCCTGCGCGTCGCGGCACCTTTCCGACATGCTGTACGTCGCCGTGAATGTTTTGGATCAGCGGCTCCAATTGCCGTTCGAAACAGGCGTAGTCGTTGGGGCAACCGAGCCTCCCGCGGCTGCGGAAATCGAAAAAACTGATACCGCAGACGGGACAGGTTTCCTGATCGAGCGATTTCAGTTCCTCGGAAGTTTTGTTGAGGACGAATTCCTGCGCGGTCGCATTCTGCGCAAGCGCGGTTGCCAAACCGCTCACCGGGTCGTTCTGCTCCGAAGTCTCACTCAAATAATGTCGCGCATGTTCCTCGCACAAGTGCAATTCCTGCGGTTTCGGCCCGGTCAGTTCCGTGATGTGGAATGTCGCCGGCCGGTCACATTTCTGGCATTTCATGAATAACCTGAATGAATAACCTGAAAAAATGAATATAGGGGGCCGTTGTCAGCCCTTTTCAGCCCGTCGTCCCATATTACACCAATGGAAGCGGTCATACAACGTGAAGGGGGGTGAAAAAAACGATAACAGGGCATATAATCAGGAAGCGGAGCGCAAGCCTCCGGGAACACGTTTCCCGGCTCGTGCAGAACCGCTTCCCGACGGTCGTGGCTCCAATGTGGCGCCCCCGGCATTAACATGACTATACTGAAGGTCGTTGAAATTTCCCGAAGCCGACGATTCGGGAGCCTGCCCTCGAAAACCAACACCGCTCGGCGAGTAAACAGGCGGTTGAGCGGGCTGTGTTTACCAACGACTCAACCGGCTTCGGTATAAAGCACCGGCACTTCCATTTTTATGAAACACCGTTTAATGACGCCCGGGCCGACACAGGTCCCGGAAGAATCGCTTTCCCTTTTGGCCCGGCAGGTTTCGCACCACCGGACGCCGGAATTTCAGGCCCTTTTCGAACGGACCACGCAGGGGCTCAAAGACGTGTTCCAGACCCGGGAGGGCGATGTTCTCCTATTGGCCGGGAGCGGTACGGCGGCAATGGAGGCGGCCGTCGTCAATGCCGTTCCCCGGGGCGAAAAAGCGCTTTGCCTCGTTTCAGGGAAATTTTCCGAGCGCTGGGCCCGGCTGTGTGAGACCTTCGGGATCACCGCCGTCGAGTACGCCGTTCCGTGGGGCGATCCCTTCGACCCGGCAACCGTCAGGGCCATTCTCTCGAAAGACCGGGAAATCCGGGCCGTCTTTACGACCTTGTGCGAAACGAGCACGGGAATGGGCCACGACATCGCCGGCATTTCGAAAGCCATTGATTCCATTGGGGTTACGGGCGGCACTGCGGACGGTTTTACAGGAGAACCATCCCGCCCGTTACTGGTCGTCGACGGCATCAGCGCCGTTGGCGCGGTGGAATGCCGGATGGATGCGTGGAAAATCGACCTGCTTTGTGTCGGCGCGCAAAAAGCCCTCATGGGCGTGGCCGGTTTGGCCATGATCGGGGTCAGCCCGACGGCCTGGAAGCGCATGGAACAGGTCCCGAGGCAGGCGTTTTACTTCGACTTGTTCAAATACCGCAAAAGTGCGGCGGATCGCACCACGCCGTTTACGCCTCCGAAGCCGCTGATCGACGCCCTGGCCGTCAATATCGACGCCCTTCGCAAGGAAGGAATGGAGGCGGTTTGGCGCCGGACCGCCCGACTGGCCGCCGCCGCGAGGGCCGGTTTTGACGCCATGGGGCTGCCCCTGGTCCCGAAAATGCCCAGCGATGCGATGTCCGCCGTCCGTTTGCCGGATGCGATCGACACGAAAATGTTTCTCTCGATCATGGAAAACCGTTTCGGCGTCAAGTTTGCCGGAGGACAGGGCGAACTTTCCGGCAAAATTTTTCGCATGGCACACTTTGGCATGATCGACGAATTTGATATAATCGGGACTTTGGGCGCGATTGAGCTCGCCCTCCATGCCGTCGGTCACCCGGTCCGCCCGGGGTCGGGAGCCGCGGCGGCGATCGCGCGGCTTTCGGAGTAAAACGACGTATACCGCAAACGGCCTGAAATGGTTCCCGTGAACCATCGCCGGACAATCGCCTGCCGCTCGAAAGGTCCGCGTAAATGCTTATGTTTACAAAAGTTGGAGCGAGTGAGTGCGGCAGGCAGATTTGACCAAATGTCCGATTGCACCGCGTTCCCAGTATAATTCCATTGTCCCTTTTCCATTACCATGAATCTTCGCGTTATTTTTGCCATTTCGAAGCGTAATTTCCTCGGTTATTTCGCGAACCCGACCGGTTATGTGTTCATCTGCGTCTTCGTGCTGCTCAGCGCGGTCGCCGCCTTCCTGCCGGATGAGTTTTTCAACGCGAACCTTGCGAATCTCGACCAGCTCAACACCTGGTTTCCGCTTATCATGCTCGTTTTCGTCCCGGCGATCACCATGAGCATCTGGGCCGACGAACGACGGCAGGGAACGGACGAACTGCTGCTGACGATCCCGGCCGGGGACATCGACATCGTCTTGGGAAAGTATCGCGCCGCGGTCGGCATTTACACCGTATCACTCCTCTTTTCACTGCTGTGCAACCTGGTCGTGCTCACCTATTTGGGCCGGCCCGACTGGGGGCTGTTTTTCTGTACTTACATCGGATACTGGTTCATCGGCCTGGCGATGCTTTCCATCGGGATGGTCGCCTCCTTCCTGACCGGCAATCTGACGATCGCGTACATTCTCGGTGCGATTTTTTGTGCGCCGCTCGTCGTGCTGCAATGGGCCGAGGTCGCTCCGGTCGGCCCCGAAATCGCCTCGGTCTTGCGGCAATTCAGCGTCGGCGACCGTTTCGCCCCCTTCGGTCGCGGCATTTTCACCCTTTCGAGCGTCGTCTATTTTCTCATGATCGTGGCGACCATGCTTTATCTGTGCGTCATCCTGATCGGGAAACGGCACTGGTCGGCCAATCAGGCGATGCTCGGCGCATTCCACTTCACGATCCGGGTCGCCTCGCTTTTCGTCATCGGACTCTCCTGCTGTTTCGTCCTGCAACGTTTCGATTGGCGCGCCGACTTGACCTATGAAAAACTCGGCACGCTTTCCCCGCAAACCGTGAAACTGCTGCGCGAACTCACGCCGGAATACCCCGTGATTATCGAAGCGTTTTTAAGTCCGGAAGTTCCCAAAAATTACGTCCAGGCGGGACTCGATATTCGCGCGGTGCTCGGGGAAATCGCATCCTGCTGCGGCAAAAACGTTTCGGTTCGCATTCATGAAATCCGCCCGAACACGCAGGAATCGCTGCTCGCCGCCCAGCGATACGACATCCGTCCCCGCGAGGTCTGGTTCGCCTCCCGCGGAACCCGGGACCGGCAGCATATTTTCATGGGCGTCACATTCCGTACCGGGCTCAAAACGCTCACGCTGCCCTTCCTCGACCGCGGCCTTTCGATGGAATATGAATTGACCCATGCCC
>QMCE01002184.1_pt1 | contig 10820 bp, 4 predicted proteins | sample 1821851 | NCBI WGS metagenome assembly QMCE01 (sample SAMN09453174, study PRJNA476694) | Termite gut metagenome, whole genome shotgun sequencing project. | isolation source: worker | host: Odontotermes sp. | place: South Africa:Pretoria | collected 2016-01-28
TCGGGCAGTTCCGATTCGGCAATCATTTTCAGCAAATCGTTATGTGTAGTGCGTAGTTGCTCATACTCCAACTTCAATTTGCCCAGATTCTCTTTTTTGGTTTGCGTAAGCATAAAAAATACATTTATTATCTGTCTGCAAAGTTACGAAATAATTTTCACTTTTCCGTGAATGAGTAGTTGTTTTTGTTATTCATTCACGGAAAAATTAAAATTATTTCGTAACTTTGCAGTCGGATAACAAATGTATTTTTTATGATTACACAAGCCAAAAAAGAAAATCTGGGCAAACTGAAGTTAGAGTATGAACAACTGCGTGCTTCACACAACGATTTGCTGAAAATGATAGCCGAATCGGAATTGCCCGAAATGGTATATAACTCAAATGCCATTGAAAACTCTACGCTCACGCTCAAGGAAACCGAAAAAATACTGTTGGCACAAGCATTGATGCGTGATGTTTCACTACGTGAAACATACGAGGCAACCAACTTGGCGCGTGTGATAAAGTATCTTTGGACACGTCCTAATTATGAGCTTTCGGTCGCAAATCTTGAGCTTTTACACCAAATGTTGCTCGGCGGTATAAACGACGATTATGCAGGACGTATTCGTCGCTCTGGCGAATATGTGCGTGTAGGCTGGCACATTGCACCTGCCCCCGAACTGGTAAAACCCATGCTCGAAGATATTATACACCAATACAATAGTAACAACGACAAATATTTTTTAGAAAAAATCGCCGAGTTTCATTTACAGTTTGAGACTATACACCCCTTTTGCGATGGCAACGGACGAATAGGGCGTCTGATTATCAATTTGCAGTTGGCAGTTTTGGGCTATCCGCCTGTAATTATTCAAAACAAGGGAAAAAGAGAGGAATACTACCCGATTTTTGACGAATGGCGCGACAAGCACAAGTCGGATAAATTTTCCGATTATCTCTACCTTGCACTGTCCGAATCTCTCCACAAGCGGCTTGCCTATTTGCGTGACAACGAAATTGTAAAGCTTTCCGACTATATTAAACAAAACGGCTTAAACGCTTCTGCAACCACCAACGCTGCCAAACGGCAAACTATTCCCGCTTTCCGTCAGGAGGGCATTTGGCGAATTGGGAAAGTGATTATCTGAAATAGAGTTGGATATATGGCTGATTTGCGGAAAAAAGGGAACAAAAAGTCCAATGCGAGCATCCGGTAATCAACTGTAAATATCCGAAAAACAAGTACAAACGTCCTGTAAGCAAATGCAGATACCAGTCAATCAAGTGCAAACATCCGGAAGGTAAATACAAGTATCCGGCAACCAAGTGCGAGTACCCGGAAACCAATTGTGAACGTCCGGTAGTCAAATGCAAACATCAGAAAATCAAATGTAAATACCCTGTAAGCAAGTATGAATGTCCTGAAGCTAAATGCAAGCATGCGGAAATGGTCTATTCGGGTCTTTTCAGGGGATATTCAATCAACTGTATCAAATTATGTAAAAATTGTACATTTACCGAATACAAACAAGTTAAAATGTATAAGACAAAAGAATTCGCTTGTGAATAGCAAAAGACTAATTGCAAACATTTTTTATTTATTTTTGCCTTTTAAATATAAAATATTATCTTTACAAGCGTTGTTTATTTATTTATAATTTTAAAACCTAAGTCTTATGAACAAATCACAAAGCAATTATTTTAACATGGCAAAAGCCGTATTAGATGTGTTTGACAACAGCCGGCAAGTGTGGGAAAACAAGCCGTTGCTATCGGCAGCATACAATGGATTGAAAACCTTGTGCGGGAGTATTGACATGGCAGCTGCCAAACAGCAGGAAAACGCTCCCGAAGGGCATACGGCAGCCAAAGAGGCGGCACGCACCGAACTTGAAGATAAGCTGTTTGTTACAGGTCGCAAGCTGCGAGCCTTTGCCCGTTTGGAAGATGATGCCGTAGCGGAAAAGCATTCAGCCTTTTCGCGTTCATCGCTTGACGAACTTTCGCTTAACAACCTGCTCAACCTTTCGCGGGCTATTGCAGAAGTGTGCAATGTGCGTCTGCCACAGCTCGAAGCCTACGAAATTAACGAAGCGGTGCTTACCGACCTGCGGACTGTAGCCGACAGACTGGCTGTACTGAATGCCCACCGCGATGCAGTGATAGATTTCCGTATGGAAAATACTTTGTCAATTGCCGGTCTGCTGTCCGAAATCCGCCGTGAACTGAAAACGATGGATGCTTTAGTAGAGGGCTTTATAGATGATGAAGCATTCCTGACGGTCTATTTTAATGCCCGCCGTATTCACGATGTGCGGGGTGGAGGTAGGAAGAAAGAATAGGATGTGGAAAGTGTGGACTTTGGATTGTCAAATTTGTATTGACGCACTTTTGACAATCCAAAATACGCATTATCAAAATAGAAATGAAAATTTAGAAGGCAACTCAACCATGAAAGCAAAGTTTGACGAACTCAAATAAATCATAAGAACTATGCAAGAACATTCTTCTCTTTTACTACATAAGCAGACACTACCTTTTTTAAACATCTCGCTTCATCTGAACGATATTAAACCTGTTCAGTCATTGAACATTGAAAATACATCTGAAAGCAATTCTGCTCAACTTAACATAAAAATAACCGCCGACCTTCCTTGTATTGAGCCGTTTGATTACAATGTTCCGTTTGTCCCTGCAAAAAATCAAGTAAAAATTCCGTTGGAGAATTTGAAAATAAACCGTGATTTTCTAAACAAATTATCCGAAACCGAAAGGACAGATTTTACCATTGAGATTATTGAAAATGAAGTGGTAATTATCAAAGAAACAATTGCGGTAAATGTTCATCCATTAGAGCATTTCGGCGGGTTTCAAATTTTACCTGAATTGATTGCCGCATATATTACGCCTAATCATCCTTACATCTATCACATCAAAAGAAAAGCAGTTGAGATATTAGAAAAGCAAGGGCTAAGAACAGCATTTGAAGGTTATCAGAGCAATGACCATGAACGGGTGTTGCAAATAATGTCTGCAATTTATTCCGCAATACAAAGCGAGGAAATTGTTTACAGTTCGTTGCCACCCGGATATGAAGAAACGGGGCAACGTTTGCGGTTATTGAATACCATTCAGCAAGAAAAGTTCGGCAACTGTATAGACATAAGTTTATTATTTGCTGCCTGTTTAGAAGCGGTTGATCTTAATCCAATTTTAATTATTGTTCGTGGTCATGCTTTTGTTGGTTGTTGGCTACAAGACGACAAATTTCCCGAAGCAATAAACGACGATAAAACCGCCATCACTAAACGTCTTTCCAAAGGCATTCGTGAGATGGCAGCCGTTGAAGCAACAAGCGTTTGCAAGGGCAATAACATCAAGTTCAGTGACGCACTCAATGCAGGTGAAGCACAGTTGGTTCAAAAAGAAGACTTCTTGCTTTCATTAGATATAAAACGTGCAAGAACGCTTCGCATTCGTCCGTTGCCTTTACTGACAAACTCCACGGGAACACAGTTGGATGAAGAAGCTTTAAAACAGACCGAAACGGCTGCAATGGAAAAGCAGTTTGAAATAGGAACCATTTATCAAGATGAATTATTACAAGCTAAACAGCCAAAAACGAAGCAAAAAATATGGGAACGCAAACTTTTAGACTTATCGCTTCGCAACAATTTACTCAACCTCCATATCACACGCAATATGCTCCAGTTGGTTGACATTGACATCAGCCATTTGGAAGACATATTATCGGAAGGGAAAAGTTTTTCTATTCTATCCAATCCTAATGCAGAGGTTTTGCGTAAGTATAATTTGTTCTATCAACCACTACATCACTCATCACCATTATACCAACTGGCAAATGATGAATTAAAATATAATCGCTTACTCACTCATTATCATCAGCAGGATTTAGACAACATTCTTATTTATATTCACAAAAATGCAAAGCAAGCCATTGAAGAAAACGGCTCAAGCACTTTGTATTTGGCAGTAGGCTTGCTGAAATGGTTTGACAGAAAAGCACCTGATCAGCCACGATATGCCCCTATTCTGTTATTGCCTGTTGAAATAAGCCGCAGGTCTGTCAACAGCAAATTCACACTGAAAAGCCGTGAAGAAGAAACGATGATAAATATTACGTTGGTGGAATTTCTTCGGCAGGAGTATGAACTCAATTTGGAGGCATTAGAACAATTACCAACTGACGATAAAGGAGTTGATGTTGCAAAAGTGATGGGCGTTCTTCGCAGAGCTATTATGCAGTTGAAAGGTTGGGATGTTGAGGAACAATTAGTGTTGGGTAATTTTTCTTTCAGCAAATTAATTCTGTGGAAAGACATTGTAGTGCATCAGGAAGAATTGCTAAAAAGCGATATGGTGCGTAGTTTGGTTGAAGGCAAATTGGCATTCAATGAAAATCACAAACCCCATTCCTCAAATGGTTTTGACAACATTCCTTCGTATAGTGTAGTGTTGCCCATTCCGGCAGATGTTTCGCAAATGGAAGCAGTGCTTACGGCACAACAAGGGCATAGTTTTATTTTACATGGTCCTCCGGGAACAGGAAAATCACAAACCATCACCAATATTATTGCAGATGCTTTATATCGTGGGAAACGGGTGTTGTTTGTTGCCGCAAAAAAAGCAGCATTAGATGTTGTTCAAAGACGATTGGAGCAAATTGGACTTGCGCCTTTTACATTGGAACTCCATTCCAATAAATCTAAAAAGTCGGATGTGTTAGCACAATTGGCAAAATCAATTGAAACTGCAAAACTTGCAAGAACAGCCGATTTTCAGCAAGAAGCACAACGATTAGATACTGCTAAAAAAGCTATCAGCGACTATGTAAATATTTTACATCAAAAGCAACAAATTGGCTGGAGTTTATATGACAGTATTACTGCTTTAGAAAATTATCATGATAAAACGTTTTCAAAGAATTTTATTCCTGAAACCGTTCTGCAACAACTGAATGCCACACTTTGGCAACAATGGACAGATTGGCTTCCACAATTCCAATCCATAGCAAGTTTAATAGTTCATCCATCTGAAAACCCGCTGACAGCTTTGAACTTGTCGCAGTATTCACCATCTGTAAATGATGAAATTTCTGCACAAACACAAAAATTCTTGAACTTTTTACCTGATGTTGATATCAAATCTCAATCATTGGCAAAGGCAATATTATTTCCCTTTTCAATACAAGCTAAACCGGAGTGGGAACAATTTGTTCAAGTAGTAATTGCATTCCAAAAGTTACCCGATATTCCTTTAGAACTAATTCGGTATCTATCTGATAAAGAAAACTACATTGTGTATGAGGAATGGAGTAAAGCATTTGATCAATACCAAACAGTTTTAAGCAACATTTTAAAAAGTTACAACCGCAATGTCTTGAATACTGATATTGCTGCAATTGAAATACAATGGAAACGGGCACAACAAAGTTGGTTCTTACCGAAATGGCTACAATCACGAAAAATCAAAAAGCAATTATCTGTTTTTAGAAATGCTCTATTCAGTAATAACAGCGAAGTAGAACAACTTTTCTCCTACAACAATCAGTTACAGGAGGTGCAACGTCTGTTGCAACAAAGCCGTTTTTCATCATTGCAAAACGCTCTGAAGCATTTGTTCAAAAATGAACAAACCGATTTATCTGACATTGACAGCAAAGCCGCGATAGTTCAGCAAATAAGTAATCTAACAAACTATTGGGAACGAAATGCTCTTGGTAAATGGGTTCAGGTTTGGCAGGAAAGAAACTTGCAATATTCCGATGAAATAAAACAAAAGAACTTATCTGCCATTGCTGATTTTATTCAGCTTACAACATCACTCAACCAAACAATAAAAAATTACGAAACACTTACAGGTATTCTTTTTCAACATAATGAAAACCGGATTACTGAAACCATAAATCAACTGCACAACATTCAAACACATCTTCCACATTTAAAAAATTGGATGAACTATGTGCAACTTAGGAAACAGGGCGAAAGCTTGCAGTTACATTGGCTCATAAATGCCTACGAAAACAAATTATGCAGCGTTGAGAACTTGACAGATTACTTTCATTATACTGTTCATATTTCCATAGCACAACGAATTATTTCGCACCATGAGACACTGAGTTTGTTTAATGCAGATTTGTTTGAAAGTAAAATTGAGCAGTATAAAAAAATTGCAAAGGACTTTCAGCATCTCACCATTCAGGAATTGCGAGTAAAGTTAGCGGCACAATTACCGAACACTACAATCGAGGCGATGCAAAGTTCTGAAATTGGTATTTTACAACGAGCCATCAAAAACAGAGGCAGGGGATTGAGCATTAGAAAACTGTTTGACCAAATCCCGACTTTGCTACCACGCATTGCTCCTTGTATGCTGATGAGCCCTATTTCTGTAGCACAGTATTTTGATGTAAATACAAAGCATTTTGACATTTTGATTTTTGATGAGGCATCGCAATTACCAACCTGCGAAGCAGTAAGTGCCTTAGCAAGGGCGAAACAATCGGTTATTGTTGGAGACCCCAAGCAAATGCCTCCCACTTCATTTTTCAGCACCATCAAGTTAGACGAAGAAAATATGGATGTTGAGGATTTGGAAAGCATATTGGATGACTGTTTGTCCTTGTCAGTTCCGTCAAAATATTTATTGCGACACTATCGCAGCAAGCACGAAAGCTTAATTGCTTTCAGCAACGTAAACTATTATGAGAACAAGCTACTTACTTTCCCTTCATCAGATGACTTGAACCGTAAAGTAAAGTATCATCACATCAAAGGATTTTACGACAAAGGAAAAACACGAACCAACAAATTTGAAGCGGATGAAATAGTGCAATACATTCAATCTCACTACAACAATTCGCAAAAACGAAAATTAAGTGTAGGAGTTGTAACATTCAGCCAAACGCAACAAAACCTGATTGAAGACAAGTTACAAAAACTCTTTATGAGCGACCCAAAATTGGAAGAATATGCCAATGAAAGTGATGAACCTTTGTTTGTAAAGAACTTAGAAAATGTGCAAGGCGATGAACGTGATATAATTCTGTTTTCGGTATGTTATGCTTCTGATGAAGAAGGGAAAATGAGTATGAATTTTGGTCCATTAAACCGTGATGGCGGTTGGCGTAGACTAAATGTAGCCATAACCCGTGCAAGATATGAAATGCACCTGTTCTCTACACTGCAAGCAGACCAAATAGATTTAAGTCGCACATCTGCCGAAGGCGTGGCAGGACTTAAAGCGTTTTTACAATTTGCTGAAAAAGGACATTTAAGTGTTCGACCAGAAGATGTTCAGGAAGCATTAAACAAGCAACACTTATCTGCATCCATCAGTAAAAAGTTAAAGAAAAAGGGATTAGAGGTTAAATGCAATATCGGCACTTCGGGATATAAAATTGATATTGGAGTTGTTCATCCCAATAAGCCACAACAATATATTTTGGGAGTTATAATTGACGGGCATTACTATTACAATGCACACACTACAAATGACAGAGAAATGGTAATGCCTTCTGTACTTAAAGCATTAGGTTGGAATATTCATCGTATTTGGACAATGGACTGGTTTGAAAATTCGGATAAGATTATTAATACAATAGTTGAAAAAGTAAAACATCTACAAACACAGCCGGAAGTTAAGGAAGAGAAGATTGCTGAACTTGTTGTTGAACACGCATTTGAACCAATTAAAGCAATGTCCGAAGAAGTTGTGCCTATCACTATTACAAGCAAACAACAACCTTATGTAGCCGCTTCTTTAGCTTCAATTTCTTCTGCGAACAGTGAAACCATATTTGAATTTCAAAACCGAAACACTATTAAACAACAAATACAATCGTTAGTGGACACAGAAGCCCCTATCAGTAAAAGTTTGTTGTATAAAAAGGTATTGAAAATATGGAACACAAGTCGTGCTGGTGTAAGATTAGACAAGCATTTAGAAGAAATACTTAAAGAAATGACTATAGTGGAAACAATACATCATCAACCATTTTATTGGAGTAACAACACGACTTTAGATTTTTATCGTAGCAACGACATTGAAAAACGAAATATGGAGGACATTGCTCCAGAGGAAGTAATTGTAGCGTTAGAGGAAGTCGTAAAAAACAATTTGAGTATTGAAGAAGATGAGTTGCTTCGTTTCTTAGCCCGCACTTTTGGTTTTGCAAAAGTCGGCAAACAGATTGACACTTTGTTGCGATACACCATTGACACTGCAGTGAAAAAAGGTGTTGTAAAAAGGGAAAACGACAGAATAAAATTGGCTGACAAATGAACAACATTTCTGGACGACCAAAAAGAAAAACGACTGACAACATAGGCTTAACAAAAGTGGCGATTCTGTGATTTATTGAACATTTGTGGTTTGTATCAAGTGCAGTGCTGGCAGACAGTTTTGTGCTTCGTATTCACTATCCCCGTTCCTTTAAGGTTGTGCCAAAAACAAACACCGATGTTAGGATGATGGCTCTTTGTCTCGTTTGTTCTATCCAAACAGGTTTTACCTGTAAAAAGAAAACATGCAGAGCCTATCGGAATAAAACGACAGTGGGGATTTTTAGGTAAATCAAAGAAATTGCAGAAAAATTAGAGCGATTAAGCTCAAAGTTAGGTAGGGATATTCAATTTTTAGTGCAAAGTTCCGAATTTTTTCAGGTGTAAGCCCCTCGTAATCGGGAACTAAAAACTCGGAACTCTGCACTAAAAACAGGGTACTTTTTTATTAGGCTAATAATCAATCCATCAACAATTCCAATATTTGCACGGCTGCTTTAGAAACCGAAGTGCCCGGTCCGAAAATTGCAGCAACTCCTGCATCATACAGGAACTGATAATCCTGCGAAGGAATTACGCCGCCTGCTATTACAAGTATGTCTTCCCTGCCGAGCTTTTTAAGTTCGGCAATTACAGCCGGAACCAAAGTTTTATGCCCTGCTGCTAAAGAAGAAACGCCAAGTACGTGAACATCATTTTCAACAGCTTGCTTTGCAGATTCTTCAGGGGTTTGGAATAATGGTCCCATATCCACGTCGAAACCTACATCGGCATAACCTGTAGAAACTACTTTTGCACCACGGTCGTGTCCGTCTTGCCCCATTTTAGCTATCATAATACGAGGCTGGCGACCTTCTTTTTCTGCGAACTTTTTAGTTAATTCGCGTGCTTTCTCAAAATCCGGATCATTCTTCGACTCAGATGAGTAAACTCCTGAAATTGTTCTTATCACAGCTTTATACCTTCCTACTATTTTTTCGCAAGCATCTGAAATTTCGCCTAGACTTGCCCTTTTCTTGGCAGCATCAACGGCAAGTTCCAATAAATTGCCTTTTCCCGACTCCACACATTTAGTTATGGCTTCCAAAGCTGCCCGGCATTCTGCTTCATTTCTTTCTGCTTTAAGTTTTTGTAATCTTTTTATCTGTGCATCTCTAACAGCACTATTATCAACATCAAGAATATCTATAGGATCTTCTTTTTCAAGACGGAATTTATTAGTACCCACAATTGTTTGCTGTCCGCTGTCGATTCTTGCCTGAGTACGGGCTGCAGCTTCTTCGATCCTCATTTTAGGGATACCCGATTCTATGGCTTTTGCCATACCGCCAAGGCTTTCGACCTCTTCTATAAGCTTCCATGCTTTATGAGCAATTTCATGAGTTAAAGATTCTACATAGAAAGAGCCTGCCCAAGGATCAACTTCGCGGCAGATTTCCGTTTCTTCCTGAATGTATATCTGAGTATTGCGTGCAATACGTGCAGAGAAATCCGTAGGCAAGGCAATAGCTTCATCTAGTGCATTTGTATGGAGAGACTGGGTATGTCCCAATGCGGCACCCATAGCTTCTATACAAGTTCTTGCAACATTGTTGAAAGGATCCTGCTCTGTAAGCGACCACCCCGAAGTCTGGGAGTGAGTTCTCAATGCCAGCGACTTCGTATTTTTAGGGTTAAAGCGATTTACTAATTTAGCCCAAAGCATACGTGCAGCACGCATTTTTGCTATTTCCATAAAATGGTTCATTCCAACAGCCCAAAAGAACGACAAGCGAGGTGCAAATGCATCTATATCAAGTCCTGCACGTGTACCTGTTCTCAAATATTCCAAGCCGTCGGCAAGCGTATAAGCCAATTCTATATCGTTGGTCGCTCCTGCTTCCTGCATGTGATAACCTGAAATAGAAATAGAATTGAACTTGGGCATATATTTGGAAGTATATTCAAAAATATCACCGATTACTTTCATTGAAAATTCCGGCGGATAAATATACGTATTACGCACCATAAATTCTTTAAGAATATCATTCTGAATTGTTCCTGCAAGCTCTTCAAGCTTTGCCCCCTGTTCAAGTGCCGCAACAATATAAAATGCCATTATAGGAAGAACAGCTCCGTTCATTGTCATTGAAACAGACATTTTATTTAGAGGTATTTGATCGAACAGGATTTTCATGTCCAATATAGAATCTACGGCAACGCCTGCTTTTCCTACATCGCCCACAACACGCGGATGGTCGGAATCGTAGCCGCGGTGGGTTGCAAGGTCGAACGCCACGGATAAGCCTTTTTGCCCTGCGGCAAGATTACGGCGATAGAAAGCATTTGATTCTTCAGCTGTTGAAAAGCCGGCATATTGGCGAATTGTCCACGGACGCATCACATACATTGTTGAATACGGTCCGCGAAGAAACGGTGGTAATCCTGCAGCATAATTCAAATGCTCCATTCCTTTAAGATCTTCGGCGCTATATACTTTTTTAACAGGAATTTGCTCGGCAGTCATCCAGTCTTTTGTTATGAAATTCTTTT
>QMCE01002185.1_pt1 | contig 10819 bp, 6 predicted proteins | sample 1821851 | NCBI WGS metagenome assembly QMCE01 (sample SAMN09453174, study PRJNA476694) | Termite gut metagenome, whole genome shotgun sequencing project. | isolation source: worker | host: Odontotermes sp. | place: South Africa:Pretoria | collected 2016-01-28
TCATTGAATTAGCCCAAAAGACGAAGGAGAGTGTTCTGGAAGCCATAGACGCCCTGAGGAAAAACCCTCTTGTGTATTATGCTGAACCAAATTACATTTCCCATCTTGGGGATAACGAATCAGATCATTTAGTCGAGTGAAAAAAGTTTGGGAACTTATAAGTACTTGAAATTACCGCCTTGGCCGCAACTGCGGCCAGGGCGGTACTAAAATTTGCGCGAAGGCAATCGAGTAGGGAGGATTTCAGTCCCCCCTCTCACACCGCCGTACGTGCCGTTCGGCATACGGCGGTTCAACGTTTGTCTCGCCAAGTCCTTCCCTATCCCAAGCTTCTGCAACCCCCTCTGCCGTTTGGACGACACCTTCCACTGTTTCCAGATGATAACCCGGAGTCTTGTATGCAAATGGGCGTCTATGTCTCTCATTACTGTCTTCATGGAACCCAGCGCAAAGTAGTTGACCCGGCCTCTTATGAGCCAGTTCAGCCTTCGTACTCGAATGCGGAATTCCATGGACTGTTTTCGGCATGTCAGTCTTTTTAGCCCCCTCTTGAATTTCTTCACGGAGTCCCCGTGGGGTCTGCACTTCCACTCCTTCGCCTTGGAGTCCTTGTAGAATCCAAAGCCGAGGTTACAGTATTGGCATTCCTAATTAGCCTTTGCCTTTCATTCGGGATGATGATGGATAATCATATTCATTACTCTCCTGCGCATACACTACCTCCAAAAGTATTTTGAGAATATTACCAGAAAAACTTCAGGTTTAATGCGCATTGACGGATTGATGAGCTTTTGCTATACTGTTTTGGAGAACATTTGTAATATGTGGAAGGATGTTGAGTGTAAGCAAAGGATGTCTTGTATTATGAACAAAAAAAACATAGGAATGTGTGTTGTAGCCATACTATCCTTGCTTCTTGCCTTGAAAGTGACCACTAACGCAAAGGTCACAAAACCAATAAAATTGAGCAAGAAATCAATCACTTTGAGCGAGGGAAAGAGGGCGACACTTAAAGTCAAGGCAAGGATAACCGTAAAATGGAAGTCCAACAACAAAAAAGTGGCAACCGTGAAAAGAGGTGTCGTTACTGCAAAAAAAGTGGGGAAAGCCAAAATAACGGCATACAAGGGAAGTAGAAAGGCGATGTGCAACATTACTGTGTCAAAGACAGAAAAGACGCCTTCACCCATCCAAACGGATTCCCCTACTCCAGACTCAACGCCTACTCCCGTCACGTCCCACGACCCAGCTCCTAGCGTGAGTCCCGTAATACCAGAGCCAACGCCTGAGTTAACGCAAATGCCAACGTCACCAGAGCCAACGCCAAGACCATCATGGCCTGTACCAACACCTTCTCTTGAGGATGATTTTATGCCTGGGGAAGTCATAATTAGTTTACATGAACCCTATCTGGGGTCCCTTATGGAATTGCTACCTGACTTGGATATGGCTGAAATAGAAGACAGTAATAAAACATCATATGATTCATGCAAGGATAATCCAAACACAAAGCAAACGGTAAAAGACTGGTTTAAAGAACGTATTGGAACAGTTTTCTTTGTAAAATTGACGCAAGGGATAAAAGAAAGTGTTCTGGAAGCCATAAACGCCCTGATGGAAAACCCTCTTGTGGAATATGCGGAACCAAATTATATTTACTATCTTGACGACGTCATAATAGGAAACTTGATCAAGTAACAAGTGTTAGGGACTTCCTCCTTTTTTCGAGTTGTTTCCTTGCACGGGTCGATTTATCAGGCAATGAGTCATTGACCAGGAAGGTGGTTGGAGGTGATATTCAATCTATTTCCTATGTCATCAATGGCGACATAATCCCCCAATACACTTCCATATCAGAAATTTCGAGATTTTCTATCTCGTCTTTTCCGTTTAAAAACAATGGGATTCTGTATCCAGCGCATTGATTGTGCAACAATACACAATGATTGTTTGCCTCAAACCATTCGTTAAAAAAATCGAAGGCGAGACAATCCTGTGGATATTCGGGTATTAGTTCATTGTGGAAATCATGGAAATCGGCAGGAATGTCTATCACCTCTCCCGTTCCAGGCTCATAAAGCAACACGGCGTTATTTTTCAAATCCATTGCAAAAATGCGCCCCAACCAGTCAAAACCAAATACCCTTATTTGCTCATCGTATTCTGGAAATGCCTTTTTTACAATCTCAGTCCACTTCTCAACGTCGATTGCGTTGAAAATTCTGTACAGGCCATGCAAGAAACTTTGTCCTTCGTATAGCCGTAGAAAATCATCCGCGTTCTGTACTTTGGCGTCATTCCCAACCTTCACAAACTCAAAAAATCCACCGAACATAACTCCTCCCATCACTTCCCTTCCAGTCGGGGTAAAAACTGCCCAAACCCACGGCACATGTAAACATTGTCTATGGCGAAGGCCGCCGAGGGTACCCCCGCCTTCTGCACGATGACCTCGGCGGATTTGTAGTACACCTTGGTATTGCGGAAGGGCGACGCCTCAAGTTCGTGAAAATGATAGTTCGACCTCCTCTTGTCCAGCCGTCGGACATGTGCCAGATGGGCGGCGTATTCCTCCCGCGTATAGGGAATGGTCGCCAGATGGGCAGGGACGTCCAACAGCACCTCTTCCGCCGCAAGCGTTTCCTTGTCCGCAACCACCGACAGTTCGGTCAGTACCCCCCTGTCAAGCTGCAAATCAAACCATCGCTTTTCGGTGGCGTGGAGCGCAAGAATTTTTTCACGGGTTGCCTCGTTGCGTGCGGCGCGCCGCAGCATGGAGGCAAGCAAGGTTTCAGGCAGCGTCGCCAAGGAAAGCGAAGGCAACAGCAACGTCGCATTCCCGTGCAAACCCCAAAAGCGCCCCAGACGGATGTCAAAGCTCTCCGCGTCGTCACTGCGATAAATGTCCATCAAACGACCGCTGGCGGCGAGCAACGCGTCAAAATGCTTCTTCTGGACGGCCAACCGCCTCGGTTCCGTCGAATAGACGTACTCCGCCTCGTCGTCCATCCCCTCGGCGTAATTTGCCGTGACGACCGCATGGTTTTCAATCAGGAAGGTCGTATGGCGCACGGTGGTGCCCTGTGGGCTTTTAAAGGCGTACGGCTCCATACGCCCCACCATGTACAAAGGGACGAACGCCTCAATGGCCTCCATAATCTCGGCCACGCTGCGGTCGGCCATGTTGTATATTATCTTGACGGTATGTCCTTTGACGAGGCAATGAATCATCAGCGAAGCCCAAACGGCCTTCCAATGCGCGTCCATGGTCACAAAATCCAATGACGAGGAGGTGCAGATGTAGAGCGTCGTCGGCGCTTCCAACGTCGTTGCGTAGTAGAGGTAACGCGTGGCGGCCGCCCGCATCCCTTCCACTCCCCAGAAGGACTCGTCCCTTGCGACGTCCCCCGCCAGCGGCGCAATCTCCTCCAGCGGAATCACGCCGGCGCCGCCGCCGAAATAACTAAAGTCATCTATGGTTTCCAACAGGGATTCAATGGCCGACGTATCCAACGTATGCTCCTCGGAAAGCCATTCCATCATCCACGACCGAAAATCCCCCGGCGCCATATCGACCATGTCGGGATTGCCGCCCGCGGCTTCCAGAATGCGCCGCCGTCCGGCCTCGTCCCTTACACGGGAGGCGACGTACCCGACAATCCCTTCGAGGATGTCTTTTTTGGGGGAACGGACGCCGACGCGGTATTTATAGACCGTAGAGGGGTCAACGTAGAGTGCTCCGGCAAGCTGTGAGCCCGATATCGCGGCGGTATCCATCAAAAGCGACAGCTTCTCGCCAAAAACCTTCTGCGAGGCGGAGGAATCTTTGGATTTGGGCTTCCTACCCGCCTTCGACTGCTTCTTCTCATATTCCGGACTATCCTTCAACCACGTCAGCGTCGCCTGGGAAAGCTCCTCGTGGGTGACCAACCCTTCGCCGGTCATCTCACGCAACTCCGGCGGCAAAGAAGCGCCCTCCACTCCTTGTGGAAACATACGAGCCATGGTCGCACACAACAAGGGCAAGTATCGGTAAGGGAACAGCCTCTTGCCTAATAAAAAGCGGCTGACGGAGGCGGCGTCCAAACCCGATTCCCTAGCCAGTTCAGCGTTTTTTATGTTCAGCGCCCGTTGCAGCGCAGACAACTTTTCATGCAATAACACGGTGCTTCCCTCCATTCTACGTAGATTTAAAGAATACCAAAATCATACCACATTAAATAGAGAAGGGCAATACCCTTAACAACATCATGGCGAATCGTCATTGACAAAATCATGCCGAATTGTCATGGCCTTTTATTCCGTCCTCATTCTTCGAGCCATTTTATATGCTACAATAGTTAGGAAAGCATTCACCCAACGCAATCCCATGGGCAACAACCAAAAAATGAATGACAACCAAGATAGGGAGGGTTCGCCATGAAGAAGAAAATCATATCCTTGTTATTGACGGCGGCACTGGTGCTGCCCGTCATCCAATCATTTCCCGCATCCCATCCGACCGTGGTGGCGGCGGAGGGGGACATTTCCATCATCGACCACGAGGGAACCATGCGCGGGGCTTACGGACAGTACCTGATATACGGAATGGACGGCGTATACTACAATACGAAAACCGCTTCCCCCGAGACGAACTTGGAGGCGTTCCGCAGAATGTCCCACGACCAAAAGAATCTTTTTTACGAGAGCATTTACACCAACTCGGCCCGCAAGGCCGCCTTGGGGACCAACGGCCATGAAGAGTTGAAAACGTGGCGCAAATACAACAACGAGTATTATAAGGCGAACAAACTTTGGAAATCAAGGATTGCGAAACGAAATTACCCCGATTTGGCCGAAAAGTTCGGAGGGGGCAGGACGCTTGCCACCCTATATCCGGATTACGCCGCAATCAAGGCTTATCAAGTTCCGGAGGGAATCCGTAACGGACACGGACCCTACTCCTTCCTCCGCGCGCTTGACAGGCTGGAGACGGAATACCAGATTGGCAAAGAGTATTACGACAAAGCGGTGGAGATGCGTGCGAACGGAATTGCCAACATCGTAACCATTACCATAACGCAGTGCACGATCATGTTGTCGAACATGCTTTTCGTGCCCAGCGTCTCACAAATGGCGGGAAGCGAGGCGAGCGGCCAAATTGCGGACGTCGTCGGCGTCGTCATCGACTTGGTTTCCGCAATGGCTTCCGCAGGAGACGCCTCCTTTGCGTCAAAATACGAACGCTTCCAAAAGGGCGAGTCGGGCGTACCCTTCACCCCCGAAGAAACCGTCAAACTCTACGGCATCCTGATGGACGCCTACGCGGAGGTATCCCGCAGAAGCCTCCCTAAAATGGACGCGGCCATGGAACAGGTACGGGAACGGTATGAAAACGTGCAGAAGGAATGGGAAAGCTTCGAGAACATGTTGGCGGAATTCAGGGCGGAAAAAGAAAGGGAAAGGACGGCGTATGTGAATTCGCTGGATGAAACGTATTCGGACGAACCGCTTCCGCCATCGAATGCGTCGGGCAAATATGAAGGGTTGAATTTCTCATGGTATACCGCCGAACAACTGGACAATCAGTTTGGGCTGGAGGCCTTCCCGAATTGGTCGTTCGAGGACAGAAGAAGGGAGGTTTTCCTCCACGTCCTTAAAAAGAAGGGGGAGCTTGACGAAGAAGCAACCGAGAGTGCGGTGGCAATCTGCCAACACATCATTGACGCATACAATAAGGCTTTGACCGCCATTGAGAGAAAGGAAGACGAATTTGAGTACATGGTGGAAGACGTGAAGAAGGTCACTTCCGACAAAATGATGGATTCTTATGTGACCATTGACGGATTCGACGGACTAATCACCTTTGAAGACGCACTGAGGGTTGGCAAGAGCCGTATTGAGAACTTTAAACAATATGCGCCCCAGCTTCCATCTGTAATCAGAGAAGGGCAAAACTCGATTCGCGCGCTACAATCCCGCATGAAGACGTTTTTGGATTCCAAAGACACTCTTCCGCTCGATGTCAACCCCCACCTTCAGGAGCTGTCCTCTTGGATAGAGCAACTGCACCAACTAAGGGAGGATTATGCGGAATTGTACAACCAGGCGGTTTGGGTTCCATTGGGACATCCTGAGCATAATTTCACCAATCCTTACCTGACGGCAGAATATTCAACAAACGCCGTCACTGAAGCGTTCGACCATTCCGACCTCTCTTGGCCCGACGATGAATTGTATGATGGCGAGATGTTCGTAGGCGACAGCCCAATCCTAATGGCGTCATTGCAGAGCGAAAGGCCACAGCGCATTTTTAGCCAAGGATACGCACTTTACGACGGCGTCGCCGAAGAATTGAGTTATTTGGAGGAACGCGAAGTGACGGCCGGTGAATACTATGACAGGTTTCTCGACGATGAAGCCGACTATTATAGGGAACTTGACGACCGCCTTGCCGCCTATGTGAAAGTCAGGGATAAAATGGCCGCAAAATATTCAGAACTAAAACAGCTTACCGACCATTATGAAGGCTTGTGGGAAGGCGCCTTCTTCAAGGGAAGAACCGACTATTCTAGCGATTCATACAATTACGACAGTACCATGATTCCTTTCTCCGCCTTCCGTACCGGTGAAATCAGGGACTATTTGAGGGGCGGGGGGAACCGAAGCGCACTTTTGTCACGCGTTAGGGCGTTGGCGGATTACGCCGCTTCGGGCGAAGCCATTGCGGCGGATTTGATGGGGCAGATTGGTATGCTCGAGGTGGAAATGAAGGCGTTGTATGACCAAAAGCTTCAGGATTACGGCCGCGAAAAGAACGTGGATGTGCCCTATTACGCCGTTTTCCGTGAGGAGTACGGCTCGTCGACATGGGGCAGGCTCGAATCGGAGACGTATTTTGAGTTGTATGATATTGAGTACCTGATTGCCTCCCTTACGGAGGACCCGAAAGTCACGCAAACCATGAAGAAATATCGCAACGATTTGCTCCGAATCCTCAATTCATCGTCGGTCAACAAGGTGGAAGCCAGCCAGAAAATGTATGACGCATACAATTACGCATCCAGCATTTACGACCTGTATTCTAGCAGTTATTACGACAAAACGCTGATGACTGACGAACAGCGCAGCGAACTCTTGGCATTGTGGCGCGGCGGAACGGGCATTCAGAGCCTTATGTACGACATACAGGCAACGAGCGGCGACACGGGCATTCAGAACCTTATGTACGACATACAGGAAAAGCACGACGACACGGCCTTCCAATACTACAGCATGCCTTCCGACAATGGAACGAGCGGCTATGATCCAATGGGTGAATTTGGCGAGGCGTCCCTTTCCGGCGACAGGGTGTCAATGACCGCGCCACTGTTCCATCCATTTGCACAAGGGGCAAGTTACGTATCCGCCAACGTGTATTCCTATGGGGAAAATGGTTGGGAACTTCATGGTACCAGCGAACCGAGTCTCCTTGCGGCAAGTGCGGCGAGCAGAGCCGGGCAATCGTTTGGCGACAACGTGGAGGCGGTAATCGATGCGGAAACCGATACGATTACCCTGTATGCGGAGAGACTGGAGAACAATACGAACTATCGGTTTGAATGGGACGTCACTTACACCAACGGCCCCGGCGGTACGGCACAGCACGAAACCGGCGACGTCATTAAAAAAATCACCTACGCACCGTCCGTCGTGGCAAAAGCCGAACTGGAGGAGGATGGCTATACCACGGCCATCGCCACCGTAACCAACCTGTCGGGGGCGGCTGTAAGCGGCCATTACCTATATGTCGACGGTTATGACGACGAGGGCGTGTTAGTCGCCACCAAAGGCATAGACATCGGACCTTTGGACGATATGGAGAGCATGGAGACGACCGTGACGTTCGACGAACTGGTTTTCGCCGTTTCCGCCCGCGTGGAAGGCTCGCAATCCACCGCACCCGCATCCCTGTCCATTCAGATGGACGGCGAGGAAGCCGACAGCCTCATTACGAGGAGGCCGGCAAGCCTTTCGTACGCCGCCGCCGTGCTTGACCCGTTTGGCAACCCCCTGCCCGCCGCCAACGTGACGTGGCGCGTTACTCCCGAAGGAAGGGGTGTTACCGTAGACGGTGGAACTGTAACGGTAGGCGAGAACGCTTCCCGTGCCAACTATACCTTAACCGCGTCGGTAGGCGACGCCACCTACGGCGAGGTCATCCTTACCATAAGCAATCCCGCCCCACCCGATTCCGCCACCATAGTCAGCGACATGATTGACACCCTCCCCTCCGTGAGCGTCCTGACGCCGGGCGACAAAACCGCGGTAACGGCGGCGCGCTCGGCTTATGACGCCTTGGGGCAAGACCAAAAATCGTTAGTTGGCAACCTTGACAAATTGGAGGCGGCGGAAGCCGCAATCACCGCATTAGAGGTGAAGCCAACGGAGAAACCAGAGGAGACGGACGAACCAAAGGTAACGGATAGGCCGACGGTGACGGATAAGCCGACGGTGACGGACGAACCAAAGGCGACGGATGAGCCAACGGTAACGGAGAGGCCGACAGTGACGGATAAGCCGACGGTGACGGACGAACCAAAGGCAACGGACGAACCAAAGGCGACGGATGAGCCGACGGTGACGGATGAGCCGACGGTAACGGAGAGGCCGACGGTGACAAACAAACCAGCCAACGTGGATGGTACGAATACGGATGCGATTCCAACCCCCGTGACGCCGACCGACCAAGGGGCGGTAACGACGGTACCCGTTCTAGAATTGAACGTAGAGTCAAAATCCATCGTATTTGGAAAGACCTATACGCTGAATGCCTCCGTGACTCCTGCCGGAACCCCCGTGACCTATACAAGCTCCAAAAAAAGCGTGGCCACGGTGAATAAGACGACCGGCAAAATCTCGGCCAGAAAAGTAGGTACCGCAACAATCACGGTCACGGCGGGTTCGGCCACAAAAACCTGCACCATCAAGGTAACGGCCAAGAAACTTCCCAAACCGACCATGCTGAAGCTCACGAAGACGAAGGCGAGCTGGAAGAACGTGAAAAATAACGACGGCTACACGGTAAGAATCCTTCGAGGGAAAAAGACCATAAAGACCTTGCAGATAAAAAAGGACAAAACCAGCTGTGGAATTTCCCAAGTCCCCCTTGCAAGGGGCACGGCGTACACCCTAACCGTGCGGGCCAAGGGACGGGGCAACTACACCAAGTCGGCGATGGCGCAAAAGAAAAATATAAGGGTCAAATAATGGCGTCCACTGTAAAAGTCGGGGGGGTCAAAACGACCTTCCGGCTATATTTAAACTTGCCGTTGCCATCAAAGATAACATTTTGAGAAACACAATTTTCATTGACTTTTACGTTCATACCTGTTATAATGCCAACAGTCGTTTCAAGTTATAGATCCCAGAGTTTGGTTCTTACGTTGTGAAGTTATCCGACATTACCATTCAGCCCGCAAAGCAGCACGAAGTTACTTTTTCATATGATTTGGAAGCTGTTGATTACGAACAGCCGGATTGTGTGTATGGGCAATCCGTGGTACAATAACGATGGTGACAGCGGCGGCGAGGGCCCTTGCCGGGGCTGCGGCTGAAAAGTTTGGTGAAAAGCAAATCGTTCATGTTGCGCTTAGTGCTGTGGATTTGGAGCGCACGACACTTAAGACACAGGAGGATGGACGGGCATGAAAAAGCGGATAGCTATCATTACTGGCGCAAGCGGGGGAATAGGCCGTGAATTTACCCGGCTAATGCTAACAGAGGACGTTGATGAGATTTGGGCGGTTGCCAGAAACGAAGGAAAACTGACGGTGTTACGGAAGGACTTCGGCCCTAAGGTGATTACCCTGTCCAAAGATTTATCAAATCCTTCGGAATTACACGCCATATCGGATATGCTCAAAGCAGAAAACCCCGTAGTCGACTACTTGATCAATAACGCCGGCATTGCGCAAATGGGCGAATCAAGGGGAATTTCAACAGAGTTTATTGAAACGTCCGTCTCAATAAACTGTTGCGCACCCGCCGTGCTATGCTCCATATGCATTCCTTATATGGAAAGGGGAAGCCGCATTCTGAACGTTTCCTCTGTCGCATCCTTTGGCCCGTTGCCCAACCTAAATCTGTATGCGGCGTCAAAAGCGTTTTTAAGAAGCTATTCTCGTTCACTTCATTGGGAATTGAACCACTTGGGAATTACATCAACGGCGGTGTGCCCGGGCTGGGTTGATACTGAGTTGCTGCAAAAAGAAGCAAATGGCAAGCTCATCAAATTCCCCGGAATTGTATCCGCCAAGAGGGTGGCAAAGAAGGCGCTGCGGGACGCCAAACTGGGCAGGGACATGTCCGTCTGCTCACTTTTCGCCAAATGGGAGCATCTTCTATCAAAGCTCCTGCCCCAGAGAGCCTATATGTGTTTATGGGTTTTTTTCAGCAAGCAATACGTTAAGGAATATAGATAGATGGTAATCTGTAAACAACCTGGCCGCTTTTGCTCTTTGGGTAAAATAGAGATACAACTACTCATGTGCACTCCCTTCGTTTGTTGGATTAGGAAACAATCCACAGATTGCTTTGTATACGATAAATGCCCCATAGGCATCAGTAGCAGGGTATATAGCTGATTGTACTTGGCTCCCCAGGCCATTCTCCATCCGTTTTATACCGCGCCAATATGTTCCTATATTGTTAATTTTTCTCAGTGCGGCTAGGGAGTAAGGGTTTTCATTCAACCTCAATATAATTTAGGATTTCTTCATGAAATACAGCATCCTGACCATGAACAATTTGATGAACAGCAAGCTGCATTCAGGGGATCACGAGCTGATCGCGCCCCTGT
>QMCE01004535.1_pt1 | contig 10819 bp, 5 predicted proteins | sample 1821851 | NCBI WGS metagenome assembly QMCE01 (sample SAMN09453174, study PRJNA476694) | Termite gut metagenome, whole genome shotgun sequencing project. | isolation source: worker | host: Odontotermes sp. | place: South Africa:Pretoria | collected 2016-01-28
GGTCTGGACGACTATATCGAGAAGATCAAAGGCGGTTGGACCGATGTGGACGTTATCATAACCATGCCCAGCGTAATGGCCAAGGTCGGCGCGTTGGGTCGTATTCTCGGTCCCCGCGGCCTTATGCCCAACCCCAAGACAGGTACGGTAACTATGGAGGTCGGTAAGGCCGTTACGGAGGTGAAAGCCGGTAAGATCGACTTCAAGGTCGACAAGTTCGGTATCGTTCACACTTCGGTAGGCAAGGTGTCGTTCACGCCACAACAGATCGTGGACAACGCCAAGGAGTTCGTCGGCATGATCAACAAACTCAAACCGTCCGCCGCCAAGGGTACTTATGTTCTCAGTATCTATCTCTCATCGACTATGAGCTGCGGCTTGCAGATAGATCCCAAATCAATTGACTTAAAGTAAAACAGGAAAACAATGACAAGGGAAGAAAAAGCACAGGTAATAGACCTGTTGGCCGCAAAACTCACGGAATATCCCCACTTCTACGTGACGGATATAGAAGCCCTTAACGCTCAGCAGACGGCTGCGCTGCGCAGGCAGTGCTATGAAAAGGAGGTTAGCCTTATGGTGGTTAAGAACACCCTCTTTATCAAAGCCCTCGAAAAGGTGGAAAAGGCGGATGAGGAACTTGTAAAAGTACTCAAAGGCTCTACTTCGGTGATGTTCACCAATGTCAACAAGGCGCCGGCAACGGTTATCCAGGAGTTCCGTAAAAAGAGCAAACAGGCTAAACCGATCCTTAAGGCGGCTTTCGTTGAAGAAAGCATCTACATCGGCGACAAGAATCTGGAAGCTTTGGCAGCCATAAAGAGCCGCGAAGAGCTTATCGGCGATATCGTCGGCCTGCTCCAGTCTCCGATGAAGAACGTTATCTCCGCATTGCAGGGTAATGCCGGAGGAAAAGTTGCGGGTCTCGTAAAAGCTCTTGAAGAGAGGGGCGCGTAATTCAGTTAACAGTTATCGGTTAACAGTCATAAGTTGGCAGATAACGGTTGGCAGTTACAATTTTAAAATTAAAAATTAATAAATCAATAATTATTACAACAATGGCAGACATCAAGAAATTAGCTGAAGAGTTGGTAAACCTCACAGTTAAGGAAGTAAGCGAATTGGCCGCTATTCTTAAAGACGAGTACGGTATCGAACCCGCAGCCGCAGCAGTAGCTGTAGCAGCTCCCGCAGCAAGCGCCGGCGAGGCCGAAGCAGCTGAAAAATCCACCTGGACAGTTATGCTCAACAGCGCCGGTCAGGCAAAGGTAGGCGTTATCAAGGTGGTCAAGGAGATCACCGGTCTCGGACTGAAAGAGTCGAAAGACCTCGTAGACGCAGCTCCCAAGGCTGTTAAGGACGGCGTTTCGAAAGAGGAAGCCGAATCGATCAAGGCACAACTCGAAGAGGCCGGAGCAGAAGTTGAACTTAAGTAATCTATACTTATAATTCAATACGGATCTGGTATAGAGCCTATTAATTTAGGCTCTATGCCTTTTCTCAATTTTATCGACACGTTTATCCGACAGGGTCTGGATCGACCGGTACGAAATATATTATAAACGTGTTTTCATACGGCGCAAGAGCCGTTTTCCCTAAAGAACTATCCATCACGGATAGTTTCGCGTGTCTGAATAAGTGGCCGCCCCGGATGGATGAAGGGGGACACTCCGGAAAGAGAGCCGAAATACAGTTATCAGCCATCGGTTATAGGTCGTCGGTTAACAGTGAGTAGTCATTAGTTGACTGTTGGCAGTTGACGACAAGTTAGCGAACATATCTGTATTTTTTCGGCACAATCATCACTTACAACTGTTAACTGATAACTGTTAACCGTTAACTGTTCAAAAATCATGTCCCAAAAAGCAAGCAATCAGAGGATAAGTTTCTCCTCGGTGAAGAACCGGATGGCTTATCCCGACTTTCTGGAGATCCAGCTTAAATCATTCCATGATTTTTTCCAGTTGGACACCACCGCAGAGAACCGCAAGAACGAGGGGCTCTACAAGGTGTTCATGGAGAATTTCCCCATCACGGACACCAGGAACAACTTCGTTCTCGAATTTATCGACTATTACATCGACCCGCCACGTTACACGATCGAAGAGTGTCTGGAGCGCGGCCTTACTTACAGCGTGCCCCTCAAGGCCAAATTGAAACTATACTGTACCGACTCCGAACACGAGGATTTCGACACTGTGGTGCAGGACGTCTATTTCGGAACCATTCCGTATATGACGCCCCGCGGTACATTCGTCATCAACGGCGCCGAGCGCGTCATCGTTTCGCAGCTCCACCGTTCGCCGGGCGTATTCTTCGGCCAGAGTACACATACCAACGGTACGAAGCTCTACTCGGCGCGCATCATCCCCTTCAAGGGGTCGTGGATCGAGTTCGCAACCGACATCAACAACGTGATGTATGCGTACATCGACCGTAAAAAGAAACTTCCCGTAACCACACTCCTCAGGGCTATATGCGCCGAGAGCGACCAGCAAATCCTCGAGATATTCGACCTGGCCGACGAGGTGAAGGTGAGCCGCCCAAACCTCAAGAAGGCCGTGGGACGCAAACTCGCCGCAAGGGTGCTCAGTACATGGGTGGAAGACTTCGTGGACGAAGATACAGGCGAAGTGGTCTCCATAGAGCGTAACGATGTGATCATCGACCGCGAGACCACCCTTCAGGACGAAGACATAGACAAGATCATAGATAGCGGAGCCAAGAGCATACTCCTCCACAAGGAGAATCCCAGCGGCAACGACTACTCGATCATATACAACACATTGCAGAAAGACCCGTGCAACTCGGAGAAAGAGGCCGTGGTTTACATTTACCGGCAGCTGCGCAACTCCGAGCCGCCCGATGAAGCTACCGCGAGGGATGTCATCGACAAACTCTTCTTCTCCGACAAGCGCTACGACCTGGGCGAGGTGGGACGTTTCCGCATAAACAAGAAACTCGGACTGGAGATCGACCCCGCAATTCGCGTACTCACGAAGGAGGATATGATAGCCATTATCAAATACCTCATTTCGCTGATCAACTCCAAGACCGATGTGGACGATATCGACCACCTCTCGAACCGCCGCGTAAGGACGGTAGGGGAGCAGCTCTCCAACCAGTTCTCGGTAGGTTTCGTAAGGATGGCACGCACCATTCGCGAGAGGATGAACGTCAGGGACAACGAGGTGTTCACCCCCATAGACCTTATCAACGCCAAGACCCTGTCGAGCGTCATCAACTCGTTCTTCGGGACGAACCAGCTCTCGCAGTTCATGGACCAGATCAACCCCCTGGCGGAGATGACCCACAAGAGGCGCCTTTCGGCACTCGGCCCGGGCGGTCTTTCGAGGGACAGGGCCGGTTTCGAGGTGCGAGACGTGCACTACACGCACTACGGCCGCCTCTGCCCGATAGAGACTCCCGAAGGCCCGAATATCGGACTTATCTCGTCGCTATGCGTCTACGCCAAGATCAGCGATATGGGCTTCATAGAGACCCCCTACCGCAAGGTGGAGAATGACGCTGTTGTATACATGAGCGCCGAAGAGGAGGAGAATCTGGTAGTGGCGCAGGCCAATGCCGGCATAAACGACGACGGCACATTCGTGGAACCTGATCGTATCAAGACGCGCCTTGAGGCCGACTATCCGACGGTAACGGCCGACAAGGTCGATCTTATGGACGTGGCACCCAATCAGATAGCCTCAATTGCCGCGAGCCTTATCCCGTTCCTCGAACACGACGATGCCAACCGCGCGCTGATGGGCTCGAACATGATGCGCCAGGCGGTACCGCTTATCAACCCGGAGGCTCCTATCGTGGGTACCGGTCTCGAACAGTATATGATGGGCGACAGCCGCATACATATAGTTGCAGAGAAAGACGGTGAAGTGGTATATGCCGATGCTTCGCAGATACGTGTGATGTATGAGATGAGCGACGACGAGAAGCTGGTGAGCTTCGATCCGGAAATCACCACTTACGAACTGCCGCGCTACCGCAAGACCAACCAGAATATGTCGGTCACTCTACGTCCCACGGTAACGAAAGGCGACAAGGTGAAGAAGGGCGACCTCATGACCGAGGGCTACTCGACCGACAACGGCGAACTTGCCCTGGGGCGTAACCTTAAGGTGGCGTTCATGCCCTGGAAGGGGTACAACTTCGAGGATGCCATAGTCATATCGGAACGACTCGTCAGGGAGGATATGTTCACTTCGGTACACGTCGACGAATATATAATGGAGGTGCGCGAGACAAAACGCGGTATGGAGGAACTCACTTCCGACATCCCCAACGTCAGCGAAGACGCCACCAAGGACCTCGACGAGAACGGAATCATCCGTATCGGTGCCAACGTGCAGCCCGGCGACATCCTCATAGGTAAGATCACTCCCAAGGGAGAGAGTGACCCCAGCCCGGAAGAGAAACTCCTCCGCGCCATATTCGGCGACAAGGCCGGTGACGTGAAGGATGCCTCGCTCAAGGCGCAGCCTTCGCTCTTCGGTGTGGTCGTCGACAAGAAACTCTTCAGCCGCGTAGGCAAGGAGGGCAAAAAGGGCAAACAGGCCGAAAAAGTACAGATCGACAAGGTCGACGCGCAATTCGCCAAGGATGCCGCCATCCTGAAATCCATACTGATAGACAAGTTGTGGACACTGCTCAAGGACAAGACCACGCACGGCATAAAGGATTACCTCGGAGCCGAACTCTACGGCAAGGGCACCAAGTTCAGCCGCAAGATGCTCGAGGAGATAGATTACCTCAACCTCAATACCGACCGCTGGACGGGCGACGAACGTCTCGACCGTTTGACAAGCCGGGCTATCAACAACTTCGTAATAAAATACAAGGAACTCGACGCCAGGGTCAAGCGTGAGAAGTACAATATCACCAACGGGGACGAACTCCCGTCAGGCATTATCCAGTTGGCCAAGGTCTATATCGCCAAGAAGCGCAAGCTGAAAGTGGGCGACAAGATGGCCGGCCGCCACGGTAACAAGGGTATAGTGGCAAAGGTCGTCCGCGACGAGGATATGCCATTCCTGGACGACGGTTCGATAGTCGATATAGTGCTTAACCCGCTCGGCGTGCCCTCGCGAATGAACCTCGGTCAGATCTACGAGACCGTTCTCGGATGGGCGGGCAAGGAGCTGGGACTCAAGTTCGCCACCCCGATATTCGACGGCGCCAGCCTCGACGAGATCAACGAATACACCGCCAAGGCGGGTATTCCGCACAGCGGGCGCACATACCTGCGCGACGGCGGTACGGGCGAAAGGTTCGACCAGCCGGCCACGGTGGGTGTTATATATATGCTCAAGCTCGGCCATATGATCGACGACAAGATGCACGCCCGTTCCATAGGGCCATACTCGCTCATCACTCAGCAGCCGCTCGGCGGTAAGGCGCAGTTCGGCGGACAGAGGTTCGGTGAAATGGAGGTTTGGGCGCTCGAGGCGTTCGGCGCGGCCAACATACTTCAGGAGATACTTACCATCAAGTCGGACGACGTTATGGGACGCGCCAAGGCTTACGAGGCTATCGTCAAGGGCGACAACCTGCCGATGTTCGGTATCCCCGAATCGCTCAACGTATTGCTTCACGAGCTTCGCGGTCTGGCTATAAGCGTGAAACTCGAATAAAATCGTAATTCGTAATTAAATATAATATGGCAATCAAGAAAGAGAACAAAAGTTCCGGATTCAACAAGATCTCGATAGGGTTGGCCTCGCCGGAGGAGATACTCGAAAATTCGAGCGGCGAAGTCCTGAAACCGGAGACTATCAACTACCGTACATATAAACCCGAAAGGGACGGTTTGTTCTGTGAGCGCATTTTCGGACCTGTGAAGGATTTCGAATGCCATTGCGGTAAATACAAACGTATCCGCTACAAGGGGATCGTCTGCGACCGCTGCGGTGTGGAGGTCACCGAGAAAAAAGTGCGCCGCGAAAGGATGGGGCACATCTCGCTGGTGGTTCCCGTGGTGCATATATGGTACTTCCGTTCGCTGCCTTCCAAGATAGGTTATCTTCTGGGAGTTCCCACGAAGATGCTCGACGCCGTGATATACTATGAAAGATATATAGTGATCCAGGCCGGCGCTGCGCAGGAACAGGGCGTCAACAACCTCGATCTGATCACCGAAAAGGAATATCTGGACATAGTGGCCGCGCTTCCGAAAGGAAATCAGCAGTTGGAGGATGGCGATCCGAACAAGTTCGTCGCACAGATGGGCGCCGAGGCGGTTTACACTCTCCTCCAGAAGGTCGATCTCGACTCGCTCTCGTTCTCCCTGCGCCACAAGGCAGGTACGGAGACATCGCAGCAGCGCAAGTCGGAAGCTCTCAAGAGGCTCCACATCATAGAGGCGTTCCGTGAATCGAGGGAGGTGAACAAGCCCGAATGGATGGTTCTGAAGGTTATCCCCGTGATACCGCCCGAACTTCGTCCGCTGGTGCCTCTCGACGGCGGCCGTTTCGCCACGAGCGACCTCAACGATCTCTACCGCAGGGTGATCATACGCAATAACCGTCTTAAGAGGCTGATCGAAATAAAGGCTCCCGAAGTGATCCTGCGCAACGAAAAGCGTATGTTGCAGGAGGCGGTGGACAGCCTCTTCGACAATTCGAGGAAGAACAACGCCGTGAAGACCGAAAGCAACCGCCCGCTCAAGTCACTAAGTGACAGCTTGAAGGGCAAGCAGGGACGTTTCCGTCAGAACCTCCTCGGTAAGAGGGTGGACTACTCGGCGCGTTCGGTCATCGTTGTAGGCCCCGAATTGAAGATGCATGAGATGGGTATGCCCAAGGATATGGCGGCCGAGTTGTACAAGCCGTTCATCATACGCAAGCTCATCGAGCGCGGCATAGTCAAGACCGTGAAGTCGGCCAAGAAGATCATAGACCGCAAGGATCCAGTGATATGGGATATTCTGGAGAACGTCATCAAGGGTCATCCGGTTCTTCTGAACCGTGCCCCGACGCTCCACAGGTTGGGTATTCAGGCGTTCCAGCCCAAGCTCATAGAGGGTAAGGCGATACAGCTCCACCCGCTTTCGTGTACGGCGTTCAACGCCGACTTCGACGGCGACCAGATGGCCGTACACCTCCCGTTGGGCAACGCGGCGATATTGGAGGCGCAGGTGCTCATGCTCGGCTCGCACAACATCCTCAATCCGGCCAACGGCGCTCCTATCACTGTTCCCTCGCAGGACATGGTGTTGGGCTTGTATTACATTACCAAGTCGAGGAAGGGTGCCAAGGGCGAAGGTCTCGTGTTCTACGGTCCGGAGGAGGCTATCATAGCGTACAATGAGGGCAGGGCAGACCTGCACGCCATTGTCAGCGTAATGGTCGATACCGTGGATGCGAAGGGCAACCCTAAAAGGGAACTCGTCAAGGATACGACTATCGGCCGCGTGATATTCAACCAGGTGGTTCCCAAAGAGGTGGGTTACATCAACACCCTGCTCAAGAAGAAGAACCTGAGAGATATCATCGGTGTGATAATGAAGGAGGCCGGCGCCGACAAAGCGGCCGTATTCCTCGACGATATCAAGGATATGGGCTATCAGATGGCGTTCAGGGGCGGACTTTCGTTCAACCTCGATGCAGTGCTTATTCCCAGCGAGAAGGAAAAGCTCGTCAATGAAGGCTACGAGAAGGTGGACGAAGTTTACGAGAGCTACAATATGGGTTTCATTACCAACAACGAACGCTACAATCAGGTCATCGACATCTGGACGCGCGTGAACTCGGAACTCACCGAGACCGTGTCGCGCCAGCTGGAGAAGGACATGGACGGCTTCAACCCCGTCTTCATGATGCTCGATTCGGGCGCCCGCGGTTCGCGCGAGCAGATACGCCAGCTCTCCGGTATGCGCGGTCTTATGGCCAAGCCGCAGAAGTCGGGCGCAGAGGGTGGACAGGTAATCGAAAACCCGATCCTTTCGAACTTCAAGGAGGGACTTTCGGTACTCGAATACTTCATCTCGACACACGGTGCGCGTAAAGGTTTGGCCGACACGGCGCTCAAGACAGCCGACGCGGGTTACCTTACCCGCCGTCTGGTCGATGTGGCCAACGACGTGATTGTGAACGAGGAGGATTGCGGCACGCTCCGCGGCCTCACGGCGACCACTATCAAGCGCAACGAGGCGATAGTGCAGACCCTCTACGAAAAGATCCTCGGCCGCACGGCGCTCAACGATATCGTACATCCGCTGACGGGCGAGTTGATCGTCGCGGCGGGCGACGAGATCGACGAAATGGCCGCCGACACGATAGAAAAATCGCCGCTCGAACAGGTCGAGATACGTTCGGCGCTCACCTGCGAAGCACGCCGCGGCGTGTGCGCAAAGTGCTACGGACGCAACCTCTCCACGGGACGCATGACCCAGAAGGGCGAGGCCGTCGGCGTCATCGCGGCGCAGAGTATCGGCGAGCCCGGTACGCAGCTTACGCTCCGCACGTTCCACGTCGGTGGTGTGGCCAGCGGTTCGGCTGTCGACCATCAGGTGGTGGCACGCTACGGCGGCCGTCTGGAGATAGACGACCTGAAGGTCATCAAGCACAAGAATAAGGACGGGGTAGAGGACAATATCGTTGTCAGCCGCCTCTCCGAGATGAGGATCGTCGATAACAATACCGGCCTGATACTCTTCACGCACAACTTGCCCTACGGCTCGCATCTCTTCAAATTCGATGGCGACGAGGTGAAGAACGGCGACGTGATCTGCGAATGGGATCCGTTCAACGCCGTGATCATCTCCGAATCCGACGGTAAGGTCAGCTTCGAGAATATCATCGAGGGTATCACGTTCCGCGAGGAGTCCGACGAACAGACCGGTCTGCGCGAGAAGGTCATCACCGAAAGCCGCGACAAGACCAAGAACCCCGTGATCCGAATCCTCGACAGCGAAGGCAATGAGATAAAGCAGTACAACCTGCCCGTCGGCGCCCACATCGTAGTTAAGGAGAACGCCAAGATCAAGGCGGGCGACACGCTGATCAAAATACCGCGTGCGTTCGGCAAGGCGGGCGACATCACGGGAGGTCTCCCGCGCGTGACGGAGCTCTTCGAGGCGCGCAACCCGTCGAATCCGGCGGTGGTGTCGGAGATCGACGGCGAGGTGTCGTTCGGCAAGATCAAGCGCGGTAACCGCGAGATAATCATCACCTCCAAGAGCGGCGATGTGCGCAAGTACCTCGTGCCCCTCACACGCCAGATCCTCGTGCAGGAGAACGATTACGTGAAGGCGGGTATGCCCCTTTCGGACGGCGCGATCACTCCGAGCGATATTCTGGCTATTCAGGGACCCACGAAGGTTCAGGAGTACATAGTCAATGAAGTACAGGAAGTGTACCGCGGACAGGGCGTGAAGATCAACGACAAACACTTCGAGATCATCGTCCGCCAGATGATGAACAAGGTTCAGATACAGGATCCCGGCGACACCCGTTTCCTCGAGGAGCAGATAGTCGACAAGTGGGAGTTCATGGAGGAGAACGATATACTCTACGACAAGGTGGTGGTAACCGACGCAGGTGATTCGCTCAATGTACATCAGGGCGAAATGATCTCCGTGCGCAAACTGCGCGACGAGAACTCCGTGCTCAAACGCAAAGACCAGCGTCAGGTCGAGGTGCGCGACATAATACCCGCCACGTCGAACCAGATACTGCAGGGTATTACCCGCGCGGCTCTTCAGACGAGCAGCTTCATGTCGGCGGCATCGTTCCAGGAGACCACCAAGGTGCTCAACGAAGCGGCCATACACGGCAAGGTCGACCCATTGGAGAACCTCAAGGAGAACGTCATCTGCGGACATCTGATCCCTGCCGGGACGGGAGTGCGCGACTGGAACGGCATAATAGTCGGTTCACAGGAAGAGTATGACTCCCTGGCTTCGGGAACGGAAGCGGGGAATTAGCCTCTTATTCATACGGAACGGAGTCGATCCGCTATCCATATTTGCACAAAAGTACCCGGCCTCGAAATTTCGAGGCCGGGTACTTGGTTTCTATCACCCTGTCCATGGGTGATATTTTGCGCATAAAGCCTGTCTTTGTGAAATTTTTTATCTTTGCAAGATGGACGAATTAAAAAAACTTATTTACGACGAATGCCGATATAAAATGCCTGACGAATTGCTCGAACGTTTCACGGATGCCATGACTGAGGTTCGTCTGAAAAACAAAGATGCGCTGATGCCCTACGGTAAACTCGACAACAACATATATGTGCAGAAGAGCGGCATAATCCGTATGTGCTGGTTCGACGGCGAAAAAGAGAAGACCTATGGTTTTTCCACTCCGGGGACGGTGATAATATCGTATCATTCATATTTTATGCGGCAGCCCTCGTTTTTCCAGTATGAGTCGTGCGGCGAAAGTGTGGTGATGAAGATATCTAAAAGTAAAGTGGATGAGATGGAGGCGGATTCGCACGAGTTTGCACGGTGGTTGTCGGCAATACATCTTCAGCAGTTGTATTTCAATGAATTCAAGTATGCCGTCATAAACGGCGCGGCAAAGGAGCGGTTCCGGTCGCTGATTAACAACCGCCCCGAAATTATCGCCCGTGTACCGCTGAAAATCATCGCATCCTATCTGGGCGTTACGCCCAACTATTTGAGCTACCTGAAACGCACCTTGCGCGAGAACAAGTAGCCCGAAATAGTGTTAAATACTCAGAAATAATTTCACAGACTTAGAGTCTGTACAAAAAAGTTTAAGATAAAAAACTGGCTGACAGTTGTTTAGTGTGATATTTATGTGTATCTTTATGGTTCTCAAGACATTAAGAT
>QMCE01002931.1_pt1 | contig 10817 bp, 4 predicted proteins | sample 1821851 | NCBI WGS metagenome assembly QMCE01 (sample SAMN09453174, study PRJNA476694) | Termite gut metagenome, whole genome shotgun sequencing project. | isolation source: worker | host: Odontotermes sp. | place: South Africa:Pretoria | collected 2016-01-28
ATTTTCGACCGGTGAAATATTTTCGATAGACGCTTCCGGCAACATTGTGTTGAAAGAAAAATACAATCAATATCAAGTCATTAAAACTAACTGATCAGTAGAAATTAAAACATAATATAATTATTTACAATATGATAGTCATCCAACATAAATTAAAAAATATGCAAAAGAATATTTCTTTATTTGAGCAAAAAATACATTTCTTACGAAACATTTTTTGTACTATAGTTTTATTCGGTTTCCCCATATTTCAGGCAAATACGGAGGCACAAAACTTTGATCCGCATACATATCCTCAAATAATGTCGTTATCTAACGATGTAAATGAATTTGGAGAATATACCATAAGTTGGGGAATCATTAGCGGAGCCGAAGAATATCAACTGGAATGGCTGCATGTGAATAATTATAAAAATCCTAAAACGAATGCAAATGTAGATTTGCCATATGATTTTAATAAAAATGCAACCCGTATCACAACAAAAGAAGATCATTATAATATTTCTTCCGTGTTTGAACAAGGCTATGTATTGTTTCGCATAAGAGCACTTGGCTACATAGATGCAGAAAAGAAGCAACTTATAGCCGGAGCCTGGTCTTGCGGTAATCAATGCAGCGGAACAAGCTCTTCGGGCTTTCAACCTAAAATAATTATTTCAGACAGTCATTCTACCGGTAAATTAAATTGGCAATACATAAGTAATTATGCCGAAGAAGGCAAAAAGAAAGAGGTGATAACCTATTACGACGGAACCATGCGTTCGCAACAGGCAGTAACCCGTTTAAACACCGATAACAACATTATTGTCGGCGAAACTTATTATGATCACAAAGGTCGTGCGGCTGTTCAAGCAATGCCGGCACCGGTAGTAGAAGTAGCACAAAATGAAACAAAATCCTTACGGTATTATCCGGATTTTAATAAAGTAAGCAATAATAAGGCTTTCGACAGGCTTGCGTTTGATAAAGAAGGCGAAGTAGCTTGTATGCTTTTGGCAGACCCCATGCTTTCTGTGAGCGGAACAGCCCGTTATTACTCTCCCGGTAATCCCGATCAGTCGGACTATAATAAATTTATCCCCAATGCAGAAGGCTATCCATTTAGCCAAACCGAATATACGGCAGACAATACCGGACGAATTAAACGCCAAGGTGGTGTAGGTCCCGATTATCAATTAGGCTCCGGACACGAGACTCGTTATTTGTACGGTACACCTACACAAGATGAATTAAACCGCCTGTTTGCTTCAGAAGCCGGTTACAATACCCACTATCAAAAAAATGCGGTAATAGATGCCAACGGGCAAATCAGCGTGTCTTATGTAGATATGTACGGACGCGTAGTAGCCACAGCTCTTAGTGGAAATCCCGCCGAAGGAATGTCAAGAATAGAATCCAATGAAGATGCCAAAGAAGCTACACTTAATATTTTGGACAGTCGCCCTTCCGGCAGCGGCAGTTTTTCACTTGAAAATACCCATTTTCATACCGTAACAACAGCCGGTCCGCATACCTTCAATTACGAATTGCCGGATATAACATTTGATGCGCAAGGCAATCTGCCGACAGACGTATGCCTGGATTGTGTGTATGACCTTGTGATAGATATTGTAGATGAATGCGGCAAACGTCCCGCATTAGATGACAATAAAGCTTTACCTATTACCAAAACTATCGGAGCATTGGAATATGTATGCGGAAGCGTGAAGCCGGCACAAGAAATTAACTTTACCTTTACTACCGAACGTCTCGAAGTCGGTACGTATGCTATTTCCCGCCGGTTAACGGTCAACAAAGGAGCACTGGAAGCCAACACTATTCAATTTTTGGAAAAGCATACGAATATAGAGGCGTTGGACAGCATTATAGCAGCAGAAATAGCCAAAGCCGATTTGGATGCATGTAGTCCCCCCGATTGTGAAGAAAGCTGTTTGTTGGCACTGGGAGCCCATCCGACATACGATTCCTTTATGCGTTGCATGTCGGATTGTGAATATACCAGCGAATGCGAAATAGCCAAAGATTTGATGAAATCGGACTATATGCCCGGCGTGTTGCAATTGGATCCGACCGACAGATTTGAAAAGGCAAAACAGCCGGATGAAAAAGAACAAGCTGCCGGAGGACAATATGCTTTATATAAGATTAATCCGGATGGAACGTATGCAGCCGGTGATGATATTTCTATCTTTAATCAAGGGAAGTTAGATGCTATTTACGCTTTGTTTGGAGATGATTATTTTAAAGACCGTGCCGGAAATGTAATAGAGAAATATGATATCCGTTCCATAGTAGAAAACTTCCAAGAAAACTGGGCATTTCAATTCTCTCAGGAATACCATCCCGAAAAATGCAAGTTGGACGCATGTGAGCAAAATGAATCAAACGGCAGCTTGCAATATGATTATTTAGTCGGCATAACCGAAACTTATGAAGAAGCTTATCAGCTTGGCTTGTTAAATCCGCTCGGTTTAAGCGGTGCTAATATACCTCCGGCAACAGACAGCCAAAGAGATCCGTTCTTCAAAGCCGACGGACGTGGAGCCGATTATTATAATATAATGAAACAATTTATAGAACGCGATACAATATTTGATGTAATAAAAAACGAAGAAGCAATGATCGGACACGATATCTACCTATCGATGTGGAAAAAAGCAATAATAATGTCCGGTGTTTGCAGAGAATACGACGGCAGTACAAGTATATCAATCGGCGACTTGGTTTCATGTTTGGAAATGGTAAATAACTATACATTAACGCCGCTTGAAAATGTTGATGTTTGCAGCCGCGATCGCGTTTGGACTTTTTTTAGAGCACTTTATAGAGCACGAAAAGACCAAATAAAAGTATTGACAACACCTACATGTGCCGAACAAGTACAAAACAAAAAGAGAAAAAGATTTCCGGAACAAAACGACCTGTTTACCGAAGAAGAACAATCGGTAATCAGCAGCAACGGACGCGATAGTGTTCAAATTATGAATATGCAAGCCAATGCCGAAGCCGAGATGCAAGGGATGTGCGAACTTCAAGCCCAGGCACAAATAGATAAAATAATGGAGCAATTGGCAGCATGCAAAATAAATGTAGATGCTATCTCATGGACCATAGAAGACGAAAAATATCAACAAGTACGCGAAGCATTTTTGGATATAATGATTTATACATGTAATATGTCCAATATTTTCGGTTCGAGCGATATACCGCAAGAATTGATAGCCGGAAAACCCGACAGCATAGAATATAACAGTTTTGATGAAGCATTAAAAGGCATTTTGGGAGAAGGCAATATAAACATGGATTGCAATTCCGATTTAATTTCTTTCCCGATGAAGAGCTCTTATGAATATAACGATTTTACTGCCTATAAACTGTTGGACGCCTGCGGCTGCGATAAGTTATTGTATTCCGATTCTGTCTATCAAACAAAAAAAGGAAGCTTACCCGTATCCATCAATAATGGCAGAAAATACTTTGAAGAAACATACGGATTTTCGATAGATAATTATCAAGCAAAACTATGTTTGTGCCAAAAAGCACTTGGTGAGCCTTGGTATTCGGGCGTAGAATGGGACGAAACAGCTGTTTCAATATTGGCAACAGCCAAGGAAAAGGAATACATTCCGCGGGGCATCTCTTGTGAAACTTGTGTAGATTGCGAAATTATAAAAGAAAAATTCCAACATTTTTCAACCAATCGTGGCTATCTTGATGTTATGTATGCGACTATATTAAACCATCTTTTTAACCAAGTAGCCCAAGATAAAATCAGCGATGTCGGATTTCAGAATATAATCGAAAACTATCTGAATAACGAATTGAACCAAAATAAAAACTATGGAGAATACCAACGCTATATTAATGGTTGCTACCAATTAAAACAAGGAGACGGATATATCTGCAGCGACCTGCCCGATGTGAAAGCAAAATATCTGATAACAACACTCGAAAATATAAAAAAAGATACAGTAACGAATGTGTGTATAAACGACAAGAATAATGTGCCCTTAGGAGCAATTATACTCAACAATTGTCAATATTATATGCAAAACAATTATTCCGAGAACGATACAACTTTAGTTATTACGATATACAATCCCGAAGATCCGTCCAATGAATGTACGTCGAAGCTTAGATTTTTAGACATTCTGAATCGTTACGATTTCAATAAAATAGTCTATTTTAATAAGAATACCATCCGCCGTGCACCGGAAACATATTTTAATAATAATTTATTCCTGATAGATGTAGATGTTATTTATCGAGGCAGTATTGTTACTACCACAATGTTGATAGAAGCCTGCTTCCCTGTATTTATATGCTACGATACATATAACGAAGATGACTATGAACTCTGTTCGCCTCCGCAAGATAGACATATAACTGAAGAAGAAGATTGTAAGGAAAACATCATCCTCAGTGCCATCCGCAATGCCGAAAGTATATACAAAACCTTGCAAGACAGTATAATAACGGAATTCCATACAGATTACAGCCGCCAATGTCTGTCCATGGCAGGAGTAGAAAAGCTTAACATGACTTTTAGCGACAACGAGCACCACTATACCCTTTATTACTATGACCAGGCGGGAAATTTGGTTCGTACCATTCCGCCGGCAGGAGTAGAATTTGTAGATGCAAGTTTGTATAACCAAATAAACGAAGACCGCAAAAACGGTAACCATACCGTATTTACCAAACACAGGATGGAAACCCGGTACCAGTACAACAGCTTAAATCAGCTTGTGTCGCAGTATATGCCTGACCACGAAGCCTTTGAAAACTTGTATTACGACGGCAAACACTCCAATCTGCCTTCAAATTTATCTATTGCCGCGAGCGAATTTAGCGGTAACGGGCGAGGCGTACTGTTCGGCACACTTCCCGGCAACAACAACCAAAGTATTGGTTACATCACCGAAGACGGCGGCGCAAGCTGGCAGCAAATAAACGACATAGGCATCGGCAACCTGAATGCCGTTTGTGCAAACACAAATGCCGTTTATGTAGCCGGAGCTGGCGGAAGAATATTGAAAACAGACGACGGCGGAGTAAAATGGACCATACTCAACTCCGGTACAACCGAAAATATAGCCGCTATTCGCATGCTTAACGAGAACACAGGCTACTTCTTTACTCGTACCGGCAAAGTATATAAAATAACCAATGCAGGATTAAACTGTAACTTACAGGCCAATGCCGGATTAGATCTGACTTCGCTGGAAAAAGTAGTGTATAAAAACAACTTGGAAGCCTACGCCGCAGGCTATAAATATAACGAAGGAGTTGTGTATAAGACTGACAACGGCGGGGAGAGCTGGCTGCGCGAAACCATTGTTCCTGCCGACTTGCTGGATGTGCAAATGGTAAACGACCAACTGGCGTATGCTTTGGACAAAAACGGATTACTGGTAAAGATAACCCAACAAAACAATACCTGGAAAGCAGAGCCCGTCATGACAAGCGAGCATGTTGAGTTTACCAAAATCCTGCCTGTTTCCGGAAAAATAATAGGAGAAAGAAAAACGATGGAAGAAGGCACTGATGGATACTTCTCCAGCAGCACCAATGGCGGTGTCAATTGGAATGGATCCCTGGGTATGACACCGGCGAGCCGGGCAAAAGACACTTATGTTGCAGACGATGTAATTTATGTGTTAAATGATGAAGGCGAAATCTATTATATGCCAGTCAATTATACTTCTTGGGTAAAATATACATATAATACCTTCCCCGCACCATATTCGATGATGGATATCAATGCCGTAGCCTTTGTAAATCATACGGAAGGCTACGCCGGAGGCGATAATGGATCTATATTCAAAACCGTACAGGACAGCCAGACAGGACAAATAAGTTGGGAAGAAATAACAGATGCCCAGTTAACGGAAAATATAAAATCCATATACCTATGTCCAAACTCGACTATCGGAAAATTCAATATCCTAACCGAAGACGGTATATTATACACCGGAAACGAATTAGCCAATCTTGCAGCCATAAATTTATCGGGCGAATTAGTAGAAAAAGCCTCTTTCAATAAAAACGGCAAAGGAAGCATTCTGACCCAAACCGGCGGCGTATGGAGCAACGAAAGCGGCAGCTGGGTAAAAAGAACAGGTATGAACGGCATAACGGCACTTGCCGTTTCCCCTCAATCGTCAAACTTCGGCATTGCTGTGGCTGATGACGGAAAAATACAGGTGAGCAGCGATGCCTTTGCTACATCTGCAACACAAACCTTGTCGGCAAAACAGCTTTACAGCGTTGCCGTTAACGGCAATACAACTGCCGCCGCAGGAGCTGCAGGTACACTGATACAACGCAAAGCAACCGGCAACGAATGGGAAATCCTTGCCGTTCCGTTTACCGATAGTTTCCGCAATATGGCAATTCCGGCAGAAAATGCCGTATTGCTGGCGGGCAACTCCGGTGTTTTGCGACGCCACAACGATATAGAACATAGCAATACTGTGCCTTGGCAACCGGTAAGCTATGAAGACATCAATATAAATGCTTTTGACTACAACAGCAGCACGGGACATTACCTGATAGGAACTGTAAGCGGAGTAGTACGACATAACAGAATGGCTGTGATTCATAATTATCAGCTGAGCAATAAAGCCATCAATGCCTTTGCCGTTAATGCCAACGACGCCTGGGCAGTAGGCAACGGCGGACAAATCTATAAAAAGACAGGCATCAATACAAATACCCAGTTTATATCCCAAAGTAAAAACCTGCTTCCCGGACGCGTAACAGCAATGTGCCAAACACCGCAAGGAAAATACTTTGCCGTAACCCAAAGCGGACAAATAATTTCCAGTGCCGATGGCGGCGACTGGAATATTCCGGCAACATCCGTAACTAACAAAAAGCTGAACAGCATCCGTTTCTTTGACGAAACCACCGGCTTGGCAGCGGGCGAAGGCATACTGCTTAAGACAACCACCGGCGGAGCAAGCTGGAACGAGATAAGCACCCCGCAAACATTTAATGACATTCATTTTATTAATGCACAAAAAGCATTCTTGGTCGGCAACAATGGAGTTATAAATGTGTTGAACGGTGATAACCTCTCAAGCATAAACCACGGCATTACCACCCAACACCTCAACAGCATAACATTCAACGGAAATCTTGCTTTTATAGCCGGAAACGACGGAACATTGCTGCGAAGCGAAAACGGCGGTACCACCTGGACAGCACTAAAAGCACCCGACAATACCGGCTGGGTTGTTTACACTGACCCTGTGCACAATAAAAACCAACATCTGACCGGCATTGAGGTAATAGACCAACGTACCATATATGCAGCAGGCAACGGCGGTGTGATTTTGAAAACCATTGACGGCGGCGATACATGGACACGTAAAGCAAGCCAGACTACGGCTGACTTGACACAAATATCGTTTAATAACACACGCAACGAAGCCATCATCAGCGGAACACAAACAACGCTTCTGCGTTTTACCGACCTTTCGGATTTGATTTCTGCACGCTTCTTCTACGACAGGCTCGGACGTTTAGTAGCCTCTCAAAACAGCAAGCAGCAAGCCATGATCCCGCCCCGCTACAGCTACACCAGCTACGATGCCCTCGGACGCGTAGTCGAAGTAGGGGAGATGGCACCCAATGCAGCTCTTGAGTTAACGGAAGAAAAGCTAAACGCAACAAATTTTCCGAATAATATCACCAATCAACGTTACCAAATAACCCGTACGCTCTATGATAAAGCTATTTCCGAGATTATGAAAAATCTCTTTGCCAACGGGCAACAAAACCTTCGCAACCGCGTAGCCTCGGTCATTTATCAGGAAAATTATTCCCCAAGCAATACGGTGTATAAGCATGCAACGCATTACAGCTATGACATCCATGGCAATGTAAAAGAGTTAATACAAGATAATCCCGCCTTAGGAGATTTAAGCCACCGTTATAAAAAAATGACCTATACCTATGATTTAATCAGCGGAAATGTTAACTTTGTGTCATATCAGCCGGGCGAGGCAGATCAATGGTACCATCAGTACGAATACGATGCCGATAACAGGATAATCAACGTAAAAACAGGTATGGATAAAGACGATTTGCAAGAAGATGCCCACTACCAATACTACAAGCACGGACCATTGGCACGTACCGAATTAGGCGGAGCCAACCAAATACAAGGAATAGATTATGCCTATACCCTGCAAGGGTGGATAAAAGGCGTAAATGCCAATGCCCTGAGTGCTGCTAACGACATGGGTAATGACGGCAGCAGCAACGGTTTTGCAGCAGATGTTTTCGGGTATTCACTGCATTATAATGACAATGACTATAAATCCATCGGCAATTCGGAAAACTTCCTATCGGCAGTAGCAGCAGGCAGTCCTATGACCAATCTTTACAACGGCAATATTGCCCGCATGGCAACAGCTATAACAGAAGAAATAGACAATAGCAGCCACTTGAACCTCGGTACCCAAGTACGCGATTTCAGCTACGATGAGCTTAACCGCTTAACCGCCAGCAACAAAGTAAGCGGAAATGGAGGAGGAGATAATGCCTACGCAACTACTTATAATTATGATGCCAACGGCAATATTTTAAATTTGACCCGTAAAGACGGCAGTGGTTTACAGATGGATGAATTTACCTATCATTATGCCAAAGACGGCAACGGAAAATTTATAAACAACCGCCTATTGCATGTAAATGACGCCGCAACGGAAAGTTTAGAAACAGCCGACCTGAAAGACCAGGATATAGCCGGTATGCCTTATGCACAAAACAACCCGTATTCGCAAAACTATGCTTATGATGAAATCGGAAACCTGATAAGCGATAAGCAAGAAGAAATTGCGGAAATTAAGTGGAGCGTTAGTGGCAAAGTAACGGATATAATCCGTACCGCCGGCAGCGATAAGGCAAACCTGCATTTCCGCTACGATGCTATGGGTAACCGTGTAAGCAAGTCGGTAGTACCTAAAAATGTAGCCGATGCAGACACCATAACCACTTACTATGTACGCGATGCACAAGGTAATGTAATGGCAGTATATGAAAGGAAACATTTCAATAGTCAGGCAGATGAACTATTCTTGGCAGAGCAACACTTATACGGCAGCAGCCGGTTAGGTATGCGGCAAATGAATGTATTATTAGCAAACAATACTGCTGTTACTAATCCTGATTTTAGCGCCGCAAGCAAGAGTTATGAATTAACAAACCACTTGGGTAACGTACTTGCCGTTGTTTCTTCCGAAAGAGATGTAAATGATAATGTAAAGGTATTAAGCGTAAGTGATTATTATCCATTCGGACGTATAAGCCTGATGATTATAGGTATGGGTTTAATACGCAGGAAAAAGAAACTGAAATTACGGGGACGGAGAGTCATTATAGTGCAGAGTTTTGGATGTATGATGGAAGATTGGGGAGAAGGTGGAATTTAGATCCTATAATTAAACTTTGGCAAAGTGGTTATGTCTGTTTTAGTGGAAATCCGATTATAATGACTGACCCTAAAGGCGATGATGATTATTTTAGTAGTGATGGTACTTTTTTAGAGTCAACAGAAGAAGGAAATTTAGTAAAAGTCAAAACAGATACTGATATTAAATTAATTACAGATTTCAATTATTCGTCAGAGCATCCTGAAAATATAGAAATGATGCTCAAAATACAGTCTCATTATGCTTCTCAAGTAGGAATCAGTCAAAACATAAGTGAGAAAATGTATAGATCAGACTTAGCGGCTGCCTATTATCGTCCGAAAGACAAAAATTTTGGAGTAGTAATTGATGCTAATACAGGTAAAATACATCCTCTTTTTGCAAATACTTATGAGACCAAAAATACGTGGTATCACGAAAAGAAGCATGAAGAAGATCCGACAACAAGTCATCCTTTAAAACATGTTCAGGTTGTAATAGACCAAGCGAATCATGATACATTTAAAGACACATCTACTGACTACAAACACTCCACATTGGGTTATGCAGAAAATTTATTAAATCAAGCGATGTCTAAGTCGTCAATGGACGAAATATGTTCAATGATTGACAAAGTAAATGATTCTTCTTTAGGAGAGTATGGCTTTTTTGAGTATAATAGCCAAACTAATAAAGTTGAGAGAGCAAATTTTATGGATGAAGTGGATTATTCTCTTCAAGAACATGGTACATCAGGTTCAACTACATTAGCACCTTAACCTCAGTTGAGCGTAGCATATAAATAAAAACAACAAGTTCGGCATAGCATTTTGCTATGTCGAAGTTAAAAGCAAGCTTATAGCTTGCAAAGGATAACCCGAAAGATAATATGCTTATCCGCAAAAATACCTTTGGTTGCGGTACTACGTACCTAAATCGCTTGTTATTCCCCTTGTTGGCGCGGTTCTGTGAACCGTGCCTTGCTCGTAAAAAAAAAGCTGTCCATTTTGAGACAGCTTCTACAATCGGTTCATTTATTGAATAAATCGGCATGTGTGCCTGTGTGAGTAAGAATTATTGTGATATTTTTTTTATCGACAGACCAAATTAATAGCCAATCAGGCTGTAGGTGTGCTTCCCATAAATCAGCATAATTACCTTTTAATTTGTGTGTTTTATATTTGTCGGTAGGTAAAGTCCGTCTTTTATGAGTTTTTTAATTGCTTCGTTAAGCAACTCTATATTGCAACCTCGTTTTTGCATTAACTTTGCTTGCTTCTTAAACTCATTGGTATAAGAAATTGAATACATATTTCCTTAATTTAAGCTAAAATTTCAGCGATAGGATTTTTTAGGTTTTTAATTTTTGTAATCTTACCGGAACGCATTTCGCTT
>QMCE01002263.1_pt1 | contig 10816 bp, 12 predicted proteins | sample 1821851 | NCBI WGS metagenome assembly QMCE01 (sample SAMN09453174, study PRJNA476694) | Termite gut metagenome, whole genome shotgun sequencing project. | isolation source: worker | host: Odontotermes sp. | place: South Africa:Pretoria | collected 2016-01-28
GCAGGCATGAAACTGCTGTGCGACAACCTTGGAGCGATCGAAACCGAAATCTTCATCGCGACGATAGGGCGCGGCGATTTCGATTACACAAAATGGCGTGAAAACCTGTGGGAGGATCTTGCCCCGGAGGAGTTGTTTGACCGCGCGGCCAAAACAGCGGAAAACCACATTCCCCCGGAAAAGGTCACCATAATCAAGGCATAGAACTTTTTATGGATGGGCAGAGAGAAAAACCATGACCGCAACAATGTTCCAGCCCGAACTGGAAAGCATGCCGCAGGACGAACTGCGCGAACTCCAGCTCAAGCGCCTCAAACAAGCCGCAAACGCTTCGAACAGGCGGGCGTATCTGCGGACTCCATCAAAACCCTCGACGACATCGCGAAGCTCCCCGCAATGTCGAAGGAAGACCTCCGCCTCGCCTACCCCGCCGGCTTCCTCTGCGAAGACATCTCCACCGTCCGCGAAATGCACATGTCCTCCGGCTCCACCGGCACCCCCATCGCCATGCTCTACAACGAACACGACCTCGACCAGTGGGCGGAATGCATGGCGCGCTGCTACGTCATGGCGGGCTGCCGCCCCGGCGACCCCATCCAGATCACCCCTTCCTTCGGCCTCTTCAACGGCGGCTTCGGCATGTACCACGGCGCGCGGAAGGCCGGCCTGTTCATCATCCCCACCGGCGCGGGCAACACAGCCCGCCAGATCCGCCTCGCCCGCGACTTCGGCACGCGCATCCTCAGCGGCGTCGTCTCCTACGGCATCCGCGTGCTCGAAGAGCTTCGCGCCTGCGCGGATCAGACGCTTCCGCATTTGCAAATAGGCATCTTCGGCGCGGAAACCTTCTCCGACAGCATGCGCGACACGCTCCGGAGCGGCCTGGGCATCGACACCTTCAACATCTACGGCATGACCGAGACCGGCGGCGTCGGCACTCTCGGCCAGGACTGCCCCGCGCACGGGGGGCTGCACGTCTGGGAGGATCACTACATTCTCGAAGTGCTGGACCGCGATACGGGCGTTCCCGTGCCGGACGGGGAGTACGGCGAGCTATACGTCACGTCGCTGACGCGGCAGTGCGTGCCCGTCATCCGTTTCCGCACCGGCGACATCACGAAAATCCTCTCCCGCGAGAAGTGCGCCTGCGGCCGGACGCATGTGCGCATCGCCCCCGTCAGCGGCCGCGTGGACGACATGCTCATCATCAAGGGCATCAATTTCTTCCCGAGCCAGGTGGAGCAGGCGCTGCTGGAAATCCCCGGCGTGCTGCCGAACTACCAGATCATCATCGAGGAGAACCAGGGCGTGAAGGACGTGCGCATCAACGTCGAGGCGCAGCCGCAGGTCACCGGCTTCATCGTGGAGAAACACCTGAAGGAGCGCCTCGGCTTTTCCCCGAAGGGCGACGTCTTCCCCGCCGGCGGCCTGCCCCGACAGGAAGGCAAGGCGAAGCGGGTGTTTTACGAAACGCCTCAGGCATAAGTCCCGAACGTCTTCGCCGCCTCCACCATCGCGCGGATGTTCGCCTCCGGCGTGTCCGGGTTCATGTTGCAGCCGGCGCCGAGGACGAAGCCGAGAGACTCCTTGTCCGCAAGAACCTGTTCGCAAAGAGACGTGATCTTTTCCGCGGGAGCGCGCAGCAGCTCCGCCGGGGAAATGTTCCCGAGCATCGCGAGGCGGGGGCCGAGCGTCCTGCGGCTTTCGCCCACGTTGATCGGCGTGTCGATGTCGATGGACGCCACGCCCGTCTCCGCGACGGCAGGCAGAATCGGCGCGATGTTCCCGCAGATATGCCAGGTGTGGAAGGGCATGCCGGAGCGGTTGAACTCGTCGATGACGCGCCTGTGCCGCTTCTGCGCGAATTCGATGTACCTGTCCTTCCCGATGACGTCGCAGGAGCAGACCGCCTCCCCCATCGTGATGCAGGTCGCGCCCGCCTTGAAGAGGGCCTTCCCGTAGAGAACCGTCACCTCCGCCGTGAAGTCCAGCATCTTCTCGATGAACTCCGGCTCCTCAATCGCCTGAATGAGAAATTCCTCCACGCCCAGAAGCTGCGACGCGATGTTCATCGGCCCCATCGCGGACGCGGAAATGAACGCGCCCTCGCCCAGGCGCTTCCGGACAAGCTCCACGGTCTTCAGCATGATCGGCATGCGGCCGTCCGTCTGCGGGTTCGGCAGGGTGAGCCTGTCGAAGTCCGCCTCGTCCGCGACAGGGTGCTTGATGAGCGACCCCGGGGCGTCCTCGGGGAAGATGGCCGTCCCCCCCATCGCCTCCGCCTCCACCGCGACGTCGGCGTTGATGCGGACGGCGTCGTAGCCGTATTTTTCGTAGCTTGTGCAGAGCGCGTCCGCGAAGACCTCGGGGTTGCGGATCATCTGCCCGACCTTCACGCCGATGGCGCGGCTTGTCGCGGCGGCGTTGTTGAGGAGCACGGGCACGCGGTCGGGGCGTTCGAGCCGGAACGCGGCCACCATTCTGTCGTAGGAAGTGTAGTTTGCCATTTTCATCAACCTCTCTGGAAATCCACCTGACTGTAGACGCAGGCGCCGGCGCGGATGGTCATTTCAGGCTTGATCAGCTGCCCGCCCCCGAAGCTGCCGCCTGTCGCGTCGCGGAACAGCACGGGCCGCTCCAGAACGCGGAGGATCGCGACGTCCGCGCAGGAGCCGGGCGCGAGCGTGCCGATCTCCGGCAAAAGCCCCAGCGTGCGCGCCGGCGTCTCCGTCACGCGGCGGAGCACTTCCGGCAGGGACATGCCGAACGCAAGATACTTGGACATCACCAGCGGCAGGGACTCCACATTGTCGTTCCGGACGAACGCGGATCGGCCTGTCAGATCCGTCGAAATGATGTCCGGCAGCAGCCCCGCCCTCAGCCCGGCGAGGGCGACGGGAATGCTGAAGTTCCGCATGCCGTTGCAGGCGTCCATGAGAACGCCCCTGCCCTGCGCTTCGAGAAGCCCGGGCAGCAGGCTGCCGTTCGCGTCGAGAATGGTGTTTTCCACGCCGTGGAAGACATGGGTGAACACGTCGCCGGGGCGGAAGCGCGCGGCGAGTTCGTTCATGGGAAAGGGCGGATTCGTCACGTGGCAGATCAGGCGGCTGCCCGTCTCCTCCGCGAGTTCGAGGGCGCTGTCAAGCACGCGCGCGCCGTCCAGCCCGCCGAGGACGCGGCGGTCGAGGCGGATTTTCAGGCCGACGAGATCGGCCGGATATTTTCGCAGCAGCCGGCGGATGGCGGGCCTGTTCCAGCACGCCGGATCCTGGTTCTCGGAATGGAGCGTCGTGACGTTCCCCTCGGGAGCGACATGGAGCATGGCGGGGATGCGCACGGGCAGCATGGCGGAATGCGCGCGGAACACCTCGTAATTCGCCGTGCCCGCCGACCCCGCGTCCACCACCGTCGTCACCCCGAAGGGGAAGGACACGGCCATCGGATCCACGGCCATCTCGGAGATGACGGACGCCACGTGCGCGTGGTAGTCGATCAGCCCCGGGCAGACGACGCAGCCGGCGGCGTCCACGGTCTGGTCTGCGTCGGCATACTCCGCCGCGTCGACGATGCGCCCGCCCGCCACGGCGACCGTTCCGGCGGCGTCGATGCCGCGGTGCGGGTCGACGACGCGGCCGTTCTTGATGAGGATGTCGGCTTTCTTCATTGCAGGCTCCTTCCGGCCGCCCTTTCGGGCGCGCCTCTTCTGTAGCTGACAAGGGCGACGGCGGCGAGCAGGGCGAAGCCGATGACGTCCGTCATCAGATGCGTTTCAATCAGCAGCAGCCCCGCGACAAGACAGGCAATCCGCTCCGGCGTCGAAATCACGCTGAACATCCTTCCCCGGCAGCAGGCGGCAATCCCGAACAGCCCGAGCGCGCAGACCGCGAAGGCCTGCACGATTTCCGGCAGCGTGCCGTTCAGGAGGAGTCCCGGCTGGAGAACAAAGACGAAGGGCATGGTGAACCCCGCCAGCGCTATCTGAAACGCCAGCATGGACGTTTTCATGAAGCTCGACTCCGCGATGCCCGCCGCCGTGTACGACGTGAGCGCCACCGGCGGCGTCAGCCCCGACATGGACGCGAAGAACAGCACGAACAGATGCGCCCCCATCGGCGCCGCGCCCAGCCCCGTCAGCACCGGCACCAGCATCACCGCCGGGATGACGTAGGCCGGAATCGTCGGCATGCCCATGCCGAGGATGATCACCGCAATCGCCGTGAAGACCAGCGCCAGGCTCAGGTCGCCCATCGCCATCCGCGTCACGAGGCGCGAGAGGACAGACCCCAGCCCCGTCCCCGTCACGACCCCGACGATGATCCCGGAGCACGCGCAGGCGGAGACGACGGACATCCCGCCGGTAATCCCGTTCTCCAGAATGGCGCCGAGCTTTTTCAGCGTGACGCGCGTTTCTTTGCGCAACAGGCTGAGGATGAGCGAACAGTACACCGCGTAAATCCCCGCCCGCTGCGGCGACAGGAACAGCACCCCCATCGCAATGACCAGGAGGACGACGGGCAGCAGCAGATACCCGTCCCGCTTCAGGAGCGGCCACAGCAGGGGCAGGCTGTCCTTCGGCAGCCCCTTCAGGTTCCGCTTCGCCGCTTCCATGTCGACATTGAGGAAGACGGAGAAATAGTAGAGGATTGCCGGCAGAATCGCCGCGATGATGATGCTGCCGTAGGAGACGCCGAGCATTTCCGCCATGATGAACGCGGCGGACGCCATGACGGGCGGCGTTATCTGCCCGCCTGTCGACGCGGACGCCTCGACGGCGCCGGCGAACTCGGGGGAGTAGCCGCTCTTCTTCATCAGGGGGATGGTGAACGCGCCCGTGCCCGCGACGTTGGCAATCGCGCTGCCGGAAATCGACCCCATGAGCGCGCTGGAAATCACCGCCGCCTTTGCCGGCCCCCCGCGCCTGCCGCCGATGAGCGCGTTCGCGAAATCGATGAAAAACTGCCCGCCGCCGCAGAGTTCCAGCGTCGCGCCGAAAATAAGGTATACCACGATGAACTTCGCGCTCGCGGACAGGGCGGAGCCCATGATGCCGTCCGCGCTGAACGGCAGGTAGGTCACGAGGCGGGTGAAGCTGAAGCCGCGGTGCGCGAGCATCCCGGGAAAATACGGGCCGAAATAGGCATAGACGATGAACGCGGCGGACACCAGCGGCAGCACCGGCCCCAGCGTCCTGTACGCGAACACCATGACGAGGATGATCGTCGCGACGCCGACGAGCGTGTCTTCAATCCGTCCCGAGCCGAGGCGCGTCGTGAGGACGTTGTAGTACAGGCTCAGGAACACGCCGACGGCGACGCTCAGCAGGCAGAACCCCGTGCAGAAGGCGAACCAAAGGCGCTTCCCCCCCTTGAGCGCCCTGTCCATCTCGCCCAGGAACATGATGACGAGGAACAGCCCCATGTGAATCGGCTTCTGGCTGATCCACATGCCGAAGGTGGCGGTATAGACATGGAACGCGCCGGCGACGAGTATCAGCGCGTACCGGATATGCTGGAGCAGGCTTTTCCGCCCGCCTGTGCTTGTGGACATTGTTCTTCCCTCTGGCGCCGGGCGCAGGAATGACGCAGCCCGGAACAGAACTTCCTTGTCCGGGCTGCGAGGCTACGGTATCGTTGGATCCCGGTCGACGCTTATTTCTTCAGGCCGGGGTTGTTGCTTTCCTGGTAGTATTTCAGCGCGCCCGGGTGGAGGTCTTCGGGCAGAATGCCCTGCACGGCGTTCTCCGGGACGAGCATCGGGATGAGGGAGGAGTGCCCGTCGTATTCGCGGATATGCTCCCAGACGGCTTTCACAATCGTGTACGCCACGTCGTCCGGCATGGAGGCGTTCGCCATGAAGGCTGTGGGCGTGGCGACCGTTTTGTAGTCCGCGTCCAGCCCGACGTAGGTGCCGGAGGGGATGGTCACGCGGAAGAGGGTGGGATCCTTCTCCATCAGGAAGTTCATCTCGGCCGCGCTCAGCTCGAAGAAGTTCAGCGCCGTCGTCGTCGACAGGCTCATGATGCCGGAGTTCGGCCAGGAACCCTGGAGGAACATCCCGTCCATGTCGCCGTCGCCGACCGCCTCGTAGGCGTCGTTGAAGGGCATTTTCACTTCCGTGACCTGGCCGACCATGCCGTGCATTTCCAGCAGCCAGTTGAACAGTTTGCTGCAGTACTGCCCGTCCGGGCCTGTGCCGATTTTCTTGCCCTTCATGTCCTGGATGCTGTTGATGCCGGAGTCCTTGCGGGTGAAGACGAGCGTGCCGTTCGGCAGCGCGCCGAAGAGGATGCGGATGTTGTCGATTTTCCTGCCTTCGAACGCGCCGACGCCGAGCTTCGCCTCGGTCGTGAGGTTCGTGATTGTCAGCCAGCCCATGTCCGCGTCGCCGGAGGAGACCATGCGGATGTTCTCGTTCGCGCCGGAGGTTGTCTGCGCCGTGACGTTGCTGCCGGTGTATTTCCCGAGCAGCTCACCGAGGGCGACGCCCATGGGGAATGCCGTCCCGGTGGAGGCGGTGGTGCCGATGATCATTGCCGGGGGCATGTCCACCGCTCCTGTGCGGGCACAGACGGAACAGAGGAATGCCGCCGCCAGAACCGCGCAAAACATCTTTTTCATGCAAATACCATCCTTTCCTGAAAGCGCCCGTGCGAGCGCCCCGGCATGCTTCAGGCAACCCGGCTGCACCCGGACGCCGCCGCAGTTCCTTCCACGGGCAAGTGTACCGTCACAGTACTTTTGCCCGTGGGCTTTGTCAACTCGATGGTCTCATTTTACAAATTTTTCACTCTAAAACACAAAATAGGCTGTTCCGGCCCGTATTACCAGCGGTGGAACGGCGGGCGGTGCGGACGCCCCGACCCGAACCCGAAGGAAAAGTGCACGCCCGCGCGGGGGCGGCGGAAAACCGGGCTTCTGGGATACGGCGAGTAGTACACGGTCGGAGGCGCGTAATACACCGTCGGCGGCGCCGTCACCACGGCGGGCGGCGCGTAGTACACCGTGCCGGAGGGGGCGGCGGGCGTCGTCTGCGGAACCACGACGGTCGTGCCGTCTTCGAGGATGTATTCCCTCGCCCCGGTCGCGGAGGGGGCGGTGCCGACGGCGGCGAGGAGCGTGTCCGAGGCGCCGAGATTCCGGAGATCGACGATGTCTCCGGCGCTCGCCTGGAGCGCGCCCGCGCTCTGCACCATGCTGATGATCACCGCTTCGTCGACATCGTTGGCGACCAGGGTCTTGACGTCCGCGACGTCGAGGGCGGCCGCCTTGCCGGACCAGAACGCACAGGCCGCGAAGAGCGCGGCGAAACATATGTATTTCTTCATGACTTCCCTTTCCCGGAAATGTTCCTTCACTTCTCACAATGTATCCAGAGCGTATCCACACCCGCTCTGCATTCCAGTATGCCCCGGAGAGGAAATGTTACAAAGAATTATTCGACTTTCACACCGTCCAGATTTTCCTCCGGTTTCGGGGGTTTCGGGTCGATTGCCCGGAGCGCGTCGAGAAGAATCTCGGAGACAACCCAGTCGCGGTACCACTTCCTGTCCGCCGGGATGACGAACCAGGGCGCGTGCTTCGCGGAGCATTTTTCCAGAACCGCCTGATACGCGTCGACATAGCTGTCCCAGTACTTCCGCTCCTGCAGATCGGCGAGGCGGAATTTCCACTGTTTCGTCTTGTCGTCGAGGCGCTCCTGCAGGCGTTCCTTCTGCTCGTCCTTCGAGATGTGGAGGAAGAACTTGAGGATCACGGTGTCGTTCCGCGCGAGGTATTTTTCGAAATCATTGATCTGCCCGTAGCGGTCGTCGAGTTCCTTCTTCGGAATGAGCTTGTGCACCCTGTGCACGAGAACGTTCTCGTACTGCGAGCGGTTGAACACCCCTATCATGCCCTTCGCCGGCACGCGCGCGTGGATGCGCCAGAGATAGTCGTGCGCAAGTTCTGCTTCGGTCGGGACTTTGAACGAATCGACCCGCACGCCCTGCGGGTTCAGGGGGCCGAAGACCTTCCGGATCACCCCGTCCTTCCCCCCCGTGTCCATCGCCTGGAAGACGACCAGGAGCGCCGTCTTCGCCTCGGCGTAGAGCGCATACTGCAATTTCTCGATGGCGGCGGCGTTTGCGGCAAGGAGTTCGCGCGCCTCTTCCTTGTCCCTGACGCCGTCGGCGGCGTCGGTTTTCCTTTTTGCGAGGCGGGGCGCGTTGCTGCCGTCCACGCGCAGGGCGGCGAGAACCTCTTTTCTGCTCTTCATCGGATTTTCCTCCAGTTCCAGTCCGGCGACAGATACTTCCCCCTCACGATATGTTCAGCTTCAGGCGGCAGTTCCTCCGGCGGGGCGCGGAGTTCCCAGCCGAGGGCTGCGGCGGCGTCCTCCGCCGCGGCGGCGACGGCGCGCATGGTGTCGGTGTCCGGGATGTGCGGAGCGAGGGAACGAACCGTGGCGCAGAACGCCCCGTGTTCGCGGCCGGCGCGGTATTCCGGCGCGACGGCCGGCGCGGGAAGATAGCGCGGAAGCAGGGCAAGGTCGGCGTGCACGAGAAGCGACCCGTGGACGAGAACGCCCCGCCGCCGCCGGAGCTGGGCTGTGCCGGCGAGCTTTCTGGGCGGGCCGCCGCCGCCCCCGGTGCTTGCGTTCGCGGCGATGTCGCAGACGCCGGCGTGGAAGGCGTCGATGCCGAGAGCGCGCAGCGCGGTCATGACGGGCAGGGAGAGCGCGGCGTAGGCGGCGCGTATGCCGCCGTCGTTTGCCGGGCCGGGCGCGCGCCGGAGCGCCTCGACGTCCGCCCAGGCCTCCCAGCAGAGGACGCCCTCGCAGAGCACCACCGCCCCCCCGCCGGACGCCCGGCGCAGCAGCGCTGCGCCGTCGCGGCGGATGGCTTCGGGATCGACGTCGCGCTCCGCGGACTGGCCGACGCCGATGGCGACGGACAGGCCCTTCGGGCGCCAGAGCGCGAGGACGGGGCGCTTCTCCGCGTCCGTTTCCCCCGCGCGGCGCTCCATTTCCGTTTCGCTCCAGGCCAGGACATGCGCCGGGACGCGCTCCGGAGGCAGGTTCCCGTTCATTGCGGCGCTTGTTCCGGAGCGGGCTGCGCGGGCTGCTCCCGGATGCCGATGAGGTTCCGGATGGGGACGGTGAACGCTATGCCCTTCCCCTGCTCCCGCACCTTCGCCGCGTCGACGACGATTTCATAGAGCGCGTCGAGCGTGTCGCAGGGGGAGATGATGAGGATGATTTCCTTCGACGACTCCACCTTGAGGCTCCGGAAGAACGAGAACGTCTGCTCTCCCGATCCGCGCCCGTAGGCTATTGTCGCGCCGATCGCGCCCGCCTCCGACACCTTCTTGATGACGCCGTTCGCCTTGCCGCGCTCGACGATGACGACTATCGCTTCGTAGTCCATGCATATGCTCCTTGGAGGCGCCGGCCTTACACGCCGCGCAGAATCCCGAATGCCATGAGGGACATGGCCGCGAACAGCACCGTCAGCCCCACCACGCCGAACCCCGCCGTCAGCGGGTCCACCCCCGCTATGCCGCGCGCGAGGCCGAGCGCGAGAGCCATGTTCACGGGGATGTTCACGGGGCCTGTCGTCGCCGACGCGCAGTCGAAGGCGAGTCCGCCCATTGTCTGCGAGGCGAAGCAGGCGAGAACGGCGAGAACGAGGAGCGAGGGGACGAGAATGTACGCGAGGGGGATGTTGTACACGATTTTCGCGACGCCCAGCGCCATCCCCGCGGCGAAGCCGAATGCGGTGACGAGGAGGAGGAAGCGCGAGGTGAGAACGCCGACGGAGACGTTCTCCGCCTCCGCCGTGACGGCCGCGAGCGCGGGTTCGACGAGGGTGGCGACGAATCCGATGCCGAAGGCGGCGGCGATGATGAGCGGCCTGTTCAGGCGGACGAGTTCCGCGCCCACGCTTTCCGCCGTCGGTATGAGGCTTATTGCCGCGCCGCGGAGGAAGAGGAAGAGTCCCGCGATGATGAGGACGACCCCGTACGCGAAGTGCCTGTTCGACTCGAAGGGCGCGCGGAACACGAGGAGCTTCAGGACGACAAGAATCAGCACCAGGGGGAGAACGGACACGACCACGCTCTTCAACTCCCTGGCGAGAAAAATCACCATGTCCATACTGTCTCCCGGCGGGGCTGCAAATGGCGCGTGGATGAAAATTTCCTTGCCTTTGGCGGGCGAAACCGTACAGTGGAGAGTCCCTCGCGATGCTCTTTCGCCGCCTTGGCTCAGTGGTAGAGCAGCGGTTTTGTAAACCGCAGGTCACCCGTTCAAATCGGGTAGGCGGCTCCACATTTTCCGCCCCCTGTCCCGCCCCGCGGGACGGGGGATTTTTTTATGGAACCTGTTCCCTGACGCGGCGCCCGCCCCTCCTTCCGGCATGATATTTCGCGCACCGAATAATATCAAGCCCAATTATCGAAGCGATGCCGGGGAGGTATCGGGGAGGGTTGCGGAAAGGGCGGGGAGAGGGTATACGCAATCAACTCTATTTTCCCTCGCCTCTCCCCCGACTACTCCTCCGATGCCCGCAGGGCGGCGAGACAGGCGTAGAGGAACACCGTCCGCCCGTCCCGAATCCTCTCCGCCGCGATTGCCGCCCTCAGCGCGCGGAGGCAGCGGACGGCATGGGGCGCGCCCGCGCCGAAGCTGAGCAAGGTGCCGCACTCGACGACATCCACATGATCGGCCTGCACGCGGGTGCTGTCAAGCGCGGAGTCGAGGGTCAGGTTGTCGAGGGCGACCTGCAAATAGGGGATTGCCATGGTTTTCCTTAAATAGATGCTCCATCTCTGCGTGGTGC
>QMCE01008353.1_pt1 | contig 10813 bp, 13 predicted proteins | sample 1821851 | NCBI WGS metagenome assembly QMCE01 (sample SAMN09453174, study PRJNA476694) | Termite gut metagenome, whole genome shotgun sequencing project. | isolation source: worker | host: Odontotermes sp. | place: South Africa:Pretoria | collected 2016-01-28
GTTTACGGAATGTCGGCGCATGGACTTGCAGATCGTCTTGGCATCGGCAACCGCATCGCCGCCGATATTATCAGTCGTTACTTTGAAAAATATTCTACGCTTAAAAACTTTTTGGACCAAATTATTATAGACGCAAAATCCGATGGCTACGTTACAACATTGTGGGGTCGCCGCCGCTATACACCAAATATAAATTCGTCAAACGGCACAGTGCGTGCAGCTGCCGAACGCAACGCAATAAACGCACCTATACAGGGAACGTCTGCGGATATGTTAAAAGTGGCAATGGTAGCAATAGATAAATGTTTCAGAGATGAAAATTTGAAATCGAAAATGCTTCTGCAAGTGCACGATGAACTTGTTTTTAATGTGAAAAAAGATGAATTGGAGAGGGTGAAGGAGATAGTAAGTGGTAAAATGAAAGAGGCGGGAAGCAGGTTAAATGTGCCGATAGAAGTGGATATAAAAACCGCCGACAATTGGCTCGACGCAAAATAGTGTCTGTGAGATGTAATGTTGGCGTTGGGAGTGAAATAATACTGCAACTGAGGGAGTGTCGTACTCGCGTATTTCCGTTAAGTTTTGGTAGTGCTAAAAATTCAGATGTCTGAGCGAAGCGCAGCGAGCGAGTTCTGAATTTTAACGAACAAAACTTTACGAAATAGCGAGAGAAAAGACTCCGACCGAAGTGCAGGATTATTTCGCGGACAGCGGACAAAGTAACAAACAATGGATATGAGATTAAGAAAATATTTTTTAAAATTTGATTTTTGGATGCAACTTTTGATTATGATTATCATTACGATGCTTCTGGTATTTGTAACAATTTTTATGTTGCGTGTAATAACGCGCCATGGCGAAAAAATAAAAGTTCCCGATATGAAGGGTTACACAATAGAGGAACTCATGCCGCAGACATCAAAGTTCGACTTCCAATACATAGTGCGTGATTCCGTTTTTAAAAGAGATGCGAAAGTTGGAACTATAGTTGCGCAATCACCCGAAGCCGGCTCATTTGTAAAGCAGGGCAGAAAATTCTACGTTACTGTTGCGGCATCAACTCCGCCATACGTTAAAATGCCTAACTTAAAAGACCTCTCTTTGCGACAGGCAAAATCACTTTTAGAAACATACAACATTAAAGTAGGCAGAATTAATACCGTTCCATCAATCGGGAAAGCCGTTGTGGAACAATACTACAAAGGCAGAAAAATCGCCCCGGGCGAAAAACTCCCGCATGGCTCGGTAATCACTCTTGATGTAGGCTCAGGCACCGGAGGCAATGGTAATGAAGTGTCTGATGACGAAACCTCCTTAGATTTACTGTAAATATTTTGAAAATGGAAAGAAAATTATTATTTATAATAACACTATTGCTGCAAATAATGGCAGTGCAAGCAGTACCTGAATTTCGTCCGCTGTCTTTCAATCAGCAACTAAGTAACATAGACAAAAGCAAAAGAACAAAAGTCGAAGTACAAGACACTGTTCTGAGTTTACCTTTTGTAGACGATTTTTCAGATATAGACGCATACCCCAATCCTAACAAATGGAGCGACAACAATGTTTTTATAAACCGGACATACAGCATACACCCACCGACAATAGGAGTTGCAACCTTTGATGCCTTGGACGAAAATGGTAAAATTTACTCTCATGCTCCGAGCAGCGGTGGAGCATTTGAAGCAGATATTTTAACTTCCGGGACTATTCGCCTTGACTCCATTTTCTACCCTTATCCAAAAGCACTTTCGGCTGCCGACTCCATAATTTTAAGTTTTTACTTTCAACCCGGCGGTGGCATTGGCAACTCTTGGAGCGGTGGGCAAATAGGCTATATTCCGGCTCCCGAAGACCGTCTTATTGTAGAATGTTATGACGGTGAACTTCAAACATGGATGCCTGTGTGGGAGACAACAGGTATGTCGCTTAAACAAATGTGCCCTATTTGCGATAGTATGCAATATCCTCAACAGCAAAAGAATTTTTTCAACAGAGCCGTTATTCCGATAAATCATGCAGGGTTTTACACAAAGGAGTTCCGATTCCGCATCAAGGCATATTCTTCTATAAACCCTGACCTGAATACAGGTGGCGGACAATGGCATATTGATTATGTATATTTGGATGCGAATAGAACGAAAAGCGATAAAAATTTTAATGATGTAGGATTTGTTGAAGTGCCGCAAACATTCTTAATCGGATATACTCAAGTCCCCTACAATCAACTTGATCCGTCTATCATAAAAAACACATTACCGATAAAAATAACAAATTTGGGTGGAATTGCGCAAAGTTGCCGTTATTATCGTACAATTAAAGACCTTGCAACAGACACAGTGGTTTCGAGAGAACCGCAAACAGGTGAAGCAAGTGCCAACATCTTTCCCTACGGAATCAACGGTTATAGTACAAATCCCGATATTTCCGTCAGACCGCAAACATACACCTTCAGCGATGTTGCAAACAGTACAAGTGAAAAAGAATATGAAATAACGCACGTATTAAAATCAGGTATAGAAACAGACTTTATCACAACTAATGACACGGCTATAATTAAACAAAAATTCGGACGCGAGTATGCTTTTGATGACGGCAGCTCCGAGCAATGTGTTGGTTTCAACGAAGCAAATGGTATAATAGCCGGTCGTTTTACTATTATAAATCCGGACACGATAGCAGGCTTGAATATATGTTTTAACAAATCATATAACGACGACAACAAGGACGCCCCTTTTTCCATTCTTTTATGGACGGTGACAAATGACACTTTTCCTGATAGAATTATTTATGATGGGGGTGAGGTGGAAACAATGGTAAAATATTCGGATGATAACAACGGTTTTGTCAAATATTATTTGCAAGGAGAGCCGCTTGTTTTAGAAGCAGGCACATACTTTTGGGGCATAGAACAGAAATCAAGGACGTATCTGAATATCGGTTTAGACCAGAATAATAATGCCTCATCGGGTGTAAAATATTTTACCTATAATCCCGGTATAATGGATTGGGAATGGGTTGATTTTTTTTACTACGGTGCGGTTATGGTGCGTCCGATTTTAGGAACTCCACAAGCATCAACAAGCACGGAAAAAACACAAGTAGTAGAGAACAATATAATACACGTAACACCAAATCCGGCAAAAGAAAAAGCAAGTTTATCTTTCTCAAAAAACAATAGTGGAATTGCACAAATAAAAATAAGTGATTTAAGCGGACGGCAGATTTCCGTAGAGAGAGAAGAAATTGTAAATGGCAAGGTAGAAATTTCTTTGAAGAATTTTTCAAAGGGATTGTATATAATAAATGCAAGCATTGGCAACAAAGTTTACAACACAAAAATTATAGTAGCAAAGTAGCAAATTAAAAAAGTGATAGAAAATCTTGAAAATATAGAACAGGAAACGGACGGTGATGATGGTCTGTATGAACATTTCCGCATAGTAGTAGATAAAGGTCAGTCGCCCCTGCGAATAGACAGGTTCTTGTCTGATAAAATGTACAATATTTCCCGCAACCGCATTCAGAATGCTGCGGATGCAGGAAGTATTCTCGTTAATGAAAAACCGGTAAAATCAAATTATAAAGTGCGCCCCAACGATACAGTGAGTATCGTTCTGCCGCATCCGCCCCGCGACAAAGAGATAGAACCGGAAAATATTCCATTAGACATCGTTTATGAAGATGAAGATTTGCTTGTAGTAAACAAGGCGGCAGGGATGGTGGTACATCCGGGTTTCGGCAACTTTTCCGGCACCCTCGTTCACGCACTTTTATACTATTTGGGCAAACATCCTTTACTTGTACACAGGATAGATAAAGATACCTCAGGACTTCTACTTGTAGCAAAAAATGAAATAGCGCAAACTTTTCTTGCCAAGCAATTTTATGAACACAAAGCGGAACGGACTTATCAGGCACTTGTTTGGGGTGATATAGAAGAAGGCGAAGGTACAATAACAGGCAATATAGACCGCTCCACGAAAGACCGTAAGGTAATGGCTGTTTTTCCGGATGGCGACAAAGGAAAACATGCCGTAACCCACTATAAAACCTTAGAGCGTTTTGGTTATGTTACCTTAGTTGAATGTCGGTTGGAAACAGGACGCACTCATCAAATTCGCGCACATTTCAAATATATAAAGCATCCGCTTTTTGCAGATGAACAGTATGGAGGAATGGATATTGTTAAAGGCACGAATTTTACTCGCTACAAGCAGTTTGTAGAAAATTGTTTTAAAATACTTCCGCGTCAGGCTTTGCACGCAAAGACACTTGGTTTTATCCATCCTGCAACAAGGAAAAAAATGCTTTTTGACAGTGATTTGCCGCAGGATATGGCTGGGGTTATAGAAAAGTGGCGTAAAAATTAGTATATTTGTAGGTTAAACGAACAAAATATGATTAAGCGTATTTACATTGCTGCAATTGTGTTTTTGTTTTCGGGCTTATGCCTGACGATAGCACAGGTTCCCGACGAACAAACAGGACAGACAGAGCAAACAACAGAGCAGGCTTCAACAGAACAATCTCCGACAGAGCAGGTTCCGACAGAGCAGGCACCGGAGCCGCCGGCAACAATAGAGCCGGAGCCGGAAGAAACAGTCATTAAGGCGTCAGAAAAAGCATACAATGAGGGCGTAGAACTCTTCAACGCTCGCAATTTTGCCGGCGCAATCGCCAAATTCAACGATGCTATAAAAGAAAATCCGCAGTTTGAAAAAGCATACATAAATCGCGGCTCTGCAAAAAAGGAGTCAAACGATTTGGCAGGTGCAATAGCCGACTTCTCCAAGGCAATAGAAGTAAATCCCAACTCCTCAAATGCTTTCTTTGCCCGTGCGCAAGTGTATTATCTGCAAGACAAAAAAGATGAGGCATTTAATGACTACGGTGCTGCAATAAAGGTTGATAGCACGAATGCCTACGCATCTTATTATCATGGCGGAATAAACTTTGAAAAAGGCAATTATAATGACGCAATTGTCGATTATAACCGTGCAATACGTCATAAAAATGATTATGCTTACGCTTACAATGACAGAGGCAGTGCATGGAGGCAACTTAACGAATATGCAAAATCTGCAGCCGATTACGAACATGCTTGCAAATTAGATTCAACAAAAACATTTTTCTTTAATAACCTCGGTAGTGCTTACCGTAAAGCGGGGGAATTTGAAAAATCCATTGCAGCATACAGCAAGTCACTTAAATTGGACAGTAAAAATTATTTTACTTATAACCTTCGTGGTCTCACCTACTATGACATGGTTGAGTTTGAAAAGGCAATAGAGGACTTCAGCACGTGTATTAAAATAAATGCGCAGTATGGCTTTGCATATATGAATAGGGGAGATGCCTACTATAAGCTCTATGATTATCAAAATGCACTTGCAGATGGTAATCGAGCGGTTGAACTTATGCCGAATAACGGTAATACTTATCTGAATCGTGGTAATTTCAAGGAAATGATGCGCGACAAAACCGGTGCTTGTGTTGATTGGAAAAAAGCAGTAGAAATGGGCATAGAGGCAGCGAAACCATATACACGTCAATGTAAATAATAAAAAGAATAAACGAAGATGAGAAAGCAAAATATCATAAAATTCACATTGGGTTGTTTGTCGTTTGTTCTGTTAACATCACTGACAACATCGCTTACCGCACAATCTGCAATAGACAAACTAATAGGACCTAGCAGCTTGCAGAAAAAAGGAGATCCTCATTGGATTTTAACTAATACACAAAAGGGCTATGCCTCAAAAGGCACTCCCATATCCAAAACAAGTTTTGAAACTAAAAAACAATACAGTTTGTTTAATGGCTACTATAAATCGGCAATCTATTTTTACGAGATAGGGCATCGCGTTCAATCGATACCATATCTTATGCAGGCATACGACATGTTGCCGAACAACTTGCAGTTAAATGTATTGCTGGGTAAAACACTTTGCATTTCAACATCAACGAGAGCCAAATCGGAACCCTATCTTGTAAAGGCGTTACAGATAGAGCCGAATAATAAAGATGCTCTTCTTTACCTTGGTAGAGTAGTACTATCAAAATATTTTGTCGATTCGGCAATAAACATTTTTACTCAAGTTCTTGCCTTGCCTACGATAGATACTAATGATAGAAAGTACGCAGAGAAATGGCTTAAGAATGCACAATATACAAAGTCACGCTTAAAAAAGCCGGAAAGAGTTTGGGTTGATAATGTCGGCTCAGGTGTTAATAGTACAGCGGGAGATTATGCGTCCGTCCTTTCTTCGGATGAACTTATAATGTATTTCACCTCCGTGCGTCCCGGTTCCAAGGGCGGTAAGATAGATCCGACTTCGGGTTTCTTTTTTGAGGATGTTTACAAGGCAACAAGGAGAACAAATGAGGATACTGTTTGGAATGTAGAGAATCTTGCAGCCGTAAACACAGACGGACATGACGGCTCGGCAGGTTTGTCAATGGACGGACAACGTCTTTTTGTACACAGGGGAATAAAGAAGGAAGGTGTTATCTATACTTCAAAGGCAGATGGAAGCGAGTGGGACAAACCGTCTATGGCTTCGGAAGGAAAAGCGGTAATGACAAAGAACGATCATGATAAAACGGTGTCATATACTTTTGACGAACGTATGATGTATTTTGTTTCGGATAGAGAAGGTGGTTACGGTGGTTATGATATTTGGTATTGCAAGAAAGATAACTCAGGTAAATGGGAAGAACCTAAAAATGCCGGCCATATTATTAATACTGCCGGTAACGATATGTATGCGTCTATAGCACCGGATGGCAAAAGCATGTATTTTGCATCTGACGGACATCCTACAATGGGCGGTTTCGACATATTTTTTAGCATACAGGACAGTGCGGGTAATTGGAGTAAGCCGACAAATTTAGGATGGCCCGTAAACACGGTAGAAAACGAAATATCTTTCTCCCGCACACTTAGCGGAAAAAATGCTTATTTTTCCTCAGAGCGCATGCCCGTAGAGGAAGGGACAGTTAATAAAACAATATACAGCGCGCCAAATCATGGTGGTTTTGACATCTATAAGATTACATATCTTGGTGAAGAGAAAGGCGTTGTTACGGGAAGTGAAGACCAGCTTATCGCTTATATAACCGCGCCGGTTGGCGAAACAGTTGTAGAAGCTGCTGCCACAATTGAAGTTACACCAATAACTCTCTTAAAAGGCTTTGTGTTTGATGACCATACAAAAGCACCGCTTGGCGCGCCAATATCAATGGTAGATAATGATCTTGGCGAAGAGATAGCAGTCTTTGAATCAAATCCGAAAACAGGACGTTTTACAATCGCATTGCCGGCAGGACATAACTATGGCATTACGGTTAGGAAAGAGGGCTATCTATTCCATTCCGAGAACTTCGACATTCCGCTTGCAGACGCTGAATACAATGAGATTTACAAAGAATTTCCGCTAAAGAATATAAGCGTAGGCAGCAAGGTTGTTTTGCGCAATGTATTCTTTGAGGTTGATAAATATGTGTTGTTGCCTGCCTCTCACATAGAGTTAGATCGCCTTGTTAAACTTATGACAGATGCTCCGACTTTACAAATTGAGGTTTCAGGACATACGGATGCAACGGGCTCGCTTGCTCACAACAAAACTCTGTCACTGAATCGTGCAAAGGCAGTAGTTGATTATCTTGTTGAGCGTGGAATTTCTTTGGATAGAATTACCTCCGCAGGTTATGGTCCGGAGCAACCGGTTTGTCCGGAAGAAGATGCCGACTGCTTAAAGAGCATGACTCAGGATAAGATAAAAGAGCTTAACAAAACTGCGGAACAACGTGCGTTGAACCGCCGTACAGAATTTAAGATAACCGGCAATAACGCAAACCTTCAAATTGAAGTGGCAAAACCCGGTAATTAGTTGCCGACTAATCATTGTTTCGTAGAAACAATAACTAAGTTAAATATGATCTACACCCAAAAAGGCGATAAAGGAATGACCACTCTAATAGGTGGTCGTTCCGTTTCAAAGGCAGATATGCAGGTTGATGTCTATGGAACAATAGACGAACTAAATTCACATATCGGGCTTGCAATGGCGTTTTTGCGGGAAATAAATATAGCCGGCACAACCGAAATAAAGGAGGTTTTGGAAAAAATCCAGAAAGAACTTTTTTTATTAGGCAATTTATATGCGTCAGATATAAATGCACAATTCTCACTACCTTTTATAACAGAGGAAAGCGTAAACAATTTAGAGAAAGAAATAAACAAAGTAGAAACGATATTGCCGCCACTAAAAGAATTCATACTGCCAAACGGAAACATAGCAACATGTCAATTGCATGTATGCAGAACGGTTTGCAGACGATTGGAACGCCTTATGGTGTCTTTTGAGAACAGCAAAGCAGAAGCGGTAAAAAATCCAGAAAATTTCCTAATAGCTCAAAAATATATTAATCGCCTATCCGATAGCTTGTTCGTATTTGCTAGACTTGTATCTCAAACCCCATAAAATTTATTTATATGAAAAAATTATCATTTTTATTATCAGCTGCAGTTATTGCACTTTCTCTAATTACAACGTCTTGTGACAAAGAAGGAAAAGCACTTGACAGTTTAAAAAGCACTGTATGGATTGATGACACAACCGAGGCTCCAACTGTGTATAAACTCGAATTTGATGCTAATGCTTCGTCTGTTGCAATGAGTGCGGATATGCTTGGCGCAGGCATGATTGTAATGGGTGAAGATTACACAGTTTCTTTATCGGGTACAACGCTTGAATTTAAACAACGTGGTGGCACAGAGGCAGTTGTTCACAGAGGAACGTACAAAAAAGATGCAACAACGCTCGAAATGACCAACGTAAATAGCGAGGCAAGGCGAATTTACACTAAACAGTAGTTTAACTCCTCCTTATTTCCGAGCAAATAATTGCAGTAGCCATTGCAGCGTTAAGACTTTCTGCAACAGGTTTTCTATTGGTGCAGCTTTCAAAATTCGGTATTGAAAGTTTTTCGCGAATATGCCTTGCTGTTTTCGCACTGATACCGTGTGCCTCGTTGCCTATAACAAACCAAAGGTTTTGTTTTTCTAAAGGTGTAGTATAGATATTTTCACCGTTCATAAAAGTTCCGTAAACAGTAAAGTCTTTTGGCAGTTCTTGCATTAAGGAAGGCAGATCTTCATAGAATACCGGAATGTTGCCGACAGAGCCCATAGACGCTTGCACGCATTTTGGTTGAAATACATCAGCACTTTCTTTGGAAGCAATAATTCTATCTATTCCGAACCAGTCGGCAATGCGTAGAATAGTTCCCATATTGCCGGGGTCTCTAATATCGTCTAAAACCAATGAAATTCCTTTAAGAGCGGTGTCTAATTGCAGCGTGCGAATTGGTGTCTTAAACACTGCAAAAACAGCATTTGGAGTTATTAGATTACTAATTCGCTCAAGTTCCTTTTCAGAAAGCTCTAAAATTTTCAAATCTCTGTTTAGAGATTTCTCGTAGTTGGCAGGTTCAACGGCATATATCTGTAGGGGCTCCATTCCCGAATCAAGCAGTGTATCCACTACCTTTGGGGTTTCTGCAATAAAAACTCCGAACTCATCTCTGAATTTTTTCAGATGATAAGATCGGAGTTGTTTTATTTCTGCAGTGGAAAGCATTGCTTTAACGCCCGCAATCAGAAATTACTCAGCGTAAACGTCCAAAGAAATTTCCGCTTTAATATCGCGGTAAATTGAAACCGATGCTTTATAAAGCCCAATTTCCTTGATAGAATCTCCGGTAATAGAAATATTTTTTCTATCAATTTCAACATCGTGTTGATTTTTCAACGCATCTGCAACTTGAACAGAGTTAACGGAACCAACCGAAAATCTTTCCGTTAGCACCTGCTTTAGCAGCAATTTTTACGGTCAAGCCATCAACTTTAGATGCTTTAGCTTCAGCATCTTTTCTAACTTTTTCTTCTTTGAATGCTTGCTGTTTAATATTCTCGGCAAGAACTTTCTGCAAACTTTCGGTAGCCATAACAGCCATTCCTTTCGGAATAAGAAAGTTGTTTGCGTAGCCGTTCTTAACCGTAACTATATCATTTTTGTAGCCGAGTTTCGCTACATCTTGTGTTAAAATAACTTTCATAATCTTAATTTTTAATTACGCCAAAGCATAAGTTATTTAAGCAAATCGGCAACGTACGGCATAAGAGCCAAGTGACGGGAACGCTTTATTGCTTGTGCAACCTTTTTCTGAAACTTCTGTGAAGTTCCTGTTAAACGGCGTGGGAAAATTTTCCCCTGCTCATTAACAAATTTTAAAAGAAACTGCGGATCTTTATAGTCAACATATTTAATGCCGTACTTTTTGAAACGACAGTATTTTTTTCTTTTTGTATCAACCGCAATGGGTGTCAAATATGTAACGCTGTTTGTTTCTGTGCCCATGATTTTTAGTTTTTAGAGGTTTCTAATTTCTTTTGTGCGCGCTTTTTTTCGTTGTAGGCAACAGCGTGCTTGTCAAGTTTAACAGTTAGAAAGCGTATTAGTTTCTCGTCACGCTTAAAAGCGGTTTCCAAGGAGCTAATAACAGTTCCCTCAGCGGTAAATTCTATCAAATGATAGAATCCATTGTTCTTTTTTTGAATAGGGTAGGCAAGTTTTTTCAAACCCCAACTCTCCTCAAAAACAATCTCTGCTCCATTCTCTTTGAGAAGGGCGAGATACTTTTTTACCGCTTCCTTTACCTGATCATCAGATAAAACGGGAGTCATAATGAAAACGGTTTCGTAATGATTCATAGTTTGAATTATTAGTTATTAAATTGATTTATC
>QMCE01769778.1_pt2 | contig 10805 bp, 8 predicted proteins | sample 1821851 | NCBI WGS metagenome assembly QMCE01 (sample SAMN09453174, study PRJNA476694) | Termite gut metagenome, whole genome shotgun sequencing project. | isolation source: worker | host: Odontotermes sp. | place: South Africa:Pretoria | collected 2016-01-28
CAATACTTCATTGGGGGCATCGGGTACTACTTTCTTCATTACATTCTTGATTTTCGTGAGTTCGTTCATCAACCCCGCTTTGTTATGAAGACGTCCCGCCGTATCAATAATTACTACATCTGCATTGTTGGCCACAGCAGAGCTTAAGGTATCAAAGGCTACGGAAGCCGGGTCGGCACCCATTTTTTGTTTAATAACGGGAACGTTTACCCGTTCGCCCCAAATACACAATTGTTCTACAGCCGCTGCACGGAAAGTATCTGCGGCGCCCAGATAAACGGTTTTACCCGCTTTCTTGAATTGATAAGCCAACTTGCCGATGGTGGTTGTTTTTCCTACGCCGTTCACTCCTACTACCATAATGACATAGGGTCGTTTCAATCGGGGTTTCAAAGTCATCTACATCGTCCGAATTGTTTTCTGTCAGCAAAGCTGCAATTTCATCGCGCAGAATGGTATTGAGTTCCTGTACATTCATATACTTCTCTGCCGCAGCGCGTTTTTCTATCCGTTGAATTATATTCAATGTGGTCTCTACGCCCACATCCGATGTTATCAACACTTCTTCCAGATTGTCAAGCACTTCATCGTCCACTTTCGACTTTCCTGCCACAGCGCGGGCAATCTTTCCGAACACACTTTCTTTCGTCTTAGACAATCCCTTATCTAATGTTTCCTTCTTCTCTTTAGAGAAAAAACTTAAAAGTCCCATATCTTATCTATTAATACAACACATTATTGCACAAAGATATAACAAAGTAATGAAAGTACGGGGAATATGACATAAAAAAATCCCCTTACCGTATTCCGATAAGGGGATTTTATAAATAAATGCCTTTCGACAGTCAATCTTACTTTTTGAAAAAGTCTTGTACTTTTTCGTTTTGTACCATCTGTTCGTCAAAGGTGTAAGCGCCGGTTTTCGGAGACTTAACCATTTTGATAACTTTTGTATAAGCACGACCTTCTTTAGAACCTTCGTGCAAACTTGCTACTGTTTTCTTTGCCATGGATTATACTTATTATTTAATTTCTTTATGTACTGTTACTCTTTTCAAGATAGGATTGTATTTTTTCAACTCCAATCTCTCGGTAGTATTCTTTCTGTTCTTGGTAGTGATATAACGAGAGGTTCCCGGCATACCGCTATTTTTGTGTTCTGTACATTCCAGAATCACTTGTACTCTATTACCTTTTGCTTTCTTTGCCATAATCAGTATCTCCTCTTCTCTCTTTAGCCAATTACTTTAATGCTTTTCCAATCACAATAACCTTTAGCTACCGCATCATTCAAAGCTGCGTTCAATCCTTTTTTATTAATAATACGCAGGCCGTTAGCGCAAAGGCTAAGGCTAATCCAGCAGTCTTGCTCTACATAATAGAACTTTTTATTAAACAAGTTCAAATCAAAGGTTCTCTTTGTTCTTCTCTTTGAATGTGAAACATTGTTGCCAATCATGGCTTTCTTTCCGGTAATTTGACAAATTTTCGACATTTCTATCTTAGTTTTATAGTTTTTATCTATACTTATTTTAAACAGAGTGCAAAGTAAGTACTTTTATCGTTACCAAACAAGTATTTCCTAAAATAATTCGCTGTCTGATAGCATTTTTTGTTCATTTTAAAACTCTATAAAGCATCATGATAGCATTTTGAACAGCGTTTTGTATGTTTCCGGTTCTTCCGTTATCGCCTTCTTGTTTAAATGTAATAATTTCATTTTTATAGGAAGAAGAAATAAATAAAGTACCAAAAGGCTTATCAGGTGTTTCCCCCTCCGGGGCCTGCAATCCCTGATGTGGCGACGGCGCAATCGGTATTCATCGCTTTCATCGCACCTTTCACCATTTCAATCACAGTTTCACGGCTGACAGCCCCATGATTGTCCAGAGTACCGGCCGAAACGCCGAGCAAGGACATTTTCACTTCATTAGAATACGCTACAATCCCACCATTGAAGTATTCCGAGCTTCCCGGAACAGAAGTTATCAGAGCAGCGATGTTTCCTCCCGTGCAACTTTCGGCGGTGGAAAGGGATAAATTCTTCAACTTCAGTACATATCCAATCTCTTCTTCAATTTTCATACATCCTCGATTATGGATTCTTTCATTTATTGTTCTATTTCTCCTGCCTCCAACCACCCGAAACGTACCAAATCCTTGTTTTCTCCTTGTCTATACAAGAGGAGCAGGTATGGACTTGGTAAGGAGCGGATAGGGTGTTGGTACGGTGGGGGTACGATCTGGCTATAAAAGTGTTCTGAAATTCTTTTTATGACAAGGTCGTACGCGAGTAAGCCGGTGCATCAATTGAACAAAAGTTCTTATCCAGATATTTAAAATAACCGGTGATTGCAATCATGGCGGCATTATCCGTTGTATAACTGAATTTAGGGATAAATATCTTCCATCCATACTTCCCGGCATGTTCACGGAAAGCATTGCGCAGGCCGTTATTAGCCGACACGCCTCCAGCCACAGCTATTTCTTTAATTTTATACTCCTTGGCTGCCTTGCGCAGTTTATCCATCAGAATCTCGACAACAGTAGCTTCAAGGGAGGCTGCCAAATCAACCTTATGATGCTCGATGAAATCAGGATCTTCTTTCATCCAGTCGCGCAACGAATAAAGAAACGACGTTTTTAATCCGCTGAAACTGTAATCAAATCCGGGAATATGGGGTTTACTGAAAGTATACGCTTTGGGGTTGCCCTGCCGGGCAAGCTTGTCAATAATCGGTCCACCGGGGTAACCCAACCCCATGACCTTGGAACATTTATCAATGGCTTCTCCGGCGGCATCATCTATTGTCTGCCCTATAATCTCCATATCATTGTATGCTTTCACCCGTATTATCTGCGAATTTCCACCTGACACAAGCAGGCAAAGGAAAGGAAAATCCGGCTGAGTGTTTTCTTCATTCTCTTCTTTAATGAAATGGGCTAACACATGACCTGTCAGGTGATTAACATCTATCATCGGGATTCCCAGAGACCGAGCGAAACCTTTTGCGAACGAGACGCCCACCAACAAAGAACCCATCAATCCGGGGCCTCTTGTGAATGCCACCGCACTCAATTCTTCTTTGGTCACTCCGGCGCGTTTCAACGCTTCGTGAACCACCGGAACTATATTTTGTTGATGCGCACGCGAAGCCAATTCGGGCACCACACCACCGTAGGCTTCGTGCACTGCCTGGCCGGCAACTACATTGGACAACAGGTATCCATCCTTGATAACAGCAGCAGAAGTGTCGTCGCACGAACTTTCTATCCCCAAAATTATGATACTCATATCGTTTATTTATGGTTAAACGGTGCAAAAGTAGCGATAAAAATAGCATTGATAACGTATTATTTTATATTTTTGTTGGCTCATTCAAACAAAACGCTTATCAGAAAGTTAAAAAAGACGGTACGCTGGGTACTCGGTATCATATTAGGGTTGTATATCGGGATTATGTTATTGTTGAACATTCCTTACGTTCAGCAGCAACTTTCCGTATTGGTGGCCAACGAACTGTCCACGGTTTTAGGCGCAAAACTAACCATTGGGCGGATAGACATAGGACTGTTGAACCGCATTATTGTTGACGATTTGTTATTGGACGACCAGTCCGGCAAAGAGATGCTGAAAGTCACCCGGCTATCGGCAAGATTCGACATATTTCCCCTGTTCAGGAAAAAGATATCTATCAGCAATGTTCAAATGTTTGGTTTCAACGCTGTTCTGGAAAAGAAAACACCGGAAGACATACCTAACTTTCAATTCGTGCTCGACGCTTTTTCCTCAAAAGATACCGTAAAGAAACAGACTAATCTGGATTTGCGCATCAATTCCTTACTGATGCGTCGCGGCAAGGTATCCTACGATGTACTTTCGGCAGAAGAAACGCCCGGAAAGTTCAATGCGCAACATATACAGCTACGCGATATTATCGCCAATATTTCATTGAAGGCATTACAGAAGGACTCCATCAATGCGGCCATAAAGCGATTAAGCGTCGAAGAAGAACATTCCGGTTTCGAACTAAAGAAATTAAGCCTCAAAGTTGTGGGCAATGATAAGAAGATGAGCATTGAGAATTTTGCCATCGACTTGCCAAATACTTCGCTGACTACGGACACCATACACATGGATTATGACAATTTTGAAGCCTTTGGCAATTTCGGCAATGACGTACGCTTTTCGTGTCATATACTACCGTCGAACATTACACCTTATGATTTGGCAGCCTTTCTACCTCCTTTTTCTTCTTTCAAAGAGAAACTGCAGGTCGAAATAAAAGCCGACGGGACGTTCAACCAGTTGAATTGCCCCTATTTATCGATTACGGGTAACGAGCATTTCCGGTTGAGAGGAGAAGTTTCCTTCCAGGATTTAAACCGTCCTCAGGATGCCTTTGTATTCGGTAACCTCTCCAATTTGTATGCCAACCCGGAAGGAGTCGCTTTTCTGATCCGTAATCTAAGCAAGAACTATGAAGGAGTTCCGCCAATCTTGCAACGGTTAGGAACCATCTCGTTTAACGGAGAAATATCGGGGTATTTCACCGACCTTGTAACATACGGTATGGTGCGCACTGACGTAGGTTTCCTCAAAACAGACGTAAAACTGAGTTCAAATAAAGAGACGAAGCATTTTGCCTATTCGGGAGCTGTTAAAACAGAGGGTTTTGACTTCGGTAAAATGCTGGCGAATGAAAAATTGGGGAAAGTTACGTTCAACCTTAATATTACAGGTAATCACAATGAGAATCAATATCCATCCGTCACGATGAAAGGGCTGGTTGCATCCATTGATTACAGTGATTATAACTATGAAAACATTACCTTGGACGGAGAGTATAAACAGGGCGGTTTCAACGGAAAAGTAGCATTGAACGATGAGAACGGTTCTGTTTTCCTGAATGGTAGCATAAACACTACCAGTCGCATACCGACATTCAACTTCCACGCCGACATACGCAAGGTGCGCCCTCACAATCTACTCTTGACACCCAAGTACGAAGATGCGGAGGTTTCCGTTCAACTGACAGCCGATTTCACCGGTGGTTCCATTGACGAAATGAATGGAGAAATCAATATTGACAGTTTACACTTCATTGCTCCGGAAAAGGAATATTCGCTGGATAACCTGAAAATAGCCGCCACCCGGCAGAACGACCACCATAAACGGCTGACTGTAACATCTAATTTCCTTAACGCAAGCATTGAAGGAGACTACTCCTATCGCACACTACCGGTCGGTGTACTAAACATTATGCGAAGGTATATCCCCGCACTGATATTGCCGGATAAGAAGCCGACAGATACTCAAAACAACTTCCATTTTGATGTGAACATCCTCAATACGGACTTCTTCGCTACAATATTCGATATACCTGTAAGAGTATACACCCATTCTACCGTCAAGGGCTATTTCAATGATAAAGCGCAGCGGTTGCGGGTAGAAGGATATTTCCCCCGTCTACGCTACGGAAACAACTTCATAGAATCGGGCATGGTGTTATGCGAAAATCCCGGTGACAACTTCCATGCACGGGTTCGGCTCACCAACCGGAAACCGGAAGGGGCGGTAAATGTATCGTTGGAAGCGCAGGCAAAAGATAACCGCATCCAGACTATGCTGAACTGGGGAAACAACGGTACTGTAACCTATAGCGGCAAACTTGACGCTTTGGCACACTTCATGCGCGAACAGCCTGCCAAACAGAATAAACCTTCCTACGCGAAGAAAGCGATTCCGGCCTTAAAAACAGTGGTTGATGTCCGGCAAACCGATATCATACTCAATGATACTTTGTGGAAAATACACCCATCGCAAGTAGTGATGGATTCCGGCAAAATACATATTAATGACTTTTACTTCAGTCACGAAGACCGGTATCTGCGCATCAACGGAGTGATGTCGGATCAGCCTGAAGACACCGTACGCATGGATTTGAAAGATATCAATATCGGATACGTATTCGACATAGTCAATCTGAATGTCAATTTCCAAGGTGAAGCCACCGGGCCTGCATTTGCAAGCGGAGTGCTGAAAAACCCTGTTATGCACACCGACCTTTTTATCCGGAATCTCGGTTTAAACAGTGGTTTATTGGGAGACGCCAACATTCATGGCGAATGGCACAATGAAGTGGAAGGCATCTACCTGGATGCGCATATCCGCGAAAAAGACATAGCCAAGAGCCATGTATCCGGGTATATCTATCCGCTAAAGTCTAAAAGCGCGCTCGACCTGCAGATTGAAGCGGACAATACCAACCTGAAATTCATAGAATATTTCATAAACACGATTACTCCCGAATTCAACGGACGGGCAAGCGGGCACGTACATTTTTACGGTGGTTTCAAGGAACTCACGATGCAAGGAAACGTACTTGCCGATGCCTCCATGAAAGTAGATGTGCTGAATACCACTTACTCTGTAAAGGATAGTGTCCGTATAGAACCTGACGGGCTGACTTTTGCAAACAACCGCGTCCTCGACACGCAAGGCAACCAAGGTCGCGTTAACGGGTACCTGCATTATACGCACTTTAAGAATCCGGAATACCGTTTCCGGTTTGAAGTGAACAACATGCTGGTGATGAACACGAAAGAGTCATTGGATTTTCCTTTCTACGGAACTGTATACGGCACAGGTAATGCGCAGATTGCCGGTAATGCACAGGATGGGGTGAACATTGATGTAGCAATCACCACCAACCGCAATACGAACTTCGTCTATATAAAAGATAATGTATCTTCGGCAGCCAGCAATCAGTTTATCAAGTTTGTAGACATGACCCCGCGACGTGCCATATTGGATTCCATACAATTGGTATCGGATTATGAACTGGCACAACGGGAAATACGTCAGGAAGAAGAAAGTAACGACACGGATATCCGTCTGAACCTGCTTGTTGAAGCTACTCCGGATGCTACCATGAAAATGGTTATGGATCCCATAACCGACGACCACATCAGTGGACGGGGGACGGGAAATATCCGTGCCGAGTTCTATAATAAAGCAGGCGATGTGAGGATGTTCGGTAATTACCGTATCAGTCAGGGAGTGTATAAATTCAGCTTGCAGGAAGTTATCCGCAAGGATTTTACCATTAAGGATGGAAGTACAATCACCTTCAACGGCAACCCGTTGGACGCTACGTTAGATATCCGGGCAGGTTATACGGTAAACTCAGCTTCATTGAACGACCTTATGCCGAACGCCAACGACTATATGAACCAGACCAATATCAAAGTAAACTGTACGATGAACCTGACCGGACAGCTTACCTCTCCGGATATCAAGCTGGGATTGGAAGTGCCCAGTGAGCGGGACGAAGTGCAGGCGCTTATCCGCAATTACATTCCTACGGACGAGCAGATGAATATGCAGATACTTTATCTGCTGAGTATCGGTAAATTCTATGCTACGGATTATGTGGACAGGGCGCAAAACTCCAACATGATGTCTTCCGTACTTTCGTCAACACTTTCCGGACAGCTAAACAATGCGCTGTCGCACATCATCAATAGCAATAACTGGAATTTCGGTACAAACTTCAGTACCGGCGAAAAAGGATGGACGGACATGGAATTTGAGGGTATGCTTTCGGGGCAGTTGTTGAATAATCGCTTGCTTATTAACGGTAACTTCGGCTATCGTGAAAATCCGATGGCAAACACGAACTTTGTAGGTGACTTTGAAGCGGAATGGCTCGTAAACCGAAGTGGGGACATTCGTCTGAAAGCATATAATGAAACCAACGACCGCTATTATACAAAAACCAACCTGACAACACAAGGCATAGGCATCATCTTCAAAAAGGACTTCGACCACTGGAAAGAATTGATATTCTGGAACAAATGGAAGTTGAAGAGGTTGCAGCAGAAGATGGAGAAGAAAGAAGCCGAAGCTAACTCAACTAATTAATGCCTCATTTCTTTTTCTTCATATAAGCTGCCTATTATACCATCAGCCAATCCTATAACCGGTACACATATGTATTCCGAACGAACTACTTTCGCAATTGCCAGAAAGATTTCGGAAGCAGGTACAATTACATCTGCACGGTCTGCTTTCAAGTTGAATGCTTCCATGCGCTGCTTGGGTGTCAAAGGCAATAGTTCCTCGTACAAGGTTTGTAATGAAGTTACCGGTAATCGTAAATTCTTCCTGTCTTTCTTTTCGGCCAGTCGATAGAGTTTATTGATGTTACCGCCGGAACCTATAATATTCACTTCCCCCAGACCTTCCGTCAGCCGTGCCAGGTCTTCGTGCATCTGCGACCATACATTTTCGCATACCGCACCGTTAAGCATACGAATTGTACCGATATTATACGAAAGAGAATGCTGCAATTCACCATCAACCAACAAATTGATTTCCGTACTGCCACCGCCAACATCCACATAGATATAGTTACCGGTACGGTCAACCATACATTCAATATGGTTATTATAAATCATGTGGGCTTCTTCCTGTCCGTCAATAACTTCAATAGTGATACCCGTATCTTTCTGTATCTTTTTGATAATGGACTTGCCGTTACGGGCATCGCGCATGGCAGAAGTGGCGCAGGCACGATAATCCGTAACATCATAAATCTTCATCAATTGCCGGAAAGCCTTCATGAGACGTTGTAACTTCACTGTCTTTTCATCAGATACTTCTCCTAAGGAAAACACATCAAAACCAAGTCGCAACGGTACACGTAGCATCAACGCCTTCGATAGTTTCTTGTTTACCAACGTTTCGTCATCCTTCACCTTTTTTATTAATAGTCTCACCGCATTAGAACCAATATCTATAGCGGCATAGCATGTATTCGGCATAATTCTATTTATCATTTAAAGCAATATAATGTTTATACAATTCTTCCTGCGACCGGAAGGGCTTATCATCATTGTCCACCCAGGGACGATTCTCTCCCGTTCCGTCAACAATACTCCCCTGGCGCGTATCACGCAGTCCGAAATCAATGACTTTCCACAAATCTTCCTTTATCCGGACATCATATACAGGGGTTATTACCTCTATACGATTATCAAGATTACGCGGCATCCAGTCTGCCGAACCGATAAAAGTCTTGTTTTCACCGTTCGCTGCAAAAATGAATATACGCGAATGCTCCAGATAGCGATCAATAATACCATTAATGTGAATGGTATCACTCAATCCGGGAATTCCTGTTACTAATGAGCAGTTTCCGCGCACCAACATATTTATAGGAACTCCGGCTGCCGAAGCCTCATACAGTTTCTTGATAATATCAGGGTCTGTAATGTGGTTCACCTTCACCCGGATATATGCCGGACGACCCGACTTCCGATTTTTGATTTCCTCATTAATCAGGCGGATGAAACACGATTTCATCTCATTAGGAGATATCAACAATTCCTTGAAATGTACAGGCGAGTATGGCTTTTCTATAAAAGAGAATACGGAATCAACATCACGCACTATCGAAGACAACGTAGTCATCAACATATAATCAGTGTACATACGCGCATTTCCTTCGTGGAAATTTCCTGTACTGATGCAAGCTATATCATTGCCTGATTTCATTCCAATATGGACAATCTTTGAATGAACTTTCAATCCTTCTACCCCAAATATGACATGAATACCTGCATCTTGCATTTTCTTGGACCAGTCTATGTTGGATACTTCATCAAAACGCGCCAGCAGTTCAATGACAACTGTCACCTTTTTGCCGTTATGGGCTGCGCAAATCAATGCTTTCACCACTTTGGAGTCTTTCGCCAGGCGGTAAAGGGTAGTCTTTATGCTTTTTACATTCTTACTGATAGCAGCTTCCTGAAGAACACGGATATAATAATCAAAACTGTGGTAAGGAACGTGGATATAGCGGTCTTGCTTCTGAATGAGTCGCAACAGGCTTACGTTTTCCTCCAGTTCCGGTTTCAGGATAGGAAACCAAGAAGGGTATTTTAAGTCGGAACGCCCGCAATCAGGAAAGGCCATCAAATCCTTATGATTATGATAACGCCCGCCACCGAGCACAGTGTCCAGTTTGTCTAAATGCAAATGACCAACTACCCGTTTGAGTAAATCACGTGGCATATCAATATCGTAGATTACTCGTAAGGCATTCCCCTTCTTACGGCTCCTCACACCTTTGGAAATCTTCTGAAGTATATTATGATTCAAGTCATTGTCAATTTCCATTTCGGCATCTTTCGTAAACTTGAAAGCATAAGCCTGAAATAAATTATATTTCATTCCGGAGAATATCACGGGCAGACAGAAACGGATAACATCATCCAGATACATCAAATAGCTACATTCCTTACGGTCGGGCAAGCGAATGAAGCGTCCGCACATGGGGACGGGAAGTTCTATCAGTGCATAATCCGGGCGAGGGCACTTTTTCTTTGCACCGCAAGTTATCTCATCTGCTGATATTTCCATTTTTACAGCCAGATAAATGCTTTCGTCTGTGGCGTCCGTCAATCGTTTTACGGCTGAGAACCAGACCGGACTAACAAAGCCACTGAGCTTTCTACGAAAAAAGTCATTGATGAATCTCTGTTGTTCTTCGTCCAGTTCATCTTCCTTTAAGATAAAGATATTCTCTTTACGCAGGCAATCAGTTACTTCACTAATGGTATATTCATACTCTTTGGCATATTGGCTATTCAGCTTATTGATGCACTTAATAAGCTGTTTGGCATGTTCACGTTCGGCATGGAGAACTTTACCCTCACTCTCAGCTATACGGCTAAGCGTTGCCATACGGACACGAAAGAATTCATCCAGATTATTGGAATAAATACCAAGAAAGGAA
>QMCE01002188.1_pt1 | contig 10803 bp, 9 predicted proteins | sample 1821851 | NCBI WGS metagenome assembly QMCE01 (sample SAMN09453174, study PRJNA476694) | Termite gut metagenome, whole genome shotgun sequencing project. | isolation source: worker | host: Odontotermes sp. | place: South Africa:Pretoria | collected 2016-01-28
ATTTAAGGCAACCCTAGCTAGAAAATTGCCAAAAAGCAAGTTTTTGAAGAAGTAATGAAAAATGGATTTTCTATTTACACAAAAAATAAGATACCTCCTGTAAGATTTTTTACAAGTTCGACAAGAAGGAAATAGAGAAGTACAAAGAAAAACTTCATTCTATAACCTTGATGTCATTATTTCCGTTGGCTACCGTGTAAAATCAAAACAAGGTACACAATTCCGTATCTGGGCTACTCAGATACTTAAAAAACACTTACTTAAAGGTTATACCTTAAACAAGCGTATGAATCGTTTAGAAAACAATATGGAAACTTTACAAAAAGAAGTCAAAGAAATAAATCTGCAAATAAACTCTAATCTTATCCCCAATCAGGGGGTATTCTTCGATGGTCAAGTGTTCGATGCCTATGAACTGGCTTCAAAAATCATCCGCTCTGCCAAGTCGAGCATTGTTTTAATCGACAATTACATCGATGAAACGGCTATCACCCACTTAACGAAAAAGAAAAAGAACGTAAAAGTGTTACTCCTAACAAAAACAATCAGCAAACAACTTACTTTGGATATTCAAAAAGCCAACGAACAATACGGCGGTTTTGTCGCAAAACAATTCACTCAAAGCCACGACCGTTTTCTGATTATTGATGAAGGCAAGGAAGTATATCACATCGGAGCATCTTTTAAAGAGTTTTCTCCAAGCTCTTTTTCCTATTCTTGCAATACTGCAAAGTATCTGTTAGATTTACTAAAACGAGGCAAGGGAATGGCAAGAGCAGATTTATTATGTGATATTATAAGAAGCGGTCTCAAAGGTGATGAACAAACATTGCGTAAAGCTGTCGAAGCCATTGCAGCAGATGAACGTTCAAAAAATCACACCGTTTTAGCAGAAAAGATAGAAATTCTCCTCAATACAATACATCATTTGTCTCCGTTAATTAATGATAATTCACGTCCTAATATTCTTCCCTCGCGAGATAGGTTATCTAACAATCTTTTTTTTGAAAAAAATCCAGAAAAGACGATTGAGGAACTTGTCCTTTCCGATTCTGTAAAACAATCTTGTCACGAATTAATTGAAGAACAAATGCGTTCTGATTTACTTCACTCTTACGGAGTTGACCCTAGAAATAAAATCTTGTTAATTGGACCGCCGGGAAACGGGAAAACTTCGCTCGCAGAGGCTTTGGCTAATGCGTTAATGGTTCCTTTCTACATCGTTAAATATGAAAATATTGTAGGGGCATATCTTGGTGAAACAGCGTCTAACCTAGCGCGTTTATTTGAACATGCCCGAACACGTCATTGTGTGTTATTTTTTGATGAATTTGAAACACTAGGAAAAGAACGCGGTGATGAACATGAGACAGGGGAAATAAAACGTGTTGTTAGTTCCCTTCTTCTCCAAATTGATGTGTTACCAAGCTATGTAGTTATCGTTGCCGCGACGAATCATGACAGCCTATTAGATTCCGCAGTCTGGCGGCGTTTCCAACTAAAAATAGAACTTCCAAAGCCAACAATTAGCGAATTAGAATCATTGCTTTCTCAATTTGAGGAAAGGAATAACTTCAAATTTGATGTTGGAATTAACACTATGTCAAAAATGCTATTAGGGAAAAGCTATGCGGAAGCCGAAGAATTTGCATTGTCGGTTTACCGACAATACATTCTACATCAACCAAATGCAGATATAAAATATATAACAGAAAGCCAGTTAAAATTGTATACATCTCCAACAATTACACAGGAACGAAAACATGCCTGAAAGACCTTTGGTTTTGTTTGGCAAGCCGGAAGATGCGGATAGGTTTAAGAAAAAAGGCGGAGATTTTTCAAAGCCGTATCTTCCATCTTACACAAGACAAAAAGAACGGCTTCTACCTCAGTTCCAAGAATTACAGTCAGCACTTGAAAGAGGTGCATTGGAAATTCAAGATAATCCAGATGGAATAGACCCCGAATATACTCTTATCTTTGAAGCATACGGAGAATTAAATAGCTTCTATTCCGCAATTCGTTATCTACAAAAAATATATCCAGAATTAGAATTATGTTTTGAAACCGATAAAGAAGATATTTCGCCCGATAACGATTTTCACTTCTTAAAAAATGAAGTTCCTGATAATGAAAAACCATTAACATTTAAGTTCTTCTGTATTCTTGCAAATCAAAGAGCCTTGCAAGAGATTTTATCACTTTGGAACAATTACTCAACAAACCAGAATTATAAATTTCCTTTTGGAAGTTCAGGGTTAAAAGACATTTTCAAAACATTGAAAAGCGTTCATCTCTGGGGAATAGAAGAACGATTCATTGAAACAGGGGCAAAACAAGCATGGGAAGAAGACCTATCAAATCCAGATATTCAAAACATCAAATGTGAAATAGAGTTGTCTTTCCGTCATTCCTCCAATACCAAACGAAACGAAGCAGAAAATAAAGTTATCAATAACATAAACGCGATTGGTGGACGTGTTCTTGATAAATCATGTATCCCTGAAATCGCTTATCATGCTATCCTTGTAGAAATACCGAGACAGGCAATTCAAGAAATTCTATCAAATCAAGAAATCACTTTTTTAAGTTTTAATGAAATTCTATTTGTTAATCCATCAGGACAATCACTTGTTTCTGCTTCAACGGAAGCTATCGATTTTGACGGAGAATTACAAAATCCGCCTATTATAAACAATGAACCTATTGTAGCCCTTTTTGATGGCTTACCGCAGGAAAATCATCCCATGTTAAGAGACTTCATATTGATAGAAGACCCTGATGATTATACTCCTGCATACGAAATTTCACATCGACAACACGGAACAGCAATGGCATCATTGATTGTTTGGGGAGAATTAAACAACAATCCATCCGCAATATCCAGAAAAATATATGTTCGTCCTATAATGAAACCGAATCCTTCAATTGGGAATAATGCAATTGAAAGTGTTCCTGACAACGTTTTATTTGTTGATAAAATTCATGTAGCAGTTCGCCGATTATTTGAACCGCAGCAAGACCAACCCATACCAAGTATAAAAGCAATCAACTTATCAATTGGAATAAAAAATCGTCCTTTTTATACATTTGTTAGTCCTCTTGCAAAATTGCTTGATTATCTTAGTTTTAAGTATAAAGTTCTTTTTATCGTAAGTGCCGGAAATTACGCTGATGATTTTGATTTGGGAATTCCTTTTGCAGATTTTGTACGATTGCCCGATGCAGAAAAAGATAAAATCATAATCAATGTGATGAACAGACAATCACGCAATCAAAAGATTATTTCTCCTGCAGAAAGTATTAATGCGTTAACCGTTGGGGCACTATTTTCTGACCATAGCGATTATGTTCAGATAGGTCATAATTATTTACCAAGTTCAGATAAAATTCCCGGAATATATAGTGCTTTAGGACGAGGAATAAATCATTCAATTAAACCAGACCTTTTAATGGAAGGCGGACGTAATGTTATCAATGAGAATTTCCCAAATCATAATATTGCACGTTGGAATAGTATAAGCCTCAAAACAAATCCACCCGGAATTCTGCACGCTAAACCAACTAATCCAACAGGAAAAAATGTAGGTTATACATACGGAACAAGCAATTCTGCGGCAATTTTATCTCATAATGCGGTTAAATGTTACGATGTTCTTGATGATGTATTTACATCAGAACGTGGGGAAGGTGTTCCGTCAGAATATGCCTCGTTAATGTTAAAAGCAATGCTTGTTCATGGGGCAACATGGGACGAAACATCAGAATTTATTGGACATACTCTTGAGATGGCAACCAGAGGAGACTATGGTGATAAAATCCATAAATTCATTGGATATGGCGTGCCGAACATTGAGCGGGTAAAAGAATGTACAAAAAACAGAATAACACTTATTGGATATGGTGATTTAGCAAAAGAAAAGGCTCATGTTTATGAGATTCCTCTCCCCTTTGCTTTTTCATCGAAAAAAATGTTAAGAAGTCTTACTGTTTCAATGGCTTATTTTTCACCGATTAGTCCAAACACAAAAAAATATAAACAAGCTGATGTTTGGTTTAATCTTGAAGAAGGCGAAGACCTCTTACCTAATCGAATGGATGTGAATCATTATGCTGTAAGGAGAGGAACTCTCCAACATGAACGATTTTCAGGCGATGGCATTATTGGATGGATATCTAACCGTACACTAAATCTCAAAGTAAATTATCGAGAAGCTATAAAAAATTCAGAACAATTTATTCCCTATGCGATTTTTATCACGTTTGAGATTGCACCGAAATATGATATTGATGTCTATACCGCCATCACCGAAAAGATAAGAACTCGCGGAAGAATACCTGTTCCAATTGCCAACTAGATATTGAAAAAACCAATTAACAATACGGCGGTTTTGCGGTAAAACAAACTTAATATACTGTTTTCATCTCTCTTTCATCATCTCAGACAAACTAATCGCATTTTTTATCACAATCCGTTGTTTCTCAACAGGCAAATTATGTATCGAGCGTATTAACTGTTTTATTTCAGGTTCAACAGAGGCGGAAATATCTTTTGTATTTTTCCCTGTTACGAGATACTCAACGGTAACACCAAGCACTTGCGCAATTTTTACGGCGTTTTCCGCAGAAGGAATTGACGCATTTTCCCGCAAATAATTTTCAAGACTTCGCTGTGTTATCTTCGCTTTATATGCCAATTCTTTTTGTGTCATACCGCAGAAATCAAGTGATTCTCTAAGATTATCTCCAAAACTCATATTATGAGACTACTTAAATATGGTGGTTATCTTGTTGAATATCATTATAAAAGGTGATATATTTAACCGGAAACCATTAAATGATGTGGTTTTTCTATAATAATTCACTCAAATTTATAGGAGCAAGAAAGAGATAATGGCAACCGCTCAAACAAAATCGAAACAACGGGTTGCCGACCACGGCGAAGTATTCACCGCTGAACGCGAAGTTAACGCAATGCTCGATCTTGTAAAACAGGAAACCGAACGTATAGACAGCCGCTTTCTTGAACCAGCCTGCGGAACAGGTAATTTTCTTGCCGAAATCCTCCGCCGCAAACTAGCCGTGGTGAAATCCCGCTACGGCAAAAATCCAGACGATTATGAACGGTATGCCGTCATCGCTGTTACAAGCATCTACGGCGTTGATTTGCTGCAAGATAATGTTGATGAATGCCGCCTTCGTATGTTCGATATTTTTGATAAAGATTATTCCGCCGTCTGCGGAATATTTGTCAACAATGAAACACGTTCCGCGGTATGCCATATTCTCAAACATAATATTCTTTGCGGTGACGCCTTAACCCTCAAAACATCTGAGGGAAAACCTATCGCTTTTGCCGAATGGTCGGCGGTCAACGGCTACCTTCTAAAACGCCGAGATTTTCGCTTAGACCAAATGCTTGAAGGAAGAGAACAGCAATTCACCCTCGATATGATTGATTGGACTTTTGACGAAGAAGCGAAAGCCTACATTCCGCTTCCTTTCCGCGAGTTCCCGCCCATTCATTACAAAAAGGTGCAAGAATATGAGTGACTTTTATGCAAACACCTACAACCCCGATGTGTTAAACTGTCTTGCGAATCTTTCAAATGATGAAGTGTTTACACCGCCCGAAATCGTCAACAATATTCTTGATATGCTTCCGCAAGAATTGTTCAAAAATAAAAATACTACTTTTCTTGACCCCGCTTGTAAGTCCGGCGTGTTCCTGCGCGAAATCGCAAAACGGCTCATTACCGGATTAGAAACAGAAATCCCCAACAAACAAAAACGCATTGATCATATTTTTCATCATCAGCTTTTCGGAATCGCGATAACCGAAATGACATCGCTCCTGTCGCGCCGAAGCGTCTATTGCTCAAAATACCCAAACGGCAAATATTCCGTTTCCGCCTTTGACGATATTGAAGGCAATATCCGTTTCAGAAAAACAAAGCACACATGGCATGGAGAAAAATGCGCCTTTTGCGGAGCGTCAAAAGAACAATACGAACGCGATGAATCGCTAGAAACCCATGCTTATGAATTTATTCACACCCACAAACCGGAGGAATTGTTTGATATGAAGTTTGATGTGATTATTGGGAATCCACCGTATCAGTTGAGTGATAGCGGACATGGAATGAGCGCAAAACCAATATACCAGCATTTTGTTAGACAAGCAAAAAAATTGAAGCCTCGTTTTTTAGTGATGATTATTCCCGCACGTTGGTTTGCAGGCGGCAAAGGATTGGATGATTTTAGAAAAGAAATGCTTTCTGATAAACACATTCGTAATTTAGTAGATTTTGAAAATTATAAAGATGTGTTTTCTGGTCTTGGCGGTTTAGCTGGTGGCGTATGTTACTTTCTTCGCGACAGAGACAATGAAGGAATATGTAAAGTTGAAAATGTTAGTAGTAACGATAGAAATATTTCTGAAAGACACTTAAATGAATTTAATACATTTATACGGCAAAATCTCGCTCTTGGAATTGTAAGAAAAATTCGTCAAAAACATGAAGGTCATTATTTGGATACAGTTGTTTCATCAAGAAAACCGTTTGGATTACCAACAAATTATGAACCACAAAATAGCGGTATACCATGTTGGTTTATCCAACGTATCGGTCTGAAATATGCAAAAGAATCAGAAGTTGTTGATAGTAACAAAATTCTAGACAAATGGAAATTATTACTACCAAGAGCACCAATAGCAGGTCAAACAGATTTCTCCAAACCAGTTGGTTTTTACTATGACGGCAATATAAGAATTGCAAAACCCAGAGAATGTTGCACAGAATCATTTATCGTTGCAGTTTCATTTGATAGTAAAGAAGAAGTATTATCTTTCAAATTCTACTTATTTACAAAGATTGTTCGTTTCCTTTTACTTCAAACTGTTGTTTCTCAAGATGTAACAAAAAAGAATTTTTGTTTTGTTCCCGATTTGAAAAATTATCATGATATATATACAGATGAATCACTTCGTGAAAAATGGAATATTACCAATGAAGAATGGGCGTTTATTGATTCAAAGATTTCGGCGATTGATGAAAGTAATACTGGGAATGAAAAAACATAATACTTTCAATGGAGATAGAAGAATGAATAAAACTGACACACCAGAACAGAAAAATGACAGCAGAGAAATAATAATAAAACACAAAGACTATCTTTTAGAAAAAATCTATGACAAATACAAAATGGAAATTGCCAGAAAAGATAGACTTGAATCTAAAGCAATAGGATATTATACCGTTATTGGAATATCTTTTGCAGCTTTCTTGGTTGTTGAACCTATCTTATTTGACCGAGGATATTTGCCCAAACTAGCGATTAAGGATATTCTTGCCATTTTAAATTTGCTTATCACGATTGCCTACTTAGCATTTTTTATCTTTCTTATAACAAAACTCCATCAGAGTTACACTCCTAAAATCAGAGCAGAATTTGAATCTATAAGAAATTGGGATGTGTTAATAGGATTACAAGATGAAAGTTATATAGAATCCATCAAGAATAACTTGATAGAAATTATTAAAGAATACGAAGAAAGCAATAGTAAAATGGCTAATCGCATACAAGTTATTAATAATCTATGTTTTATAAATATGCTGCTTGTTGTAGCAGTGTTAATAATTTTAGCAATTACATATTTTGTGTAAAAAGGAGTAAAATCAAATGTCAGACCAATACGGAAACAATCAATCTAAAATTTCCTTGCAGGAAAATCCACCACCCCCTCAGGATTCTCAAAGTATTCCGACTGTTCAACTTGTAACTGGGTATGTAAAGGATTCCCAAAATCCAGTGGGTATGATTATTAGAAATGAGGATAATTCATAAAGTAAACTGTCATGAATAAAGAATTCTTCCCGCTCCGCCCTGAAATATCTCCATCAATTTACGCTTATGAATTAATCGATGTTGCGACACACAATGGTTTGATAAAAGTCGGCTACACCGAACGCGACACAGAAATCCGTGTTGCCGAACAGTTAAAAACAAGTGGCGTAAAATACCGTATCATTTTTTCGGAATCGGCAATGTATTCGGACGGCGGAAATTTCAGCGACCATGATATTCACCGCGCGCTAGAAAAACGAAATATCAAACGGGAACACGGCGAATGGTTCCGCTGTTCCGTGCAGGACTTGCAAGCCGCTTATATCGCGGTTCGCGACAAAATCGAAAACATCGAAAACCGAAACCGTAATTTTGCCATGCGTCCCGAACAGGAAGCGGCTGTTATAAAAACGCTTGAATATTTCAATAATGAAAAAAGTCAGCGTACTGCGAAATTTCTTTGGAACGCAAAAATGCGTTTTGGAAAAACGTTCGCTTCTTATCAACTTGCAAAAAGAATGAACCTGTCGAAAATTCTCATTCTTACTTTTAAGCCCGCAGTCCTTAGCGCGTGGGAAGAAGACATCACTACTCATATCGATTTTGAAGGCTGGCAATTTATCAGCCGTACATCAACGCTGACATGGGAAGCGGCGGATAAATCAAAACCTGTCGTGTGCTTCGGCTCCTTTCAGGATTATCTTGGAACAACGAAATTGGGCGGAATCAAACCGAAGAACGAATGGGTGCATACAACGAATTGGGACTTGGTTATTTTTGATGAATACCATTTTGGCGCGTGGCGTGACAACGCAAAAAAACTGTTTGAGGAAGACGATGAAGACAACTTTGATTTCGATATTGAAAAATATCAAAAAGAAGAAGCGGGTAACGCTTACAATGAATCGATTCTTCCTATCACTACATCGCGCTATCTGTTTTTGTCCGGTACACCTTTCCGCGCGTTAAACTCCGGCGAGTTTATCGAAGACCAAATTTACAACTGGACATATTCCGACGAACAGCGCGAAAAAGCAAACTGGAAAAAATCGCAAGGTGCGAATCCCTACGCTGCCTTGCCGAGAATGGTTATGATGACGTACAAGATACCGGACAGCATAAAACAGATTGCTGCTCAAGGTGAGTTTGATGAGTTCGACCTCAACGTGTTTTTTTCAGCCGATGGAAAAAATGAACAAACAAAATTCAAATATGAAGACCATGTTCAAAAATGGCTCGACCTGATTCGAGGCGCGCACCTTGGTACAACAACCGACGACTTAAAACTCGGAGCGAGCAAACCGGAAATGCCGTTTTCTAATACCCGCTTGCTTTCGATATTAACGCACACGGTTTGGTTCTTGCCGAATGTCGCGTCGTGTTTTGCAATGCGGAATTTAATGCAAAAAAGAAACAACACTTTTTTTCAGAAATATCACATCAACGTTTGCGCCGGAACTGGAGCAGGCATTGGAGTTGACGCGCTCAAACCGGTGCAGGATTCAATGGGTGATCCGCTTAAAACAAAATCGATTACGCTGACCTGCGGAAAATTGACGACCGGCGTTACGATAAAACCGTGGACGGGAATCTTCATGCTGCGGAATCTCTCCAGTCCCGAAACTTATTTTCAAGCGGCTTTCCGTGTGCAAAGTCCGTGGGAAGTAGAGACGGGAAACGGCAAAAAAGAAATTATGAAACGTGAATGTTATATTTTTGATTTTGCCCTCGACCGTGCGCTTCGCCAAGTTGCGGACTATAGCTGCCGTCTCGATGTCAGCGGAGAAAATCCTGAAATCAAAGTTGCCGAGTTTATCAAATTTCTTCCGGTAATTGCCTATGACGGAAGTACGATGACGCAAATCAACGCAAGCGATATTCTTGATATTGCGCTCGCGGGAACATCAGCAACACTTCTTGCGCGCCGTTGGGAAAGCGCACTCCTCGTCAATGTTGATAACGATACACTCGCGCGCCTTATAGCAAACGAAGACGCTATGCGCGCGTTGGAAAACATTGAAGGTTTTCGCAGTCTCAATCTGAACAAAGAATTTGAAACTATTATCAATCTATCGGAAAAAGTGAAGAAAGCAAAATCATCTGATACCGAACCATCAGTAAAAGATAAAAAAGAATTGTCCGACGAAGAAAAAGAATTCAAATCGAAACGAAAAGTGATTCAGGAGAAACTCATCAAATTTGCTACGCGGATTCCTGTCTTCATGTACCTGTCCGATTACCGCGAATACACATTGAAGCAAGTCATCACCCAAATTGAACCGGCTCTTTTTGAGCGTGTAACAGGACTCGATACCAAAGATTTTGAGTTACTGGTACACCTCAATGTGTTTAACGCTTCCCTTATGAATGACGCAGTGTATAAATTCAAACGCTACGAAGATTCAAGCCTTTCCTACACCGGCATTGATAAACACGCAGGCGAAGCAGTCGGCGGATTTGACACCGTTATCACAAGAGGCGAATACGACACGCTTTACGGATTGCAGCAATTATCGATGAGTTAGCAGAGATGAAAATATGCTTATCATAGTGAAAAAATTAGGAGGTATAAAATGATTTTATTTATAATTATTGTTATAATAATTCTTCTCGGTCTTTTTGTCGGCGTATTTGTGGCAGCTCTTATATTTGGCGGACGAGACCCATACGAGGATAGGCTCGTGCAATACGAATGCGCAGACATTATTGCGAATGCTAAACGCGGTGATACCTATATTGACGTTGATATAGATGCGCGAAGTGTAAACATTAATAACACGCTGAAAAAAACAGGTAAACATGGTACTTCAAATTATATCGATGATTTAGATGATGAAGATTAAGAAGGGAGAAGTCTTGTCGCGTCCTAGTGTAAAGTAGACACAAGGAGAAGGAAATGAAGAGAGGAACAGTAAGCTATAGTGAAGCGTTCAAGCAGCAAGTCGTAGAACAGAT
>QMCE01007395.1_pt1 | contig 10798 bp, 11 predicted proteins | sample 1821851 | NCBI WGS metagenome assembly QMCE01 (sample SAMN09453174, study PRJNA476694) | Termite gut metagenome, whole genome shotgun sequencing project. | isolation source: worker | host: Odontotermes sp. | place: South Africa:Pretoria | collected 2016-01-28
ATTTTTTTTATTTTTTGTTTATTTCTGCGTTATCCGGCGAAGCCGGATGGCTGGGGGATAGGCGCAGACCGCTGGCGGGCTGCGGCGTAAGGGGGGACACGGTGATTGTTTCGGTGTACGGGTGGCAGTTTGGAAAGTGTCCCCCCTTTCTTTAGGCTTTTTCTTCGAACGATTGGTAGTTTTGTGGCGGGGAAAACGTTTGACAGGGGGATTTTTATGGGGGTATAATGGTTTTCTAAATTCAATTCTTTAAGGTAGGAAAATCTATGAAAAAGGGATTGTGCTTTTTGCTTTTAGCGGTTTTGTGCTGCGGGGCGGGTTTTGCGAGGGGGAGTCAGCAGGAAAATTTTGACGGTTTTCCTGATAAGCCGGTGACGGTGATTGTGCCGTGGGCTATGGGGGGGGCTTCGGATTTGCTGTTCCGGGCGGTTTCGGCGGCTTTTCCTAAATATGCTAACGGGCAGCAGCTTATTGTAAAAAATGTTGAGGGCGCGGGGAGCGTGGTGGGTATGACTGAGTATTTGTCGGCGCGGCCTGATGGTTATACTATTGCTATGTGGGCGACGGCTCAGACTATCAGGACTCAGATGGCGAAGACTCCTTATGAGGCGACTGATTTTAGGGCTTTGTTTAGCGCGGTGGAGGATAGTCCGTATATTCTGGTTCACCGGGATTCTCCGTTCCAGACGGTGAATGATCTGGTTGCTTACGCGAAAGCTAATCCGGGTCAGCTTACTATTGGAAATTCCGGCGCGGGTGGTGGTAATCATCTGGCGGCGCTTCAGTTCTGTATTGGGGCGGGTATTGAGGCTAATCATATTCCGTTTGGCGGGGGTGGTCCGTCCGCGCAGGCGACGCTTGCCCGCGAGATTGATTGTTCGATGAATGTGCCGGCGGAGGGGCTTGCGAATGTTGCTTCCGGGGATTTGCGTATACTGGTGATTGTGGGTGACAAGAAAATGGCCGGGTATCCTGATGTGCCGACTACGGTGGAAATGGGGCTGAATGTGATTAACAAGCAGACTCGCGGCGCGGTTGTTTTGAAGACTGTTCCTGAGGGGATTGTTCAGCGTTTTGAGGCTATTTTTCAACAGATTGCCGCTGATCCTGAATTTCAGGAATCGCTGCGGAAGCTTTCGATGAATCCGTTATACGCGGACGGCGCGGCTTATACTCAGATGATTGCTGACGAAAACGAGTTATACAAAAAAATTATTCAAGATAATAAACTGGGCGACCGGTACTAGTAAAAGCGGGCGCGGCGTGATGCCGCGTCCGGCGGGGAGATTGTCGCATGACGCCTAAAGCGGATTTTTATGCCGGTATCGGGATAGTTGTCTTTTCGGCGGTGATGTTTGGCATTGCCGGGAAAATGCCGAAGCCGGCGGCTTACGGGATGGGGCCTGGCGGGTATCCTATGCTGGTTGCCGGGGCTTTGATGGCGCTGGGGGCAATTCTCGCGGTTCAGGGCTGGCTGGGTATCCGGCGTTTGTCCGCGAACAAGGCGAATGAAAACAACGCGAACGAATCGAAGAAATCAAGCGATCCGGTAAAGAAAACGCTTTCTCTGGCGGAATTGAAGGGAATTGCTCTTCTGGCGTTTTCCTTTTGGGCGTATGTTTTTCTGGTGAAGTATCTGGGTTTTCTGTATACGACGCCTGTTTTCTTGTTTTTGTTTCTGCTGCAATATTACTGGGGGACTACGGGCGTGAAACCGGGCCACCGTGAATTGATTCGGATGATACTTATCAGTGTTATTTCTACGGGCGTAAGCTGGGCGCTTTTTAATTATGCTTTCCGCATAATTTTGCCGGATTTTTATTTTCTGTAAGAGGCGGGCGCGTTTATGGGAATACTGCAGGGGATAATCGGGACGTTCCAGCCGGTCACTTTTTTGATGATGCTTATTGGAACGGCGGGGGGGATCGTTATTGGGGCGATTCCGGGGATGAGCGGTTCTATGGGGGTGATTCTCCTTTTGCCTCTGGTTTACCAGCTTGAGACGATTCCGGCTATGGTTGTGCTGGCGGCGATGTTTTGCGGTTCTATGTACGGCGGCTCGATTTCGGCGATTCTTCTGCGGACACCGGGGACTCCTTCGGCGGCGGCTACTGTGCTGGACGGCTATCCCATGGGGCAAAAAGGCCAGGCGGGAAAAGCGCTGTTCACGGCGATTTTTGCCAGCGCGATTGGGGGGATTTTAAGCGGGATATGTCTCTTGCTTATCGCTCCTCAGCTTGCCCGTGTCGCGCTGAATTTTCAGGCTCCTGAATTTTTCGCGTTGTCGATATTCGGCCTTACTCTTATGGCCGGTTCTTCGGGGCAAAGTCTGGTTAAGGGTCTTATCAGCGGTTTTATGGGGCTGCTTCTTTCGACTGTGGGTGTTGATGTTATTTCAGGGTCAATGCGGTTTACGTTCGGGTCGGTTAAACTGATGGCCGGGTTTAATATTTTGCCGGTATTGGTCGGCGTTTTTGCCCTCGCGCAGGTTTTCGCTGATCTCAATAACAGGACTCCGCAGATTGTGCAGGAAACCGCTAGTCTGGGGAGCATGCTGCCTTCCAGAGAAGAATTTCGTTTGATGATCATGCCGATTCTGGCCGGATCGATTATTGGTATCGCAATCGGAATAATTCCCGGTTCGGGCGGCGCGATTTCCTGTTTTTTGGCTTACGAGCTTGCCCGGCGGTTTTCCAAACGCAAGGAGCTGTTTGGAACGGGTATTGTCGAGGGGATTGCCGCGCCTGAGGCTTCCAACAACGGGACAACGGGCGGCGCGTTAGTTCCGCTTCTGACGTTGGGAATCCCTGGCGATACGGTGACGGCGGTTATGCTTGGCGCTTTTATGCTTATCGGCATACGTCCCGGCCCGCAGCTTTTTGTCGAAAATGCCCAGGCGGTCAATACTTTTTTTATGGCGTTTATCGTCATGCAGATTCTTATGCTGTTCTTCGGCCTTATTGGGACGAAATTGTGGCCGAAAATTCTGAACGTGCCCCGTTATGTGATAATGCCGCTTGTCATGCTGTTTTGCTTTTTGGGGGCGTATACCTTGTCATACAACACCGGCGACGCGGTAATTTCGCTGATTTTCGGCGTTATCGGCTTTTTTATGCACCGTTTTGGTTTTCCTGGCGCACCGATGATACTGGGAATAATTCTGGGGCCGATGGCGGAACAAAACCTCAACCGGGCGTTGTTGATTTCGCATAATGACTGGAGAGTCTTTTTTACCCGTCCTATTTCCTGCGCTTTTATCGTGGTAACGGCGCTTTCAATTTTGTATACGATTTATTCTGTCGCGAGAAAAGGAAAAAAAGAGAAAACGGCATGACCAGAAAAGAAGAATTTGAGATCAAAGTGGCACGCCTGCGGAATTTGCTGCGGGAGAAAAAGCTTTCGGGGATTTATCTCAAGCGGCAGGACAATTTTTCATGGTTGTCGTGCGGGGGAAAAAATTATGTCGGCCTCGGCGAACTGGGTAATTGCGGGCTTCTGGTAACGGAAGATTCTCTTTTCGCCGTCACGAACAACATCGAAGCCCCGCGTATGGCGAACGAGGAAAATCTTGAGGAACTGGGGTTTGTCATTCACGCGGGAACATGGCACGACAATGGCTTTGAGGCGGCGGCAATCGAAAAATTTGCCGGAAAAAATGCCGGTTTTGATTTTGCCTCCCCGCTGGGGATCAACGCGGGCGAGCAGGTAAAGCAGCTTCGCCTTTCCCTTACTGAAGCGGAACTTGAGCGTTACCGGGAAACCGGGTATCTAGCGACACTTTCGCTTGAGGAAACCGCCGCCGCGATACGTCCGGGTGACAGCGAACATGAAATTTGCGGGCGGCTTGCTGGAAGTATGGCGGCGCATGGTCTCGTCCTTCATTCTTCCCTGTGCGCCGCCGATGAGCGGATAAGCCTTTACCGGCACTGTGTCCCGACTGGAAAAAAAGTAAAAGAACGCTGTCAGCTCGGCGGCAATTTTTCCAAATACGGGCTGGTCGTCTGCCTCACCCGTTATGTGAACTTTGTTCCGGTAAGCGCGGAACTGCGCGAACAGCTCCGGCTGAATCAGGAAATTGATTTGGTTTTTATCAAGAATTCGATTCCGGGCAAAACCTATCAGCATCCTTTTCTGGCGGGAAAAGCGGCTTATGCGGAGCGGGGGTACGCGGCGGAATTTGACAAGCATCATCAGGGCGGGCCTATCGGTTATGTGCCGAGAGATTACCGCGTCGACTATTCCCACAGCGGAATTATTCAGGAGAATCAGGGCTTTTGCTGGAATCCTTCGATTACTGGAACAAAAAGCGAAGATACCGTCGTGGTAAAAACAGGAAACTTTGAGTTTATCAGCCGTCCGGTAATTTTCCCCAAAACCGAAATCACGGCGGACGGAACGCGCTGTATTCGGGCGGATATTTTAGAAAAATGAATGACTTTATAATCTGCGCCACACGGTCGATGTGTTCCTATGCGTCCCGTGTCGTTTCATATCTTGCGAAATTTCCTAGCTTCGCGGACAACGCGGAAAGTCTCAACGGCGTGGATCTGCTGCATACCGATCACTTCGCCGATGGTGAAATAGAAGTCGTTGTCAATGATTCCATTCGCGGCAAAGTCATTTTTCTGTTCAGTTCTTCGGCGCGGAATGAGGCCGAAGTCGGTGTTCAGGAAGCAAAAATAGAATTGTACCACGCGATTGACGCGCTCAAACGTTCGCAGGCCGAAAAGATCATCGTTTTTGAGCCTTTTGTTTCCTGCTCGCGTTCCGACCGCACAACCCGCCGCGGCTCTGTGGGGCTGTGGGTGCATTTGAAAACGTTGGCAAGTCTGGGAACAAGACATATCGTAACATATCAGCTTCATTCCGATAAATCAAAGTCGATGGTTGATCCTACTATTTGCGTTGTAGACGATATTCCTGCCCTCACTTTGCTCGAACAGCATTTGTGCGATGTATATATACAAAACAGCGAAAATCTGGAAAAAGTCGTCCGCTCCCAGTGGGCGTTTTGTTCGGTGGATGCCGGGGGTGAAAAACTGGCGCGGGTATTTGCCAACGCTTTTGGCGCGCCGCTGGTAGTCGCCCACAAGCAGCGGAATTATTCCAAACCCAATGCTGTCGAATCGATAAACATACTTTCCGCCGAACCTGTGGAAGACAAAGTTTTATGGATAGTAGACGACATGATAGATACGGCAAGTTCCGCGGAAAATCTGATCCGTACCCTTAAAACCCTGAACCCCCGCGAGATTAACCTTATCGCTGTTCACGCCATACTTTCCCCGCCCGCCTCCAAGCGGCTTGCGGCTTTGTCGCGGGAAGGACTTCTAAACCGCGTCATGGTAACGGATACTGTTTCGTGTTCGCAGTCCTTGCTGCAAGAAATTCCGGGCATCGAAGTTGTTCCGTCCGCCGAGCTTTCCGCCCGCGTAATACACACCATCGTCACCAACTCGTCGATGGACGCGCTCCTGAGGCCGTTCAACGCGAGCAAATATCTCAATTCGCCGAATTTGTTTAATACGTGAAGCGGGATTGAACACGTTCGTTTCATAAACTTTTTAACCTTCCTAATTCGACTCAAAACAGCTTATAAAAACACTTTTACTGTATTTTTAACTACTTTGAACCTGAAATAATAGGCTTAAAAATCACTATAATAGCAAATTAGGAAGAATTTCTGTTCAAATTATGCGAATTAGAAGCCCTTCGTGCGGGATTGAATTGCGGTAATGAGGCGATATTCTTGCGTTTTCCCTAATCCCTGCTGTCAAGAAGTATTGTCACCGGGCCGTCATTGGTATAGCTCACCTGCATATGCGCCTGAAATTCGCCAGTTTCGCATACCAAGCCCTGTTCGCGGATTTTGCGGATAAAGTATTCGTACAGCCGCTTTGCCTCATCCGGCGCGGCGGCCTTTCCCCAGGAAGGACGGCGGCCTTTGCGGGCATCACCCAGAAGCGTAAACTGGGAAACCGCCAGCACGCCCGCTTGTTCCTGTTTCCCGCCGTCCGCCCCTTTCGCGCCGTCCGTATCACGTAAAGCGTTGTTTATGTCCATAAGCGAGCGGTTCATTTTTCCGTCATCGTCATGGAAAATACGCAGGTGAGCTGTTTTTTCAGCAATCCAGTCCGCGTCGGCTTCGGTGTCCTCCAGCGCGACACCCAGATATACCAGAAGCCCACTCGATATGCTGCCGCGCAAATGTCCGCCGACACTTACCGACGCGCCCGTGACTCTTTGAATTACGGCTTTCACGGCAATTACCTGTCTTCCAGCCTGCCCGACTGATGAATGGCCACACCCTCGATTTGAATTCCGCTTGAGGAATTACCCGACGGAACAACGCGGCCAAGCACCTCAAGCGGCCTTTCCACATTCAGGACAACCGCCCGGTCAAACTCAACCTGAACTATGCCTTCCAGAATTCTGCGCGTGTCATAGCCAACCAGAAAATCGAAACGGGTAATGTCTTGAACAGTTTCCACATTGCTGGCCATGCCCCTCCAGATTACATGCACATCACGATAAAGCGCGGGCTCTTTGATCACATCACCGTAGGGCACATTGTCTTCCTGCCTGAAAGTATCGAAGCCGGGCGTTTCCATATACGAAAGAAGTATGCGGGCTTTGTTTTTCACGCCTTCGGAGGCATTGGATTCAAGCACGCGGTTCAGACTGATTTTCGCCGCCTCATCGCGGTAAGACGTAAAAAGAGACAGAGCTCTTTCATAAGTATCCAGAACTTGAGCTCTGGTGAGGATATAGCGGTATGAACCCGAAGTCTGCACCGGCTGACTCCGATCTTCTCTGTCAAGCATGACTTCTGTCACCGCAGTCCGGGCGTTTCTCCTGCCGAACGGATCAGGCAATACGCGAGTTCTCACGAGAACCCCGAAACACACTGCCAATACCGCAATCACCGCCGCCGCCAACACCACCGCTCTCTTCAACGAAATTCCAGCGAACGGAACAGGCGGATACAGCGTATGCAGTTTTCCCGATTCAAGCCATGAAGAAAAAGTATCATCGCCCGAATGTTTTCTGATTATCTTCAAAGCTTTTTTCGCGGTACGGTTTTTTTCGTCAAGCTCCTGAACTTCAAGATAATAGTCAACGGCTTTATTTGTCTCGCCCCGCCTGAGAAACAGCGCCGCCATCCCCAATATTGCCAGAGGCTCCCTCATTCTGACTTCTCTCGCAAGACGGAAATAAGTTAACGCGCCGCCAAAATCCCCCGTGTGAAGACAGGAAACGCCGAGGATATAATAATAGTTAAATGAGCCGTGATAGCGGTTTACTTCAGGCTCCAGCGTTCTGATCGCGCCATCATAATTGCCGCTTCGGGCAAAACGCGCAGCTTTAGTTAAAATAGGATCGAGCTTCATCAAGGCAGATTATAACGCGCTTTGAGCAGAGTAATTGTCAACTCCATAGCCGCCAAGTCCTCCTCGCTTATTTCGATCTGTCCGCCGATAAACTGATCCAGACGGCCCATCAAAGTGTACAACAGTGTCAAATCCGCCTCCCGCGAATTTTCGCCGGAAAGATAACCCGCAGGCGGAATCGTCCCGGCTTTTATCTCCGCCGCCGCCGCAGGAATTTCAGGAATGACCACCGGCTCGCCAGATTTCGTTTCCGCCGCATTCATTCCGGGCGCAAAATCAAAATTACCCGCATAACTAAACCCCGCCGGGTCTTCCGCCGCAAGCGCAATCGTATACGACAATTCCTGTTCAGGCAAAAGCGGCACAGGATCAAAATAATAGCAAACAGCGGAATCCCCTATCGAATACGGCAAGTAATTAAAATTCCTGCCCTTGACATACAGCGGCTTCCACGGCGCTTCATTCAGCCGCTTCCAATTGGCAAAATAAAGCGCGTCAGGACTTTTCCCCCGCGCCGAAGAACCCGATCCCATCAAAGCAAAATCGTTTTTACGCGAAACCCACCGGCCCGCAAGATCACCTGCCACCGTGGCGCTTTCCATAAAAGTCTCGCTTACAATTTCCCCGCCATCAGCATAAAACGGAATCTTCCCGCTCCCCTCGCCCAGCTGAGTGTCGAACAGCAAGCGAAGACCCGCGTTTATTTCCCGCAGCCGCGTGTTTTTCAGGCGAAAATTTATTTCTATGCCATTAATATCCGGCGAACCCGCTGTTCTGACAAACGAAAATTCCTGACGAACAGACAAAAACGGAGATTCAAAAACAAAAGACGGCGGACTCGTTTCCTCATCAAGACGGAAACGAAAAGCGCCGGATTCGCCCAAACGATAAATCTTGTCGTCAACACTTACCACAGCAAAACTCGTCCGGGGGTCCTGCGCCGAAAAAAACGGCTCGAAAACCTCTTCCTGATTCAAACCGTACAAAGAAAAACGCCCGGTATTTTCGTGCAGAGTAAGCTTCACCCGCCCCGCTATAATTTCAGCGGCCTCCAGCGGAAACAAACCCAGAAAAACAAAAAAGCAGACAGCGCTCACCTTCCGGCACAAAAACTTCAAAGCATCTTTCACGGCGCGCTCCCGCCTGAATCTTCCAGACTTCTCGCGTCCTTTTCCATTTCAGAACGAAGCTGAGTCGCCCACGCGCGCAAATCGTTCCCGGCAGGCGCCGCAGCGGATTGAGTTTCCAAAGAGTTTTCCAAAGCTTGAATACGCTCCCTCGCCTGCGTAAGCTGCCTGCGGTATTCAGCGTTGGCATTTTCCAAATCAGCCAGCCGTGAATCACGCAAAGTTTCCGCCGCTTCTTTCTGATACACATTCAGCGCTTGATCATAAGACCGCTCACGCCGCCGGTAATCCTCAATAGTTTTCAGAGATTCCTCGTGACTCCATTTCAGCAAAGCCAGCAATTCCGTCTCCACTTTTTTCTGATTGATCAACGCAATACGATATGACGCGGCTTCGTGCTTCACACTACCCGGATACCGCTCGATTATCAACTGAAAAAAATCTCTAGCGCGTTCAGACTGCCCCAACGCCAAAAGACACTCCCCAATCCAGTAATACGCCGAAGAAATCCGCGCCTTTTCACCCTCGCCCGCCTTTGAAGCATATTCGTTCAATAAAACAATCGCCTCTTCGTAATAACCCAGATAGTAATACGCTCGCCCCCGGTGATAAGCAATATCAACAGTCCTGCTCCCCCCCAGACGCTCCAAATCGTCCATATCCCTCAAAGCAGATTCGTATTCAGAAGCCGAAAGTTCAGCAAGAGCAATCCAGTATAACGCCTCCGAACGCTGCCGGGTATTCGCCGCCTCCGCCTGAGCAAGCCGCAGTTCCGCAATAGCATCCGTCCAGCGAGATTCCCGGTAAAAATTCACCCCCCGCGTCAACCTTTGAGCAAACACAGACGCCGCCCCAGAGTCACCCGGATTTCCACCATTCTGCGCGAAAACCGGATTCGCCACAAGCAAACAGCAAACCAACAGCGAAAAGACCCATCCCGGCTTTTTGAAACCGATTATCATACACATATACTACTATATATCGGTAATTTTTTTCCATAGGGACAACGCAAATATCAGTCAATGAAAGGGGAGCTGTTTGGCTATTCGCCTCCGGCGAATAGCTCCGGAGTTTTGCCATACGGCAAAACTCCACACATTTACCGCATAAATCACATAAAGAAAGGGGGGCTGTTTCCACACGGCCGCCCGCGCATAGCCACAATCCCCGCCCGCCCCCCTTACGCTCCAGCCGCGCTTGGCGCGTCTTGCGCTATCCCCGTGTTTGGGGAATAGGGATCGGGGAATGGGGAATTTACCGTTCGCAGACAGAAACGTTTCCTACCCGGATAGCTTTGTCATTCCGGGCTTGACCCGGAATCTCGTTGTAATATTGCTGAGACTCTGGCTAATCGTGAAAGTAACGCGCACATAACAAACAACAAATTCCCCACTCCCTAGTCCCCATTCCCTATCTAAAGTCTTTCAGCCGCTTAACTAATGCCGTTTTGTCGTTCGATGAGAAAAAAGCAGAGCCAATGACGAGCACATCCGCTCCGGCCTCCAGCGCGGCGGGCGCGGTTTCTTCGTGTATGCCGCCGTCAACAGAAATCATGAAATTATGTCCGCCGGAATCCCGCATACGGGCAATTTCCCGTACTTTTTTCAGGCATTGAGGGATCAAAGTCTGTCCGCCGAAGCCGGGATTGACGGTCATAACCAGAACCAAATCGCAAAACGGCAATAACTCCGTGAGCGCGACCGCCGGTGTGGAGGGAACTATGCTGATTCCGGCCATTTTCCCCAACTCTTTGATACCCGCAAGGATTTTCTGCGAATGAACCGCCGCCTCCGCATGAAACGTAATGCAATCCGCCCCCGCTTCGGCAAACGCCGGAACAAGCCTTTCCGGCGCGTTGACCATCAGGTGAACGTCAAAAAAAGCCGGAGAACGTTTTCGCAGATCGCTGACAAGTTTCGGGCCGAAGGTCAGATTCGGCACAAACTGGCCGTCCATTATGTCCAAATGCGCCCAATCCGCCCCCGCGCCTTCAATTTCCCGTACCGCGCCCGCAAAATCGGCGAAATCCGCCGCCAAAACAGACGGAGCAATCGTTATTTTCCGCATATTTATTGAATAATAATCTTCCCGGCGGCCTCTGTAAAGGGCTGAACAAGTATCCGCTTCCAGCGGCTACCTGTTCAGCTTCGGAGTTTTGCCATACGGCAAAACTCCACGCATGTATTAGACCTCTTTCGAAACCGAAAAAGGAGAAGTATAATACTTGTGGGGGGGAAAATGAGCAAATATGAAGGAATAAAAGAACTAAAAGACGAGGCG
>QMCE01002190.1_pt1 | contig 10795 bp, 11 predicted proteins | sample 1821851 | NCBI WGS metagenome assembly QMCE01 (sample SAMN09453174, study PRJNA476694) | Termite gut metagenome, whole genome shotgun sequencing project. | isolation source: worker | host: Odontotermes sp. | place: South Africa:Pretoria | collected 2016-01-28
AACATAAAGTATCGCTGCTGCCGCTGTTGCCGGGGGTGTACCAGTTCCTGAACGGAGCGGGCGAGGTGATCTATGTGGGCAAGGCGAAGAGTTTGCGCAAGAGGGTGTCGTCGTATTTTCTCGACAGCAAGAACCACATGCCCAAAACCCGGGTCATGGTGCGCCAGATCGTCGACCTGCGGCATATCGTCACTCCCACCGAGAGCGATGCCCTACTACTTGAAAATACGCTCATCAAGACCCTCCAGCCGCGATACAACGTGATGCTGAAGGACGACAAGACCTATCCATGGATCGTGGTGCGCAACGAGCCTTTCCCGCGGGTGGAATCTACGCGCAGGGTAGTTCGCGACGGATCGCGATACTGGGGACCCTACTCGTCGGTAACGATGCAAAAGAATGTGCTCGAATTGGTGCATGGCATCTATAAACTGCGCACCTGCTCGCTGAACCTCGCACCTGAGCAGATCGCGAGGGGCCGGTACCGCGAATGTCTGCAATTCCACCTCGGCAACTGCGCCGCACCATGCACGGGGAAGCAGAGTCGCGAGGACTATGACGCCAATATCGAGATGATCGCACACACTCTGGCCGGAGATCTGCGCACCACGCGCAAGTGGGTCGAGGATCAGATGAGGGCCGCCGCGTCGCGTTTGGAGTACGAAGATGCCGCGGGATGGAAGGCGAGGCTGGCACTGTTGGAGAACTACCGCAGCCGGTCGGTGGTGGTGAGCGCGCGACTGGGCGACATGGATGTCTTTGCCGTGTTGCGCGATGTCGATGCTGTGTACTGTACCTTCGTGCGCATAGTCGCGGGAGCCATCGTCAACTCGTTCACAGCGCAACTCGCCCCCGGTGCCGAGGATGACGAGCGGGTAATCCTCACTCAGTGCATCCGCCAGATCAGCGAGCGCATTTCGGGTCCTCTGGCGCGTGAGGTGGTAGTGCCATGGATGCCCGACGAGGAGCTGTTCAAAGGGGTGAAGTTCACTGTTCCGCAACGGGGCGAGAAGCTCAAACTGATCGACTTCGCACTCAAAAATGCCAAGCTGTATCGCGCCGAGAGGCTCAAAAATATCGAGATCAAAGACCCCGCGCGACACACCGATCGCATCATGGAGGCCATGCGTCGCGAGTTGCGACTCGAAAAAGCCCCGCGCCATATAGAGTGTTTCGACAACTCGAACCTTCAGGGCACCCATCCCGTGGCGTCGTGCGTCGTATTCCGCGACGGGAAGCCCTCGCGCAAGGAGTATCGCCACTACAACATAAAGACCGTCGTCGGCCCCGACGACTTTGCATCGATGCGCGAGATCGTCTTCAGGCGCTACCGAAGGCTATTGGACGAGGGTGCGGAGTTGCCCGACCTGATAGTGGTCGACGGAGGCAAGGGACAGCTGAGCTCGGCCTACGGAGTGCTGAAAGAGCTGGGCATAGATGCGAGCGTCGCCATAGTCGGGCTGGCGAAGCGCATCGAGGAGGTCTTCTATCCGAACGATCCGGAGCCCTACTATCTCGATCGCACGGGCGAACCGCTGAAGGTAATCCGCCACCTTAGGGACGAGGCCCACCGTTTCGGCATCACATTCCATCGCCAGAAACGATCTAAGGCATTCATACACAGCGAATTAGAGGATATCGAGGGCATAGGCAAGAGCTCTATCGAGAAGTTGTTGCGGCGATTCAAGAGTGTGGCGGGAGTGCGCCGTGCATCGGTCGACGAGCTCACCGAGGTGGTGGGACGTGTGCGGGCCGAGGCAATTTGTGTGTATTTTGTTGATAAAAAATTAGAAAACTAACAATATTTTATCATATGTCATGACTATTTTTGGAGAATGAAAAAAGAACTCGACCTCGAAATGGCCGAAAACGTCGCCCAGGGGCGATATGCCAACCTCGCCGTGATCTCGCACTCCAGCTCGGAGTTCGTTATCGACTTCGCTGCAATCATGCCCGGCATCCCCAAGGCGAGAGTCCACAGCCGCATAATTCTCACTCCGGAACACGCAAAGCGCCTGCTCATGTCGCTGCAGGACAACATCACGCGTTACGAGAGCAACGTGAGCCGCATAGAAGTGTCGCCCGCCTCATGGGCCGACGACAACAGCGAGCAGGAGCCATTGATGGGCTTCAACATCGGCGAGGCATAGAGAGTCGGCATATTCCCCCGGTACACGCATTGGAGCCGGGTGCGATCGCATTCAGCATCTGTGAGCTAATCACCCACGAGTATTTTTGCGTGGCGCGGTTAGAAACGTCGCTGAATTTTCGCGACGAAGCAATTTTTATATCTAACCGAGATGGGTAGACACTATGCAAACAGACGGATAGTGTTGCTTCCCGTTATGTCGGGTTGCAAAAGATTTTACGCAAAAGCATAAGCCCCGACTCTGCAAGTCATATTCATCCCGATCGAAAGATTAATCACTCTATCGACCTGCTTGCGAGCAGATTCTCTTGCACTTTGTACAGTACTCGTAATTGAGAAACAAGGGAAACTCTATTATTGACAATAAGGACAGGAAATAATTCGAGATGGAGTAATCCCACAACCCCTAACATCATGCCGCAAGCAATACTACTTACCGGAGGCAATCAGGGCAACGTCGAGCATACACTGGGGCTTGCGAGGGAGATGCTTGGGCAGCGTGTGGGAGCATTAGTTGCCGCGTCATCGCTATACCGTTCGGCACCGTGGGGCGACCTCGAGTCCGATGCCGACGACTTCCTCAACCAGGCGCTGATCATAGACACCCCTCTCTCGCCTTTAGACCTGCTCGATGCCACACAACTGATCGAGCACGAGTTGGGAAGGGTTAGGAATCCGTCATCCGGGCACACATACCTCTCGCGCCCGATAGATATCGATATTCTGTTCTACGACGATCTTGTATTCCACAACGACAGGCTCACGATCCCGCATCCGCTGATCTCCGCGCGCAGGTTCGTGCTCGAACCTCTGAACGAGATAGTTCCCGATCTCCGTCATCCGCTGACGGGAGAGAGTGTCAGCGAGATGCTTCTAAAGTCGACAGCAGACCACACGCAGCCTTGATATCCTCGCCGCGCGATGCACGGATAGTCGTAATGATCCCTTTTCGGATCAGGGCATCGCGAAATGCCGTCATCTTGGCCTCGCCAGGACTGGCGAGGGGCGAATCGGGTGTTTTATGGAATCTGATAAGATTGATGCGCGCCTTCACCCCATTGAGCAGTCGTGCCAACTCCTGGACATGCCGCGTGCTGTCGTTAAGCCCTTCGAAGACTATATACTCGAAGCTCACGCGCCTCTGGTGCGAGAAGTCGTACCTCTTTAGCCCATCCACCACATCGCGGATCGGCCACGCCTTTTCGACAGGCATCATCGCCGCACGCTCATCGGCAAAAGGGTTGTGCAGGCTCACCGCCAGATGTACTTTGGTACTATCCAGAAATTCACGCAACGCGGGCAGCACGCCCACTGTCGAGACAGTGATACGGGTCGGGCTCCATGCATAACCCCATGGCGCGGTCAGTATCTCCAGCGATTTCAGCACCTCGGGCAGATTATCCAACGGCTCACCCATACCCATGTAGACTATATTGGTGATGGGATCAGACAGCGTTTGGGTGAGTATCTCACCGGCTGAGAGGTTGCCATTCAGCCCCTGCCGCCCAGTCATGCAGAACGAGCACCCCATGCGGCACCCCACCTGCGACGACACACACATAGTTCCGCGCTCCCCATCGGGAATAAATGCCGACTCAATGGCGCCGCCATGCGGTGTAAGATAGAGATATTTGCGCGTGCCGTCCTGCGAAGTGTGAATTTGGGATGGGCCGACGATACCTATGGAGTAGTTTTCGGCCAGTTTATCACGGTTCACCTGCGACAGATCGGTCATCTGTGCAATATCCGTAACTCCTTTCTTGTATAGCCACGACGCCATCTGCCCCGCTGCAAACCGCGGCATACCGAGACCTGCCACCACCTGTTGCAACTCAGCGAGGGTTTTGCCGAAAAGAGTATAGTCAGTTGCAGACACAGCGCACAGACATCCCTAAGTCGCGATCCCAACCATTGGTCATGCCGGCATGGGCTCTGTCGAAGTATAGATTGACCCCATGTTCATCGCCCTCGGCGGTACTCGACCAATAGTATCCATTGTTCCTTCCGCTCGGTTTCTCTGACCATCCCGGTCCGGTCTTAAGACGATAACCCGCTCCCGGAAGAAAGATTACGTTGTCGCCCTCGCCGAACCACCTGCCGCCTGCGCGCCGCACTTTGGCATATCTGCCACCCGATGCAACCAGGCTCTCGAGCTCCTTGCGCGTGGGTAATCGCCAGCCCTCGGGACAAGCGGTACGAGCCTCTTCCCACGAGAAAATGTCGCCAGTCTCCTCGACGCTATTGGCCCCCACATTGCGCTCCGCCCACACCACACCCTCGATCTCAACACCACGGGCATTCACCGCAATCGCCGCCACGATCATAGCCGCCACAAACAAAACAGTTCTTTTGATCATAATATATGCCCGGCCGCTAATCCTGTGCCGGCAGCACGATCCACAGTACGAGATAGGCAAGCAACCCTATGCTAAACAGCGCGAGCAGCACTGCCGCCCAACGAACATTGACGGCATCCAATCCGAAATAGTCTGCCAAACCGGCACAGACGCCTCCTATGACCGCATTTTTGCGTGAACGATAAAGTTTTTTCATACTCTTATTCCTCCTCTTTCATATTGGTGAAGACATTTGTTACATCTTCGTCCTCTTCGAGTTTCTCGATCAGTTTCTCGACCGTTTCGCGTTGCTCGGGCGTGACCTCCTTGGTGTCGGTAGGCAGACGCACGAACTCGCCGCTAATAATCTCCATACCCTTATCCTCGAGATATTTCTGTATCGCCCCGAAGCTCTCGAAGGCGCCGTAGAGCAACAGATGCCCATCGTCGTCCTGCAACAACTCGTCGACCCCGAAGTCTATCAACTCGAGCTCCATCTCGTCGAGATCGACCGTTTCTGGCACATCTATCTTGAACACACACTTGTGGTCGAACATAAACGCCACACTTCCCGAAGTACCCAGCGACCCGCCCAATTTATTGAAATAGCTGCGCACGTTGGCTACGGTGCGCGTGGTGTTATCAGTGGCCGTTTCTACCAGCACTGCTATGCCGAACGGCGCGTAGCCCTCGTATACCATCTCCTTATAGTCGGCCGTATCCTTCGACGTGGCTCGTTTTATTGCCCGCTCGATGTTCTCTTTGGGCATATTCTCGGCCTTGGCGTTCTGGATCAGCATGCGCAGACGCACATTGTTGTCCGGATCGGGCCCCGACTCTTTGACCGACATTTCGATCGCCTTGCCAATCTTCGTAAATACACGCGCCATGTTACCCCAGCGCTTGAGTTTTGCCGCTTTGCGGTATTCGAATGCTCTTCCCATAGTGGCCACAAAGTTAGAAAAAAATATTAAATTTGTCGGCATGAAAACGATAGACACCCCACGGCTTATCCTGCGACCGATAGCCGAGAGTGACGCCGGCGACATCTTCGACTATTGCCGCAACCCCGACGTGGGTCCAAATGCAGGGTGGAAGCCCCACGAAAGCATCGAGGAGACGCACGAGGTAATGAAAGCCGTATTCCTCGGGCAGGAGAACGTCTTCGGCATGGTGCTCAAAGAGAGCGGCAAGCTGGTGGGCTCAATAGGTCTTGTCCCCGACCCCAAACGCGAATACGAACGTTCGCGGATGTTGGGATATGCGCTCGGCGAACAGTACTGGAACATGGGGTATACAACCGAGGCGGTGCGTGCATTGGTGCGTTACGGATTCGACGAACAGGGCTTCGACCTGATCTCGGCCTACTGTTTCCCATTCAACGACAGGTCGAAACGGGTGCTCGAGAAGTGTGGATTCGAATACGAGGGACGCCTGCGCAAAGCCGGACAGCGCTACGACGGCGAAATCCTCGATCACGAATGCTACTCACTGTTATGTACGAAAAAATAGTCGAAACAGTGAAGCGCGGCGGGCTGATCCTCTATCCCACCGACACGGTGTGGGGCATAGGGTGCGACGCCACGAACGCCGCCGCCGTTGAACGCATCTATGCGCTTAAGCGCTCGGCGGAGAAGAAGAGCATGCTCGTTCTGGTGCGCTCGGTGGATGATGCGGCGCGCTATGTGGGCCGTGTGCCTGCCGTGGCGTGGGAGATGATGGAACTGGCCTCTGCGCCGCTCACGCTGATCCTGCCAGGAGCGTGTGGCGTGGCCGAGAACCTGATCCCCGAGGAGGGGACGTTGGGCATACGCGTACCTGTCGACGATTTTTGCCGGGGCTTGTTGCGGCGATTAGGTCGGCCTCTGGTGTCGACATCGGCCAATATTTCGGGTCGTCCCACGCCATTGTTATTTGCCGATATAGAATCCGAGATACGTGCGGGGGTCGATCTGGTTGTCGATCCGTCGTACGAAAGCCCTTCGGCAACCCATCGTCCATCGGCGATAGTAGCCTTCGATGACGCCGGGAGGATAACGATCGTAAGGGAATAATCGCTTCCGTCAATGATTTGTTTTGGCTTTATATCGAAGGTTTATCGTCTTATCTACGACTATCGACCGCTCGTCCGAAATACCCTGTAAGAAAGTCGGTAGTCCGCTCCGCAATATCTGGCATAACCATAAATATAAACCACCGGCAAATCGACTTATATAATACCGAGACCAGGGAAGCCGATACAACCTCTAAACAACATGAAAACAGAGACAGACATACAGACCCGCTTCGCCGACTTCGACGCACTGGGTCATGTCAATAACGTGAATCTTCAGCACTACTTCGATCTGGGTAAGGTCGACTATTACCGTCGCGCAATAGGGCTCGAGATGGGTGAGCGGGTGTTCCCGATCACCGCCGCAACCCAGACCGACTACCTCGCCCAAACCCGCCCCGACGACTCGATATACGTCGAAACAGAACTCGAAAAGATCGGCAACAAGAGCATGACTCTCGTCCAACGCATAGTTTCGCGCCGCACAGGCGAGGTGAAAGCCAATAGTCGCAGTATTATGGTGGCATTCGATTTCGAGCGTCAGGAGACAGTGCCCGTCCCCGAGCCATGGCGCACGGCTATTGCCGACACCCGGCATTAACCAAAATCGGTTTTCGAAAAAAAGATCGTTATGAAAACAGCATCGGCAGAAAAAACTGAACAAATTCCGGATAGATAACCGTAAGAATAATGCCCGAAAAATAGCTGAAAGATGCGGCGCAAGATTCCCTAAGCCAAAGAGAAGGGAAACCCACCTTCCGCTTATCTCGATCTGTTAGTTCGCAAGGTTACCGACACACGACGATCCCAAACACTTGTAGAGAAGAAGTCTACGAAAATAAATGCAATGGCGAAAGTCCGCAGATTGGCGGCGGCCCCTTCACTTATCTCCATCTGTTGACAAGATTTATGATGCGCAGTTATTCGGATAATAGAGTTGCGCTAATAGGAGCAACAGCGAAAATACATCGAACGCGGGAAACCTACCCTTCACTTATCTCGACCAGTTGACGCCGATATGCTGCCAGGATGCGCGACTTCGACACAAACCCCCCGTAACGCCCCTGTTTGTCGACCACGGGCAGGACCCACGCCCCCGTCTGTTCGAACTTGCCGAGCACGCTGCCTATCTGTTCATGTATCTGTATGGTGTCGGGCGCGGGGATCATGTAATTCTCTATCGGGGTGTCGTATTTAAGGGCGTCGAACATGTCGCTGCGCAAATCGTCGAGTTGCACCACGCCCTCGAGCATGCCATCGGGATCGACCACCGGGAATGTATTGCGCCGCGCACGGGCCACCACCTGCACCGCATCGCCCAGCGTCGAACCTGCTTTCAGTATGGAGAAATCGGTCTCGGTAAGTTCGTCCAGACGCAGGAACACCATCACAGACCGGTCCTTGTCGTGCGTAACTATCTCGCCTGTCTTCAGCAGCTTCTTGGTGTATATCGACGCGGGCTCGAAATAGTGCCCTATCACGAACGCCACTATCGTCACGATCATCAGCGGGATGAACAGCGAATAGCCGTTCGACAGCTCTGCGATAAGGAATATCGACGTCAGCGGTGCTTTCATCACTCCCGCCATCACTCCCGCCATACCCACGAGCGTGAAGTTCAACAGCGGCAGATTCATGCCCAGATAGGTATTGGCCATAAAAGCTATAGCCCCGCCGGCAAAGGCCCCCACGAACATCGACGGAGCGAAAGTACCGCCCACACCTCCCGCGGCATTGGTCGCTGCCATGGCCACGACCTTGAAGAACAGTATCCCCAACAGATACAGCGCCGCGACCCACGGCACCCCGCGCCATTCATAGAACAGCGAATTGTTGAACAGCGACTCTATGCGCCCGTGCATCAGGTCGGCAAATGCCCCGTAGCCCTCGCCATAGAGCGGCGGGAAGATAAAGATCAGCACACCGAGAACGACGCCTCCGGCGATCCACTTCCGATACATCGTGGGCATACGCTCGAACCAATCTGCGATGCGGCTGTTGACACTCGTGAAATAATACGACACCACGCCGCACGACAGTCCGAGTACCAGATACATAGGTATATTCGCCAACCGGAAACCCTCGATAGCCGTCACATCGAGCACCGGATCGAAGCCCTTGAGGAAGAAGATAAGCGTAGTTGCAGTAACCGACGAGATCACGAGCGGGATCACCGCCGTCATCGAGATATCGAGCATCAGTATCTCCAGCACGAAGATAACGCCCGTAACCGGTGCCTTGAACACCGCCGCCAGAGCCGCCGCCGCACCGCATCCGAGCAACATTGTGATCTGCCGGTAGTTCATCCTCATGAACCGCCCCACGTTCGACCCTATGGCCGATCCCGTGAGCACGATCGGCGCCTCGGGGCCTACTGAACCGCCGAATCCTATGGTCACGGCGCCTCCGACGAGCGAAGTGTACGTATTGTGCCGCTTGATCCTCGACCCCTGTTTCGCGATAGCGTAGAGCACACGCGTAACACCCTCCGAGATATTGTTCTTAACCACGTATTTAACCCACAGCGTGGCCAGAATAATACCCACCGCGGGATAGATCAGATACATGGGGCTCGCGCTGTCGGGCGAGAACCATCCTATGAGCCCCTCCTTAATCCAGTGCAACAGCGTCTCGAACAGCCATGCAGCCAACGCAGCCAGTACGCCCACGACAACAGCGAGGATCATCATCAGCTGCTTGTCGGTAAGGCGCCTGCTAAAACGCATGGCACGCACATATAATATATCGAGACGTTTCATCGCGACCGCTTACAGATATTGGCTCAACAAGGCATCCATCTCCTGTTGAAGTTCATGTGCTTTATCGGCTGAGGCTTTTGCAAAATTTGCGCCATTGCCGGCATATATTATCTCACGCGATGAGTTTACGAGAAGTCCGCATCTGTTATTCATGCCATATTCGGCCACGTCGCGCAGACTCCCTCCCTGTTTCCCCACACCGGGGACCAACAGGAAATGGTCGGGCACGATCTTGCGTATACCCCTCAGTTCCGACGCCTGCGTCGCCCCCACGACATACATGGTATTATCCGGAGTACCCCAGGTGGCGGAGGTCTCGAGAACCTGCTCGTAGAGGCGTTTGCCATTCGCAAGCTGCAAAGTCTCGAAATCTGCCGCCGAAGGGTTCGAGGTCAGAGCGAGAATCACCGCCCATTTGTCGTCATACTTAAGGAATGGTTCCACCGTGTCGCGCCCCATATAGGGCGAAAGCGTCACGGCATCGACCAGCCCCTCGTCGAAAAAGGCACGGGCATACATCTCGGAGGTATTGCCTATATCGCCGCGCTTGGCATCGGCTATGATAAATATGTCGGGATAATGCTCGCGGATATACTCACACGTATACACGAACGCCTCCCATCCCTGCGTACCATGCTCCTCGTAGAATGCCAGGTTGGGTTTATAGGCAACCGTGTACTGCGCCGTGGCGTCGATTATGCGGCGGTTGAACCCCGCCTGGTCTTTGTCGATCTTACGCACATCGCTATCCAGTCCAACGCACAGGAAACTGCGTTTATCGAGAATCCGGGCGTATAATTCGTCTCGTGTCATGTTCGTGTTGGCTGTGTCGACTGTTATAATTCGCTTTCTTTCAGTCTTTCGGCGTTCTCGGCGACTATAAGGTGGTCGATCACGTCCTGAATGTCGCCATCCATAAATGCCGAGAGGTTGTAGACCGTGTAGTTGATCCTGTGGTCGGTGATGCGGCCTTGGGGATAGTTGTATGTACGTATCTTGGCGCTGCGGTCGCCCGTGCTCACCAACGTTTTGCGCCTGGCTGCGATCTCGTCGATATATTTCTGGTACTCCAGGTTGAAGATGCGCGTACGTAGCTCCTCCAGCGCTTTGTCGAAGTTCTTGAGTTGCGACTTCTGATCCTGACACTGCACCACGATACCCGAGGGCATATGCGTGAGCCTGATCGCCGAATAGGTGGTGTTCACCGATTGGCCTCCGGGGCCGCTGGCACAGAACGTATCCTTGCGGATATCCTCCATGCGCAAGTCGATGTCGAACTCCTCGGCCTCGGGCAACACCGCCACGCTCGCCGCCGATGTGTGCACCCTGCCCTGGGTCTCGGTTTGGGGGACACGCTGCACGCGGTGCACACCGCTCTCGTACTTCAGCGTACCGTATACATTGTCGCCCGTCACCTTGAGCACCACCTCTTTGAATCCCCCGGCCGCGCCCTCGCTCATCGTGTTGACCTCGTATTTCCACCCCTTGCGCTCGATAT